>Ga0116231_10008463_pt1 | contig 18055 bp, 5 predicted proteins | sample S1TSphgellanicum_2_FD_89695 | JGI IMG/M metagenome (GOLD analysis project Ga0116231, IMG submission 89695) | Host-associated microbial communities from peat moss isolated from Minnesota, USA - S1T2_Fd - Sphagnum magellanicum MG | ecosystem: Host-associated > Plants > Peat moss > Unclassified...
TATTTTCCCCAACATTTTCTCCATACCTCCTCACTTTTATATGCCTTGGAAAATGGTGTCCTCCTTTCACCTATATAGGTGGGCCAAAGGGGAGGAACTGTACAGTCCAAAATAGAGCCTTCTATTTTGGGGAGTCTCCATTATTTATTTTTTTGGAGTGATGGGCCAATCAAATTCGCATGTTGCCCAAAAAAAAATAAAAATTGGGAGGCACCTTATTTAATTAATAGGAGAGGTGACTATTTCCCCAAATTTATTTCCTTGCCATTAGCCTAGGCTAAATAGGTAATTAATAATTTTGGAAATAGAAATTGCATGTAGCCAATGGGAAGGTGCAGCATCCATTCAGGCACCCTAGCTTTTTAATTTGGGTTTTGGGGGCAAGGGGGAGGGGGGAGAGGTTTTTTTTTTCATGAATTGTTCATGTGTTCCTACCATGTTCCCAAGTTGTTCCCCAAAGGTGTTCCCAATAGCACCTAATATCAAACCCATATGTTTTGTCCAAAATCCTCCCCTTCTCACCTATATAGCCGAGGTGTTCGTTGTGAAAGGTAATAGCCTAGGCGAAAAATTATAATGGGGGTATTAGTCAAGGATGAAAATGATGCCAAAAAGTTTTGGGAATAGAAGTTTCACGCAGCCAATGGGAAGGTTCAGCCTGCACTCAAGGTGTTTTGTTTTTTTCTTTTAAATTTTAGGGGGGAGGGGGGGCGGGAAAAAGAAAGATTTTTTTATTTTTTCTTTGTTCCAACAGGTTCTCAATGTGTTCCCCATGGGTGTCCCCAATCGCACCTTACTTTAATCCCATATGTTTTGCTCAAAGTCCTCCCCTTCTCACATATATCGGTGGGCCAAAAGAAGAGGCACTCCATCTGTCCATAGAATCTTCAATTTTTGTGAAACTTCATAGTTTCAAATTTTTTTTGCCGGGCCAATCAAATTCAATAAAAAAAGGTTGGACTCATGAGGGGTAAAGGTCAGGCCAAAAACGGTGATAATATTTTTGGGAGGAGAAATTTCATGCAACCAATGGGAAGGCCCAAGCACACACTGAATGTGCCTTGCATTTTTTCCTTTTAAGTTTGGGGGGCGGGGGATTTAGAGGAGGATATTTTTCAGTTTTCCCTGGTTCCCACTATGTTGACCATCCCACCATCTGCTCACTTTGGATGGGGCCCTCAAAGGAAAGGGGGGGAGGGCCCTCCAGCCAATCATGAATTACCGCATCAAACCACCGACACCCATTTTTTTATAGTAGTAGACTTGGATGGAACTTTGGTATCATCTTTTTAGAAAAGGGTATGTTTGAATTATGTTGGCTAAACTCCGAGGGATGCAGTTGTTAGATTCTAGCATTGATTCCAAAACTCCTTTCAATTTGCTAGATCTAACAGGCAATCCCTCCCTGCATGTCCAATGGAGAAAACTCCCACCAATTTACAATATTTCATAAGGCCATCCCTGAATTCTGCTTATAACACCTTGTGTAAGAAAGACCTAGACATTTGCTCCAAATTTGGTTTTCCAAAAGAGATATGTGTGAATTTCGCTAAGTACATCTTGTGATAGATTCTCTCTAAAAATAGTCCATAAACTCCTTGAATAGAAAGTTGATTCACAGATATGTACTTAGATACAAAATCCAGATCTACATTTGGTTTTGCCAAATTATGTTTTTGTGTTCACTTAAAATCGAAACCTTTTCAATCATTATCAAACCATCATGGTGCACAATATTAAGTTTATGATATGTTGTATACAAAGTTTGAAAAACTTTAATGTACTAAAAGTAGGTCAAAAGTATTTTTGAAATTGACTAGTGTAATTATGTTCAAAAATATTTTAATATTTTTAAATTAAAATATCATTATTATTCCTTTAAAAGTTGAAAGTGCATAAGTAAATTTTAGATGGCCATCAACCAAGAAAGTAAAAAAAAATAATATTTCATCTACTTGAAGCTTACTTTGTTTCTTTGGACAACCCATATATATATATATATACTTGCATTTTTTTAAAATCTATTTAAATCTACTTAAATTTACTTTAAACATGTGATTCTTTAATATCATTGACATCAATTCAAAAAATATGTTCATATTGATCATTAAATTAAATAATATTTAAAAATTTGATATGTTAAGGTTTGATTTATGGTTATTTTACATTTTTCTTGACAAGGATCATGAAATTATACTTGATCATGCTTTCACCTTGTGCCTAAAATTTATGTTGAACAAAATAAAGGAAATTATGGGTCCTACTTCTGTTTATACTCCTTTGGGGATCTAACTTAAGGAAATTTCCAAGGAAGCTTCTATATGTGTATCAAATAAAGAAGCTTTTTGAGAACCTTCCTAATTGAAAATCAACTATGAGTTAATTAAAATTTAACTAAAAGTTAATTGAAACGTAATTAGGAATCAATTGGGAGTTAACTAACGTTAATTAAGACTTAATTAGGATTTAATTCGAAGTTGACTTAATTAGGAGTTAATTCAAACTTAATTAAATTTTAATTGAAAGTGAACTATGAATTAAGTGGAAGTGAACTAAAATTTAACTATAAATTAATTAATAGTGAACTAAAACTAAACTTAAATTTAAGTACATGGATGAACATTCAAATGAATGAACTCCATGGCATTAACATCCTGACACCAAAAATAAAGTGAACAACCCTTCATTTGATTTTTATTTTTATTTTATTTATGTTTCGATGTTCAAAATAAGATAGTCATTATGGTATCAAAACTACTTTCGACCAAGGGATCAAAGTTGGGCATGAATTTTGAAAATGATGTTTCAACTTTTAAATTAACTTGAACTTGGTGGATATAGCCATAAGGTTATTAGTTTTTTAGGATAAGATGGTTAGAAAATGGTTAGGGTTTTGTGGAAGAGATTTGGATGAATTCTTTATTTTGTTGTAAAAAAGGACAAAGTGTCATTATGACTTATAGGTGGTGGGGAACCTTGTTAATTCCTCATTTTCTCTTGGGTGTTTTTAGGGGAAAAAATAAAAATAAAGAGGGTATATGTTTTTGTTGTTGGAATACAATAATATGGTGTCCCAAGGATAATTATTCCATGGTGTATCATTATGAGAAAAAGAGGTGTTTTACAACTAGCTTTGCAATTCAATTTTTGAATTACAAAAGACACTTGTAACTCAATGTATCACCATGAATGCTAATGGATAAGTTACATGGGTTGCAAAATTGCAACTCATCGTATATACAATGCAACTCATTGCAACTTTATCAAAACGATTCATTTTCAACTACTATGGAATTTCACCCATTATGACATCATTCATTAAAATATGACACATGGCATTATGAAAAAATTTTGACATAAAAATTATTTTCTTTTCAAAATATTAATCTCCATTGTTCATTACAATTATTAATGACGGTCCAAAATTATGACATGTGGCACAATAAAAAATTGTCACATGGCATATTAATTATATTTTGGTATATATATATATACCTGTTTTAATATTTAGATAGGTCATACAAAACCATAGGTTAGTAGGTTTTAAGATATGCCTACCTACCTACCTAAAGTCATAGGTAAATAGAAAAATAGAAGAATAACCATGAAATTTTTTTTTTAATTTTATGTTTTGTTTTTAGGTTAAGTTTTTTTGAGCTCATCCCAAAATGGCACTTTGTATTTTTATGTGAAAATATGAGAGAATAGGCCTTCTTCATATAGTTTGTAACATGGGATTCGAAAGCGAAGCATATGGGTTAAATCTTTAATTATTCTTTAGTTGTAAATTAAATTACAATTGAATTATAACTACAACACTTAAACACTCAGGTAAACCAAATCCAAGGAGAGGGTTCCATTTTTTCTAGTGTCCAAACAAAACTTGAACCCCTCCTATTGGCGCCTTTGGGGCACTACAAATCATCAAAAACGAAATAGAAATGAGAAAGTTATGGCCCCCCAAAGTAGAGAAGGTCAAAAACTCAAAAAATCAAACCACCGAAGGTACAAAGGCTAATTCTCAAACACCTCAAAAAATCTTTGTATGTTGTTATATTGTTATTAGAATTCAAAGATGATTTGTAAAACTTCAAAACATTCCTATAGCACTTTAAATCGTTTAAAATGAATAAGAAATAAGAAAGTTATGAAGTTTAAAAGTAAGAGGGGTCCAAAGAAAAAATAAAGAACAAAATGTGTTTTGTAATTTGGAAATTTTATTTCTCTTGTTATTTTTTCATTACTCCTTTCCTTTACATTTAAAAGATGATTTCTAAAGCTCAAGGTAATGTTCCCATACATTTTAAATCATTCAAAATGAAATACATATGATGAAGATATAAATTTATAAAGTTACAAGTAGTTGTATTATAGTCATAACATAGTTGCATAATAGTATTTTAGTGATGGCGTACTAATGGTTGGGCTAATTGTGTCAATGGGAATTATAATCAAATATTAGTTGGAAATGTGTTCCATGATGGGTGGTGGAAATGTGAACACACAACATGATTGCATATATGTACATTGTACCTAGTTGTAACATAGTTGTTGCTTTAATGGCACATTTACAAGAGTTCTAAAGTAATTACCATATGTAACTATAATGCAACTCCTGAAAAAGTACATAGTTGACTACATATGTATGTTTGATGTGTATAAATTATCATATAAAAAACCCATTTTCAACTCACTTATAAATATAATATAACTAACTGATTTTCTAACATGGCAATTTATTTATTAATACATCATATTTCTAGGGGGATAGTTGCACACTAGTTGTACTACCCAATAAATAATTGCACAATAGTTGTATATGAATTTTTTTTTGGGTTTTAGTTGCAAGGTAGTGTAATTTTGACGAACATGATTTTTCATAGTGCATTTTTGTTTATTTTTCCTTTGTTTATTTACTTGCAAGTAGATCTTAATTTATATATATATGACTATAATTCTTTTTTTTCTTTTCTTTTCTTTTCTTTTCTTTCTTTCATTGTGAATATTAGTTAGGTGGTAGTTAGAACAATGGAAGGCAACAACAAAGGTGAATAGAAGTCCATAGGTTGAATGGCAATTGGTCTCGACTAGGATAGTTTGCAATACATGCGAACAAATTACCATGAAGGTAACTAATCCTTAGTACACTTGCTTTATTTTCAAGGTATTCTTTCATTTTTGGAAGACAAAGTTGCCTAATGAAAAACAACCCCAAAGTACTTTTTTTTTTACGATTTTATTTATTTGCATAATCAACAACCCTCATTTAGCGTGGATTTGGGACTATCAAATCCACGAATATACAACATAAAATTTGAAAAAAAAAAAAAATGTACCATAAGGATTATAATCTAATGCTGAATTTTGATACAATAATGTATGTAATAACCACAATTTAATAATACATTTGTACAAACATTTAATATATTTATGCTACAAAATTGAATGTTTCAAATATCCATTTTGTAGCCTTTGGAAAAAAATTCCATTGTCATATCATACCTCTCAATCATAGTTAATTTGACCTTTAAAATTGTTAGAAAAATATAGTTTCATAAACAATTTTGATGCTTGCATAGATTTTTTTAATGATCAATTTTGATGATTTGTAATTTTTTTGGTAAGAATTATTATTATTATTATTAAAACTATTTTCAGTAATTTTCATATATATACAATTACTATAAATTACTAATTGAAATTGTCTCTTTAACATCTTTGTATTATCCAACAAATTTGCAAATGTACACATTGTTATTTGGGTTTATAACATTTGAAAAGCTCCAATACATCATGGGTTCAAAACTACATTGATAATGTAATCGAATAGATAATGCATATGTATTTTGAATTGCATAATAACATATGCATTTCTTTTGTAAAAAAAATAAAAATTTGAAAATAATTAAAACAACAAACTATATATGAATTTCAAGGTGATGATATTTTCAAAGCTAAAGATCAGCCCATGTTTGAGAATTTAAATAAATAACCCAAAAACCAATGTGTAAATAAATTGTTTGATGTTTGCAAATCCAATGATTTAAAAACGTTATGATTTAATAATGTTTGCTAATTAAACATATTCATGACAAACTATGCAAGAATGAAAGTTACATTTAGGGAAAACATGGGGCTGACCTACATTACTTAGGCCATTTTCAATTATATTACCATTTTTCTTCAAATATTTCATGCACATTTCATTTGCATCAATGCAAGGAAAAAGTAGTTGGATAACAAGTTTGCACTTGGGTCAATGGTACATACTTATACACTAATATATGATATATGTGTATAAACATTTATGATTTTTTGTAAGTGTGTGCATAGGTGAAGAATACATATGACACACGGTGCAAGCCAATAAACAAATATATAATTTTTTTAAAATGGAATTAAATTGGGTCCAACTCTCTTTTGATTTTGGCAAGATGGTTTGAATATTTTTAAATGACATCTTTCATCTAGCCAATATGTTGAATGAGGACACAAAAAGTGAAGAGGGTGAAATTATTTTTGGACATATATATATTTTAATTACATCTCATTTTTGTATATTCATTTTTCACTTAGAAAAATTTTAAAAATTGTCATCCTTTTGAATATTGTGAATATCGGTCAACATAATCAACATTATATATTAGATGAATATGAATGTTTTCAAAAAGATTGTTATTATGCACAAATTTAATATAAATGCTTCTACTAATTTTAAGTTCTCAATTGTATATGGCATATTAAAACAAAGTTAAGTTTTTATTAACACAAATGTTGATTGATGAATTAAGATCATATATCATTAATCGTCTATCATAAACCTATGAGTGACTTTTGTAGTTGACCAATATTTATTATGACAAACACTAGAACAAATTTCACATTTTTTTTAACTTGAAAAATTGGCCAAAATGTTTAAACAATAGTCAATTTGACCAAATCATCATTTTGACATTGCCAACTTGACTAGTGATTTTTTACTAATCTAATTGTGGATGTTTTGACTAGTCATTAAAACAAAATTATGCCATGATTTTTTTGTGGATGATGTTGTGGGTTACATATTAGTTGTATAATTTGTAATTTTTTTTCAAAAAATTGTCCCAAAAAAGTATTGTTAATTTATTTTTTCCCCCAAAAAATGTTTTGTCATATATAGGCAGGTCAAAAGTAGCTAGGTAAGTATGTCATCTAGGTAGGCATGTACTAGTGTTGGGAAAGTATCACAAAAACCCTTGAGTACCTACTTCATTCTCATGGTGAAAACCAATGAATATCACATTATGTGATGCCCAATTTGATAACCAAAATGTAGTTTTCACTTAAGTGAAAATTGAACCTTGAGAATTAGTTATAGTTTTAATTTTTGAAATTGCAAGACCTAAATCCTGAAAAGGCTTAATTCAAATCCAACTCTTAAGCCACATATACTTCAAGGGTTTAATGTAGGGTAAAGCTCACACTAACAACAATAAATGAAAAACAAGCTTACAACAACAATTAAATAAAAACAAATTTCTATGAGTAATATAAGAGTCATACCAATGGTAGGGCATAATGCATTGAAGGAAGATGTAACTAAAAGAAGCAAATTAAGGAAAAGAAATGGGAATAGCAAGGTTTTATGTTTTTTGTAAGCTCGTCATATAAACAAAATGCCTTCCTTAAAGGCAAAGGAAATATTACAAGATATAATGTGCTATCCATGTACACTACAAAATTTGTGTGAGGTTTTTACCAAACTCAAAATGGGTAAGGCATGATTAATAAATAAATAAAAATTCAAAAGGGTATGGATTAGGGATCATATATTTATTAAAGGTTTCATAATGGTTAAGGATTAGGGATTAATATTTTATGGAAAACATTTACTAGCAAAAATTTTACTAACATTTGATAACTAGTTTATGAAAACCATTCAAGATAATTGACAATTCTTACATTTGTAAAAATCAACACCTTTGAAAATTAATTGATTAAAAAAAACCTAATAATCCTAATATTTTGGTTGGTTTTCACAAACCAAAATTTCTTTTTGGAAAAATTGGGCCATTTTTTACAACCTTATGTAAAAAACTAGAACCAACAATTTTCACCAAAAATGAAAATTGCCCAACAAAATGGTATGTAAATTTTTGAAAAAATCATGATAAAAATATTCATTAATAGGTAGTTAGGTTAGAGGTATATAAATTAATCATAAACAATGGTTTTCATATGTTATATGTAGCCTAAAAACATCTCCACCCCATAATAATAAACACATTTTTATATTAAATTATGTAATAGAATGTTGTGAATCTTTGTAATATGCACTAAATAAGGCTATGATATTGGGATGCCAAAAACACCTTTAAAATAAATTCACTATTATGGATTGGTTAGCGATAATGATTAATTAAGGTGGAAATTTTTAATTAGTCTCTAAAACCATATATATTGAAAATTTTCATGTTTATGGGTGGGGATGAATGAACAACAGACATTAACTAATTTAATATAAAAGTGTATGGGGTGGAAATGCTTTAAGCCTTTATGTATACAATAGGTCATAAATATAAAATGCTACATGCAAAATCTGAACCTTCACCTTCATGTTCACATATTAAATCCTTAATTCCCACACCACATAATTATAAACATGTTCATTTCAAAATCTTCATGAACATATAAACTTTGAAATGCATTTTATCTTACATATATTTTCAAATAAAACAAATGATCCTTTCATATTTTAAATCTTTTCAATTGAAAAAACATAATTTACAAAAAAAATCATCTTTGGGTAATTTTTAAAAAAATTCAATTGTGTTAAAAAATTCAATTTTTTTGTGATTTTATTAAATCATGTTCAATTCCAATAAGAGAAAATATTTTCTTGTAAAATATATCTTTCAAGCTTTTTCTTATGGGCCTTATACATTTTGAATTTTTTTTACGTAATGAAAAATTCAAATAAATTGAAGCAAAAAATCTCCATGACATGATTAATGTATTTGTGATTCTTTACCCAAATGAACTTTGACCATATTTCCTTTTCTTATACCAAAGATTCAACAATTAACATTTATGATTTAAAGTATCATAATTCATAAATCACATAATTTTTGACCTTAACATTTTTTTTGTCACATAGCCAATGAATGTAGGGGTGTAAAAGTGAATAAAAATGAAGTGATTTAGTTTTATAATGTGCGCGCACTTGTAGAAGTTAGGGTATAAAGGCCCACACTCTCCTTTTCACAAACCCATGCAACCCCTCCCATGCATTTGACACAACAATTATTGATTTTATAAGTGCATTTTATATGTTTCAAATAAAATTTTAAATATTTTCAATTAAATCATTTTTGGTTAAAACATCATTACAAATTGAACATGTAAATTTGTTGTCATGTGCCATCAATTAAACCATGCATGGAGTTGGATTCAAATTTTAAAACTTTATAATATTTGATCAAATAGAAACTTTATAAATGCTGAGATTGCAAGCTTTTGTACTTTCTTTGTTTTAGATATTGTTGTTATTCAACTATGTTATTATGGTATTTGTTTGAAATTTTATTTACTTTTGAATAGGATTCATGTGCAAACCATGCAAAACAATAACTTAGTTCGTTGTGTCATGAACACATGTGTTTTCATTGTGTGTTGCAAGTTATAATTATGTTAATATATAACAATAACTTTCATTGTGTTCTTGGATTTTTGAACTCCATGTTGCGATTTTTTTGGTGTGTGTGTGTTTGTATTATAATAAATTATAAAGTGATTTGTCTTTCGACAGTTGTTACATATTTGCAATTTGTGTTATATGTGGATTCATTTTGTTGATGGTTTGTTTTGTATCAATAAAGAGCATAAAGTTTATGATAATTTATAATAATATTCAAATGTTTTAAATTTCAAATTGATGTATTTTTTCATATTCTATGTTCAAAATTGTGGCTTGATACACAAAAATATTATTACATTACATAGTCATTTGGTCTATATTGATAACTTTGGTATGGAGAATATATAGATATTGTTTTGCAAAGATTCATTTGACAATAATCCATGTAATTTTTCAAACCCAATTTAAGCTTATTAAATTTTGACTCCTTTTGTTGTTTTTCGAATTTCTTTATTTGCAAGTCCAAACTCAAGATTCTAATCCTTAGGGTACCAAGCTCATAATGGATAAAAGAAAGATCTCCAAAGCAATCTTAGTTATAGAATACAAAAAAATAAAATCAAGAGTTAACACACAACGAAGTTTGTTTCATAAGATTGCTACCTTGATAGATTAAGGTTGACGAGGACATTGTTGAGCCTTGCTTTTAAGCAAGGTCTTCACATTCACTTGTGTTTATAACACATTAACCTTGGAAGAAGCTTGCACCTTACGGACAAAAATTGAAAATCTTCAAGCATAACTATATAAAATGCTTAATAATTTGGATCTAGTTCAAATGATTAACGACTTTGACTTAAAAACTTTAGAAATAGGAGGGGGGAGACAAATGATTTGATATTTCACTTATTTTGAAGATCTATTCCACTATTATCCATCTCATTTGATTTTTCTCTTGTGCAAATTTGGTTTAATTACATCATTAATCTTATGTTAAGGAATATGAATTGTTATGTATAAAGTTGATGTGGTTTGAAATGTAATTATGTTAAGGATTAAATAAAATCAATTTAAATATTGGACCTTGTGTATTTTACACTTATATTCACCACTATTTGGTAGATGAATCCCAATGTGTAGGCATGTTGGGTAGTAGTTGAATGCAAATATTCATTTATTATATTTTAAATATTTTTTTTGCAATATAAAAGGTTTTATATAATTCACCATTATGTTTGGAATATTGTAATCACAACTCTAATTCAATGTCATAATGTTTATATTATTTTTTGGTTCTATTAAAAATCTATTGGTGTTCCCATCTTTTGAGTCCAAGCTTCAAGCTATTTTGGATTCAAAAGAAAGAAAATTCAACCTTTTTCTCATTACATTTGTAGAATTATTAAATTATATATTTAAAAAATTAAAATGAATGTCTGTGAATAACATCTCAATTTTACTTTCTAATTATCTTTATTTTTGTATCAAATTATAAATTCAAAAAATTAAATCTCTCTCCACACTTAAAAAAACAATTGAAATTTAATTGATCGACTTGGTATTTATTCCCTACAAAATGTTTTGGCTTGTGAGAGTAACAATACTTGGGCTCCACATTGTTGAGCACTACCAATGACATTCAACTATGTGGTTATGTGTTTGGGGATGGATATGTGTTTTTATTGTTTATGTTGTTGTGGAAATGCAATCACATTTCTAGAACAATGTAGATAGATAATTTTGGGTTGAGGCCGAATGTTATATCGATTGCATATGCTATTGTAAAAAACCCACAAGATGAACTATTTAGTGACATTTGCATATGTATATAACAAATGTTCAACATTAATTATTTTAATTAATAATTGCATGGTATCATTTGGTAAATTTTTCATTCTTGGTGTGTTTGCATGTATTTGGACTAAAATCCAATCGTTGTTATTTATGAAAACATGTTGTAGACCTTTAGATTTTGTGTTGATAAAAAACATATTTAAATATGGCACATAAACATTCATAGTTTAATGTATGAACTCAACAACAAAAATGGTTTGAAACGACCAATTCACTGTGGAAGCTAAACTTTTGTATCACATGGTAACTTGTTAATTATCAATATTTCCTTATTTATGATCATTCTTATTTACTGTGTTATGGTGTTCATGCTGGACTTTGTCCCAATTTTATATGTTCCTACTTGCAGCTATTTAGGAATTTAAGTCCCTTGAATTTTCTACCCACATCATGTATCTTTGAATGCATTTATTGAAAATGTGTTTCCTTGTTATAGATTAAATGTGACATGGTGAGTTGATCACATGACAACATGAATATATCATGGTGCATTTGTTTCTAAAATCTTTGAAGCCGACTAAAGAACCATCCAACTTTTGGGTCTTTGAGATCAATCATTACACCAAAATGTGGAAAATATGATTACATATACAATCATAAAAAACCATTTATGACTACCATGATTATAGTGCATACGGATTCATCGCAAAGGCCATTAGTTATATTTTTGGTCAAAGACTCTAATAGAATAATTAATAACAACCACCAAACCAATAGCCATCACTACAATATATAGGCACCAATAAAATAATCAACAATAACCACCAATAAAATAACCAACAATAGCCACCAATAGAATAACCACAAATAGCTTATGGTAATATAGCCTAGAATAACCAATAATAAAATAAGGTGAAATAACCTTTAATAGCCAAAAAGTAATCAACAATAGCCTCACATAGTCGAAAATAACATACAATGAAAGAGCTTAGAATAATAATAAATAACTTATAATAATTATAAATAACCTAATGTGAAATAACTTATAATAGTTTTAAATAACATAAAATAGTCAAAAATAACTTATAATAGTCGAAAGTAGCTTAAGGTGAAATAACAAAAAATAACTTAAAATAACTGAAAGTAACCTAAGGTGAAATAACTAAAAAAACTAAAAATAAGTGAAAATAACCATAAATAATGTAGGGTGAAATTACTTAAAATAATGAAAAATAACTCTAAAATAATTGAAAGTAGCCTAACATAGGTAGTTAGTAAAAAAATTATCCATTTATTAAACATTTTCTTTTTCAAAAGAATGGTCATTAAAATGTGATATTCAAAAAAAAATTGTTCAAATGATACACTTTCAAAGGGAAATAAATGTAATTATGTACATTATTGAAGAAAAAAATTAGATTAAAATTTAATCATTTCATTTGGACAAAATCTTAATAAGATATGAATTTTCAAAGTTTATGTTTTTGTGATTTCTAAAATGAAATATTTGATGAATAAAATGCAATGTAACACATTATCACAATAAATGTGATGGTTTGATGGTAAGGGTGTTTGCCTCCATCTTAAAGGTCAAGGGATCAAACTTCACAAATAGTGTGTTTATGTTCAACAATGATAAGTTGATTGAATATTTTACTATGTAGTTCCTTAAAATAAATGCCTACTTAGGTTGATTACATGGCTTATGTACCTAGGCTCAGTTTTTAACCTATTATAAGTAGTGACACGTGTCAATAATTCATAGGTTGAAAATCATGAAATTATCAATAATATTAGATAACATATTACATATTAAATAGTTTAAATTTATTTTATTTTCACGCTACCTAGTTAATTAATGACCAAGTGAAATGGCTTACTAAATTTGTATTTCATTTGAAAATAACCTTGTTTCCTTAGGTACTAATGGATTAATTCATTGTCCATAATAACTAGTTCCCATTCACTAGGGTTTACCAGTTTCACCATAATAAAAATGTTCAAATTCACTCAAAATTTAGTGAAACTTAGAATGAACTAAGACACATTTTGATGGAGTGATGGCTCATGTGTATATTATATATATAATTTAAATAAAACATTTACTATATTATATTATAAAATAATGATAATTAAGAAATTTTGAATTATTTAATCTTGATTATTTATTTTTATTTATTTTTATCCAGATTATATCATATTTTATTTTATTTTTTAATTGGAAGATTATAAAAAAGTCGACCGTATCTACTTAGGTAAGTAGGAAATTAACATCTACTTATTTGTGTAAGTAGGCAATTAAGTAGGAAATGGAAAATGTAGATGGAATGAATAGCCAAAAGAAATTTTTAATTTATTTTGCAATTTCCATTTAATGGGTCAAACAATTTTTCATTCATTCCAAAATGGAATATGCATTTCAATGTGATAAATCAAATGAAGACATGTTTTTAATGTAACTTGTGAAATGAAGTTCAAAAACAAAACATATGGGTTAAACCTTTTACTTGCACGTTAATTTTAAATTGAAATGCAACTAAACCATTTCCAAAATCCAACTTTAATTAGTAATATCTTTCTCATATTATGTCTAAATGAAACAATTTAAAACTTCATTATGGAGAGCTTTCCAAAATTTAAACCAGAAAATTATTAAAATTAGTAAGAAAATACTTGAATTGAAAACAATTACATGTAAATATTGCATTTCAATACATTTCAATAACAATGTTTTGAAAACATTTTCTTTTTTTAACTATCATTATCTTTTTCATATTTTGTCCAAATGAATTTCTTTTAATTATGAAATTTCATAGAAATAGTTCATAAAATATGATGCATCAACAGATAATAATGTTATTTTCAAAACCATTCAATGTTACATAGTCTATTTAAGATTTACGTACAAATTAATTTATATATTATAATATGAATTTCATTATATAATTATAAAATATCAATTAATTTCAATATATTAATATTTAAAGAAATGAATATTTTATTATAATTTGTAAATAACTTTAATATTATATATCAATGATCATATATGAAAAAAATATTGGATGAAAAAATTTGTATTTTCATGGATGAATATTATGTTTTACATTTTTATAAAGTGAAGTTCACAATAAAATATTATTTGGTTTAGAATTTTATATATAATATGTATACATAATTTCATATGATAAGCATTTTATATCTAATATAATATGATATATGATATATTATTTATTATATTTTTTATGTTAATAAATATTGGATTTTGATTTTTTTTGGTTGTAAACATCTTTTAGCATTTTATTAAATAAATTACAAAATAATATGACTTTTTTCCATAAATAATTTTGTTATTATTATTAGAATTTAAAACTGATAATATCTATACATAAAAGAACAATAAATTAAATTATTGATTGATATAATAAATAAAATGAAATAAATTTATTTAATTTTATTTTATAGTAATTTTCAATACAAAAAAATTAGGTATATTTATATTATTATAAACGATATTTTAATTAATAATATAAACTCGTATAATAATATATTATTTATTTTCTATTTACTACAAGTAATTATTGAATATAATTTGAAAGTATAATAGAGTATATTATAAATTTTTAATTAATTTTGTAATGAAGTATATTATATTTAATTTAAATAAAATATCTTAAATATTTTATGGTATTTAAATATTACTTAACTTACAGAATTACAAATAATATGCTAGTTGATAAGTCAAAATACTAAAAATAAATTTTAAATAGCATTCCGATTAATTGATATAAATGATTAATAAATTTTGAAATTTAAAAATTACATTTTCCATTTTTTTATTTTTTTGGAATTTTCTTATAGTTCATTTGGTTCAAAATAGTAAAATATGTTGATTAATTATAAATTAATTTCCATGAAGAAATAAAAGATTAAAAATAATTTAAATATTATATATTATATATTATCTGGTATTATGAAAAATAACTATAATCTTTAATCAATAAAATCTAAATTTAAAATAGTTAAAAATAATCAAATGATTATTTTTTAAGTGTAAAGTTTAATTTGATGTAATTTATTATTAGAGATAATAAGGATTATAAATAATTTAAAACTTAGTCACTACATGTTTTAAATAACATTTAAAATAATGATTTCATTGTGATGTTTAAATACGACAATTGTAGAACATGAAATGTCAACCATGAAAAATTGTTTTTAATAAGAATATTGGAAATATAGTTTTTTTTTGTTTTATATTACATTAATATTTTTAACTAAATATTTAAAAAAGATTAATTGAAATCATGAAATTGATTTCAGGTGATCATAGGTAATTAGACATGTAATATATAAATGAATAGAATTAAAGTAAAAAAGTAGTTAGTTAAATAGTTACTTGAATGTAGGTAAATTACTTATTTGTGTAATTAGTTTATAAAATGATAATTACATTTTAAGTTACCTACTTACCTACATAACTCTGCTATCTTTTTATACCCCATTTATTACCTTACATTACATATTTAGTTCACAAATTAGTTACATAAGCTAACATAAATACATATACCTTGTTTTTTAAACCAATGAATGTTAGTAAAATATTTTAATTATAAACTTAGTTTACTTATAATGGAAAAAAATGTTTAAAACTGTAAAGCACTAAAATTTTAATATTGAATAATGTACATATTCATTACATACATAAATAATATTTTAAATTGATAATCAAGGTGGCTATAGTGGCTAGTTGTAATCACACATATTAAAATTCATGCCTATAGTCAATAACTTAATGTTGTAGTCATATTTTTGGTAGAAAAGTCTAATAGTCATAAAAGACATGTCTTACATGACTAGGGTGAGGACGTAGTCACAAAATGTCAAAGTCATGGATTCCACATTTTGGTGTAATGAGTTCATGCCATTGAATTTTGAGAAAATCCAAACGTCTTAAATGAAGAATGGTATTATTGAGTATAACCATGCAAGTCAAGGTCCAACTCTTTCCAGGTGTAATACAAATTAGTTCTACATCTTATTAAGAAAATTATTGATACCAATTTGTCCCACAATCTAATTATTTTGATAAGGCAATTTTGAGTCCATTTGTTCATTTGTTGTTTAACATTTTGCCACTGCGTGATGATAATATGGAGGACAATCATTTTTTTTTCCAGCTATTGTTGTTGCAAGTATGAAAAATAAACAAGTCCATTAGTGCATAAACCTACATTTCCAAATTGGTAATTGTTACTTTTAATAGTCTATATTTGTACAATATTCTTTGTTGTTGAGCCTCTCATTTAGGCATTTTTAGTTTTCTCTATAATTGAGCTTGTGCATCTCTCTTTCTCTCAAAACATGGCCAACAACAAAGCATAGAATTCCCTTTTTAATGGAGGAGGGAAGTGGATACACTTGACAACATATACCAAATGGTATATATTAAGGACCAAAAAATACACTATGAAATATCAAACATCTAGTGTACACAAATATGGACACATCATATGTCCACCATAATATTTTATTTATTCCTTTCAAAAGATCACACTAAATGATATTTTCATTGAATTTTTAATAATACAAACATTTGATGGGCTACCCATACACCTAATAGAAATTCTACATGAGAAAGAGAAAAAGAAAAATATGGAAACATGGGTTTCAAATTTCAGAGACAAGAATTTGGTAATTTCCCATCAAGACAAACACCTAAAAAGGTTGGATACGTTATTGCCCAAAAAAAGCATATAGAACTAATGAGATGAAGAAAGTTTCCATCCACTCATGGTCCATCAAAACTGATCTATCTAGTATAAACTTGGATGACTAGAGACTCAAGACAATGAATACTTGAGACTCAAGATAAAACTTGAGGGTGGTGGCATGAGGTAATAAATTTTGGGAAGAAAGAAATAGGGAAGTGGCTAGATTTTTTAAGAACTAGTCATACATATTATATAATTTGAATAGAATGATGACATCATAATAGCTCAAAAAGAATTATGGACAAATAAAATGAAGGTAGACATTAATTTTACTACTACCACAAGGCTCAAGAAAAATAGGAGCAACAAATGTTTTGAAAGCATAAATAAGGTTAAACTCTCCAAAAAGAAATATGCAAATTACCTACCCATGAAGTTCCACCTTTCCAAAAATTGGTGTTGGATAACACAGTGCACAAATAGGTTGCAAAGAATAGGTTGCAAAGCACTGAGAGGAAATAATAGTTCGGCACAAAACTACGTAAGTTTGAGTGCAAAGTTAAGGTGTAGCTACTTTCTTGTGTAGCTATGGCAATTTAAAAAAAGGTATGTCAAAAGGGTATTGCAACAAAAATCAATGTTTTATTCTTTGGAGCAATACTTTCGTTTGAGCATTTATTCCATAATACATACTTATGTAAAATGTTTTGGGTATGTTTTTGCATCTTATATGACATTGATAACAAGTTAGGCTTGCTTAAGAAAGATGGTTTTCTTCATTTTCCCACTAACAAAATGTTTGTGGTTTTAGTGGGATGGGACCAAGTGAAGCAAGATTTGTTTGTAGGATGTTTCAACATACGTCAAGAAAGAAAAGAAAAAGTTGCAATTAAGGGACTAACCCTTAATGCCAACATGGATAAGTGTGTAGAAA
>Ga0116231_10008464_pt1 | contig 18054 bp, 14 predicted proteins | sample S1TSphgellanicum_2_FD_89695 | JGI IMG/M metagenome (GOLD analysis project Ga0116231, IMG submission 89695) | Host-associated microbial communities from peat moss isolated from Minnesota, USA - S1T2_Fd - Sphagnum magellanicum MG | ecosystem: Host-associated > Plants > Peat moss > Unclassified...
AAAATAAGAAAATAATATATGAAGCGTATAATGTGGGGGTTAGTGGTTGGCCGGGTGGGGGTGTGTGGGGGCAGGAGGCGCATTGGGAACCGCCAGCATGTTGGTACTTGGTACCTGCACCTTTTTGAGTGAGGCCTCTTAGTGGCCATATTAAGCTCAATAAATGTGAGATTTGAACTTAGAGACCCTGATCTAGTCTAATTATAGAATTAGGTGTTTTAAGTTTTTTTTTAAAAATGTTTTAAATAACTTTTTTACCATATTTTGTGATGTTGCTCAAGTAGTGATTATTTTTTCAAAAAGATAATCCACAAATTGGCGAAAATTTGCCACAAATAAATTCACTACATGGGATGTTCCATGTAGGAATAATTAGGAATAGTATAAATGAAATTTGGGATTTTTAACATGGTGCCATTGTATGTGCTGGTTCACCCAAGGCTTCCAATAGGTGCCGGGTTACATTAAGGTCATGGTATTGCCCTTCCCCATTGTGTTGAGTGTGTCCCTAAGCTCACTCCAAGGCACTCTCATCTCGAGCATTACCGTATGTGCAGAGGGCTTGACCATTCCTTACTACATAATACCTTACTATGATGAGCCTGGTAGACTTAAGCCTACCTCCCAGTCTTGATTAGTTGATTTATGCAACTTGATTAGCGATCCCCTCTGAGAGCCTAATTGAGTAAATCTATGATTAGTCTAGGATGAGATGATTAGCCTAGCACCAAATCAAAACCTTCACAACACAATCATTTGTTTGCTTGCTCCAAAGCATGTCATTGCACTTCTCCATGATTTGCCTTTAGTTTTGGAGGCTTGAAAGGGGATTGTGATTTACCCACATGTTGGAATTCTTAGATGATGATGACGACGACGGTGGTCATGAATCCACCGCGTCCTCTAAACTTAGTTTTCTACCAATATATGAGTGCGCACCTTGCTTCATGCCTATTCTATTTGATGATTTCTCCTATCTTTGCTCTTTGGATGTGGGAACAATAGCATCCAAGAGGATTAGACAAGTTTGTAAAGGTATTTAGTTATGTCATCCATAAATCATCAGGGTTTGGGGTTTACTAGTAAATTGTCCAGCTTCCCCCCAAGGTCCCACATGTTGTCACATTTTATTTTGTAAGAAATTGTAGGAAGCCTCAAGAAAAGGGTGTAATAAATAGTATCTGACTACTGATCTGTGTTTCTGATTGGCTCATCATAATGATTGGTCCAGGTGGTTCGCTATTCCGGTAGTATTCCCTAACCTATTTGCTGTCCCAGTTTCAGTTTTATGGGTGGGGTTGTAAAAAAGTAAATAACTAAACTTGGATGTGAAAAATATTTTTGCGTGGTAACATACTGAACATCGCTGGAGATGCTCTAAGTAGCCTGACACTATACAACTCTAATGACAAATCTCTTAAATACACTACTACATTACTTCAAGCTCATTTGTTAGAAAAATCATTAAGGATATTTTAATATCTACAAAAGAAAATTGGTATCACCCAGGCTTGTTTATATAAATATCTTATTAATAGCCTTTTAATACCTACAATAATTTTTTTTTTTTAAACACATGCTCATTTGCAACTGTCTCAATAATAAAATTTTAAAGCCACATTAAATGATTTTATTGCCACGGACTCATCATATAATTATTTTCATAATTTTTTAATTTTTTTCAGTACACCAACTTTGCCAATAAAGGGTGCTACAGCAGGTCCATAATTGTTTTTTCTTTGTCACATGCTTGCATTTACAAATAGTAAAATTTTTTAAACCACATTAAAATAGTTTTGTACCACAGACTGATTATATATAAATATTTATATATTAATAATAAATTTCAGCACACTACCTTTACCAATTGGGGAGCTACAGGTCTATCAACACTGTTGTTCTTTATGTAAAAGACCTGGCACACTTTACTCCAAGAGAAATTATACAAACAAGAGGAAAGAAATAGGGGAAAAGGAAACAAAGAAAACAAATAAAATGCTAGGACAATAATAATTCTTTGATGGGTACAATAATATTCTAAATGGGTTCTCCAAAAAAATTCCTAGGTTAACAATATTTTATTTGTAATAAAATGGGCACATTTGATTAAAGCCCATTTTAAAGCCAACTTAGCACATAAGCTTCATTTCTATTATTTTGCCTTTGAGACATTTTGATGTAAAGCAATAATTATTATTTTTGGATTATTATTGATGTTTATTTGTTGATGCACATATTTAATTTATATAAACTAAGATTTGTAATTTTAAAGCACATTTTCATCAATTTTTCATAGGCTTTCAATTCACACCATTTTGTTTTCCAAGCATTTAATATGAAGCCATTAAAATGATTTTAAATTAGCTTTGGGTTTTTAATTTTGAGAGAATTTATGTTCTTTATTTTAAAATTGGAAGAGATTATCCCGGGGGACACTTAATGTAAAGTTTGGGATCTACATGTGTCAAATGATCATTTTTAGAAAGGTTATAAGATAATTGGTCAACCTATTTTTTCCACCTTATTATTATCTAATTTTTTAATATATACATATTAAAATCACATATATTAATTATAATCTATTATTTCAGATTATTAAATACCATATATTATAATAAATTGATTATTTGAATAAAACATACATTTTTTAAAAATAATTTATTTATAATTTTTATCCAACAACCAATATAATGCACCATATATTTTTACTCTCAGTTTTTCTTTTTTTTTAAACTAGTGCCCCCCCAAAAGCTTATCTTTTATCCACTTGTCATTTGTGATGCATTGAAATTTTTTTTGATTAATTTTAGGGCTTTTGTGAAAATAATTTATTTATTATAAAATGGGCACATTTTATTTTAGCCCAATTTTTAAATTATTTTTTCATAGGGTTAATTTAAACCAATTTAAACCTTTGATAGACTTAACGTGAAGCATTGAAATGCTTGCTAATGAAATTTGAGGTTCTTTTTTTGAATGAAAATATTTTTAATAAGTGAAATAGGCGTTTCTTACTAAAGCCAAAAATTTTAATCAATTATTTGCCATAGGTTTCAATTTATAACATGTTTTACCTTTGAGATGTTTAATATGAAATGTTTTTTTTATTAATCTTTGAGGTTTTGTTTTTAAAATGGGTGCATTTTACTAAAACCCATTTTTTATGGTATTGGCTTACTAGTGTGGTTTGTGCCATTGTCTCAATTGAATGATTTTTTTAAAACAAAAATGGTATACCTTTTTAAGCCTAAGTCTAAATTCTAAAATTCATTAAAATTTGAATTTTGAATTTACCAATGACATTAACTACTCAAATTTTAATATGTCACACACCTTTAGGTCTAACAATAGGAAATGACCTCCATAAAGTTCCACAACACAAAGAAAAAAAATTTAACCATTTTAATACAACAATTACATCTTCTAACAAACTCCAAACAACCTTTAACTATTTTTTAACTAATTACCAACGTCAAGTTTGTAGATCATTGAATTGCCAAGGGGTTAAAATACTCATGTATGTTGGTTTGTTTTACATCAGTATGTGTTCTCTATGCATATCAACTCATTGTATTGGCACAATTTTTCACTACATGTCAATTGGCCACATTTTGACATGATATTTCTTTTTATGTCAACTTGTATGCTGAATTGTTATGGGCTATATTTTCCCTTGCCTTCTTTACATTGGTTTTTCTTTTATTTAAAATTGTTGATTTAAAATTTATCTAACAAGTGCACCCTAATTGTTAATGAAGTGGTTTCCCATAGTACCAAGACTGTGGTTGGGAGTCTCATGGTTTGGGAGACATGGCAAACAAACAAACAACCTTCCATGATAAAAAATATTAATAATGATTTTTGTATTGTCAAATTTTCATCATTTTGACTTGAAAAATATGATTTCAACTTCTACAAAGGATTTCATTGAACAAATGTTCCAAATTTTCTCTAGATTTCAAATAGCAAAATTTCCAAATCACCAAATTTATGATAAGTTCTAATAGGTGGTCAAGAATATAGAAAGAATTTTAGTTTTCATATATATATTACTATTACTATTTCTTTTTTGGGCCATTGATTTCCATTTTAGCTACACCACAAAAATGGCCCCAAAGAGTACCCCACTCCATTTATGGTTATGATTTTTATTTTTATTTTAAATAATTTAATGTGAATGATTTGAATTTTTTTTTTAATTTGGGGGTTTTTTTGGTGAAAATATTTTGTTTATTTATTGTAGAAAAATGGAGCAACCAATGTGAACTAACACTTAAACTCTTACCTTCACTTTCTTGAGTAAGGCATTTTTAAAAATGACAACACTTAGTGTTAACTTGAATATTAAATTAATGTTAAACATGTTAGATATAGACACAATCCACACTTACAATGTTAAAGTTATTTTGACATGTAATGTTATCACTTCTAGTGTTAATTTACTTAATATTGAACTAGCCATTTGTAAAAATGTTATGGAACACTACATTATGATGGTGCTAAATAGCATGAATGTTTTGAATTCACAAACAATGCCACCTTTATCTCCTTTTTAAAAGTTAACTTATTTTTTAAAATGATGATTCAAACATGGAATCATAATTTAATACAATAGTATTTTATTTTCTTTCAAAATCAATGATGCATCATCCAACATGTGTTGTTCCATTATGTTCCATTACCAAGATCTTCTGAACCACGATCACCTTTTTTTGAGCAAGGTCATTTATTTATGTTTCTCATTTCTTCGCTTCATGGTGTTTTTTTGTTTTCCTCTTGTATTTTGTGTTTGTTTGCTTTTAATATTTTTGCTCTTCATTCATTTGCAATTTCAATTGTTTGACTTTTTACTTGCTTCACTTACTTGTTTTTCATTTTGTCACTGACATCTTCTTCATGGTGTCCTATTGTTGCATTGTTTTATAGGTTGTCATCCATGACTTTTTTTCATAACATTGTGTTGTGCAAGTTTAGGTTTTCATTAGCAACCTTTTTTGTGTGTGGCATTTTGAACAACTTTCATTCAAGCAAGCTTTCACTTTTCTTTGTTTTTTTTATCATTTCTTTTTTTTATCATCTTTTTTTGTGTCAAGTATCACAATTCTTGTTGGTAACAACTTTTTTTTGGTTGTTGTTGTTACTATTGTATTATAACCTATTGCTTTAGTGAGCTATGTCATATTCAAATTTTTCTTTCCCAAAATCCAATCTAGATAAAAAAAACTTCTTACCTTTTCATTTTGCATTACATTAAAACACAAATGCAACATAAGATTAGTTCATTTTCATTATAAATTGTATGTTGTTGTTCCAATTGGTGGATCATATTTTCAATTCCCATGTCCAAGTTTTGTTTTTGGATAATTTTTTTCCCATGGGTCCATCCATTTTTCAAAATAATGTTCAATTTTTCTTATCTGTAGTTGCATTTCATGAAAATTTTCAAATGTCATGTGTTCTTGGTGTTCTATTACAAGAATTAAGGTATTGGGTGACGTTAAGAAACACAACTTGGTTATCAATATTCCTATTCACTAAATATGAAGATGATCAATGGGTGGAGAACTCTTAAATGTCAAAATCCACATTATTTCAAAATGTTGACAAGTTAAAACCAATGCTACTAAAAGAAAACACAAAGTACTAAAGATCCATCCTTGTTGAGATTTGTGTTTCATGTGTTATTTACAAAAATTGCACATGATTACAATTTCTTTATTTGTAGTGAGTTATTTGCAATACAAAAGTCTATTATATCATTCCAATCTTACATTAATTCATTGTACTAATAAATGTTATTTTCAAAAAACAAAAATTTCATAACCTTTTTTGTAATTTCAACCATCGTTTTGTGAATTAAAGAATATTTCCTTTTCACCTCTATCAAATTGAGTAACTATTGATCCTTTTTTTGTAACTTGCTTCATTGATTGATTTGGGGATTTGGGGATTAAAACCTATTGGGATGTCCAATGGGACAATGTTCTTTATTAGAGTCTTAGGGTTCATAGGTGGGGTCTTTAATGGCGTGGAGGCCTCTGGCAAGTTAACATGTCAAGTTGGAAATGGTGCGGTCTGGGGTTGTTCATCCAACCAAATGTCATTAACACATACTATATGCATAAACCTTGTCCATTGGATTCAAATTTTCATTCCTTAATATTGATTCTAGAATTGCAAAATTGTCATTGACCTCAATGGGCTTTTATGGGATCTATTTAGTTGCTTGTAAATGCCATTTCCATCATCCATCAAATCTTGCATGTGTGATGGCTAGAATATGGGTCTCTTGCAAAGGAGTTTTTTAGTATTCTTATATAATTTTCACCCAAAGTTATAAGGAAACACATTAATTTTATCTTGGATACTCATGGTTTAATAATCATGATTGTGTTTGGTGATAACCATGTAATCATATATCTTTCTGAAATCACCTACAAGGCACCACCACTTTTTTTTGCATGTTGGATCATTTATCACATGATTTGAATAACCCACAATTTTGACCATCATCAAAATTTTCCTCCATTTGGAAATTATTATTTCAAATTTATGTCAACCATACACTTCCACCAAACTTGCCTCATGCTCCTTCTTGGCTTGGATGAAAGTTAATATTTCTCTATGCTCCCAATTGCTTGCTAAGGTTTCCTCACCTATACCTTTACTATGGATACAAAGTTTTGGTTTACAATTTGTTTTTTAACCTTTTTGTTTTTTACTTTGTGGATAAATTGTTTTGTCATTGGGTGTTGATTGTGGGTGACTTGTTGAAAAAAATCCAACTATGTTATGAATATTCTTTTTCTAAATTATTTATTAAACTTTTGTAAACACATTGAACTTTTAACATTGAAGTTTGATTTTATTTAGAATTGATAAGGATCCAAGAATTGGTGTGTGTTCATGACATTGATTTTGTTTATGTGTAGAATTGATAAAGATTCAAAAACTTACATTCTTTTGAAGGTCCAATGTCCTTTTCATAATTAATGTGTGTCAAGAAATAATCCATGGTCTAGGACAATAGTGAAGAGCTATGATGACGTGATAATAATGATGGAGATGTGGAGCTCTAGAGCTTTTTAGTGGAGATGGCAAAGGAAAGAGATGTAGGTGGGGTCATAGTGCATAGATGGTGAAGTTGACATCGGTGGGAAATGGTGCAAATAGTGGAATAATCAATGCTTGATAGGGAACATAAAGGAATTTGATAAGGAATAGCAAAGGAACATAGAACAAGAATTTTGTATAGGAAACAATGACATGGTTATAAAACATTGAAATGAAGCACTTGTTTTGGAGGTGGTAAGGAACTTACAATGTTTCTACAAAATTTAAGAAATATGAACATATTTTGATAATTTACCATTAACTTATCATCAACTAATTACCAAGATAACACCAAATGCCACTTTAGATAACACATAAATATTTGTGTTCACTAACATTTTTGGTGTAAATAAGTGACAAAATATGAATTTGTTAACATTGATTCAATGTGTAATTATCAACAAGTTTCATTATTGCATAACTAACATTAAATAAATTTTAGGTGGTAAATGATGTGGCATTAATGTTAAGAAGATGTTAACACCCGTTGTTAATTAACATTGATTTTTCAAATTAAAACTTTATAAGCAAACACCAATGTTACCTAAAGTATCGAAAATGACAAAATAGTTCAATGTTAGCATGCATTCAAAAATGTCTATCCTCATTTCTTTTTTTTCCTTATTTCTTTGTATCTTCCCTTTCTCTCTTTATTTCTCTTTCCATCTTTTTGACTCTTCCACCCCCTTTTTTTCCTTGCCTTTCCTTTTTTCACAAAGATTGCATTGAAACTTGAAAAAAAGAACAACGAAAAAAAAAAACAAAAAACAAAATTTCTATGTCCAAAAGACAACAAAACCTACACTTTTAATGAAATGAAAACACAAAGATTGTTTTCAAACTTGACAATGAGAAAAAATCAAAAGTAGAAAACCACAAACAAAAAGGGTAGGAAAAAAAGATAATTTAAAAAAATAATAATAATGGTGATAAAAGGGGGAAAAAAATCAAATGAAAGATAGGAAAGGAAGAAACATTAATTTATAGGTGTGGATGGATTGCAACCTCCAAAATATAACTCAATGTTGATAATCACTTGACATCTTGTGTGGACATATTAAAATAATCTACTACCATAACACCTTTACCATTTTGGCATAAATTAATTTTTTTTGTTTATTTAAAATTTTGAAAAATGATTTCTTATATGTCAAAATTTTAATAAAATCAAAATTTTCACTATCAAGGTTTGAAACCTTAGACATTCAATGTCAAGGTTTGAACCTTAAACCTCTAAGGATAAGGTTTTAATATTGAAGAGACTATTCCATATCATGGATGGTGTGTTTATTATTATGTATAATGATTACCTATCAAAATTTTCAGAATTAAAAAACCAAGTGCTGAAGTTAAGATTAAAAATTTAGTTAATTATTTGATTGTCTATTGCCAAAATGGTAAAGGTACTATGATATTGTGGCAACTAACAATGTTAATTTTTTCTGTGATGTTGCACTTTATTAATGTTAGGGTGATGTTAGTTCCAACCCCTAAACACCAAGTGTGTGGCCATACTTTTATAGCTAGTAAGTAACCAAAGAGATGTTCAATTTGGACACAAATACCCTGATTTAGTCAAGGGATGGGATATATCTAGAATATTTAGAAGCAACCTCACAAACTTTGAGGGTTTAACCAGGGTACCAAGGTAGGTGCTGGTTAACTTAACGCAAGGCACATTTTATTAGGCCTTTTAAAAAAATTAACTTGTCATGGTTTATAGTTTATAGCACTTTGGGTATTTGAGACATTGAATGTGAGGCACTGAAGTGGTGTTGTAATAAGTTTAAGGGGGGGTTTTTTTTGAGTAGGTACACGTTTGGACTTTTTTGGTTGTTGGGATTATGTCCATTATAATGGCATTATAATTGATTGTCATGGGATTTTGTTTTTGTTTTTATCTATTTTTCGCTCCTTCTTTAATTTCACGTAGTGCGAATTAATGACCGATTGAGGCATCCGAGAAAAAAGCCAGAAAAATAGAAGAATATATGAGAAATTCTGACAGCCGTTGATCTCGATCTCAACGGTGGCCTTTCGCGGATTCGTGTGTAGCGCTTTCTTTGCACGCATCGGATTCCGAGCCACGCGTGCGACACCACAGTGAGTCGCGCGCGACAGACGGAGCCTGTGCGAGTCGTCGTCGTGGCGACGTCGCTCGCGCGCTCGCGAGTCTTCGTCTGTCTTTCTCTCTGGAGCGAGTCTCGCGCGAGACTCGTCCGTTGTAATGTCGTAATGAGCAGCAGCTCCTGGTCATTTATGGAAGTTTTGGCTGCACAAATTGCGGTCGAATATGACCATGATGATGATTATAAATCAAACGGATTTGCATTTACAGACATTGCGTCAGAAGACAATAATCACGTTCATCAAATCTCCTGATGACCAGAGCCCCGAAAAGACGGACGAACTTCCAAGCACGGAGAGAAGAAAGAGAACACAAAGAAACAGAGAGAGAAAAGAAGAAGAAGCAGAAGAAAGAGAACAGAAACAGAAGAGACAGAAAAAGAAAAGAGAAAGAAAACGAGAGAAACAGACAGGGGGTCCCAGGCGGCGGCAGCAGCAGCAGCTGATGTAACAACAATAAAGTATTGAAGTGTGTAAGTAAGGGCTTGGTGGTGGAAAACTGACTGAAAGTTGCACTATTTGGAAAGAATTTTTCTGGACCTGCTGTTGCTGCTGCTGTAGCTGCTTCTGTTTTGTTTTGTTATTGTTGTTGTTTTAAATTTTGTTTTAGAAAAGAAGAAAAAGTTCTCTGATGGTACTAGGGTCGGTGCCCGCCGGCTGTTGCATTAGAGTTCAGTTTTGAGAACTTTGGATAAATGTCGTTATGGGGTTGTTGTTGTTGTACTTTGGGGTTGTTCTTCTTTTGCTGCAAGTTTGTTGTAGCCTGTAATGTGCAGTAGTCAACGTGGAAGTTTAGTAGGCGAGAATGGGGTTTCTCATCTGTTGGTCATCATGGGCGCAGTGGTGAAGAAGAAGAAGAAGAATAACAACAACAAGGGATCAAACTAGCTGCATTGACATTGTAGACATTAGTAGTACTATTGTCTAATAGGTTGTTGTCGCAGCGAGCGCGAGAGGTTTTGCAGTGGGAGAAGAAGAAGAAGAACCTTTGCTACTGCATTGCAAGTTCTTTTTGATGTAGTGGGTAGTTTTGTTTTCGCTGCAGCAGTCCACAAGAAGGGTTTGTCATTTGTGCTTTCTTGCTTGCTTGCTGCAGAAGGGGCTGCATGTGTTGCAGGGAGCTTCTTCATCTTCAACAATATTTCTAGTGCCCATTGTGTATCTGCTCTCGAGCTCTCCTGTGGTTTGTGAAGCTCAAGTGGTGGCAGCAGGAAGTGTGCAGTTTGATGATCGCACACTCCTGAATATGAAGATGAAGAACAAGAGCTAGGTTGCAGTGGGAAGTAGAGAGAAAGGAAATGGGGAGACAGACTGCGAAAACCCCTGATCCGCGGCAGCAGGTGGGGAAGAACCAGCAGCAGCAGCAGCAACTGAGTAGCGACAAACCATGTGGGAGTCCGAGAGGAGGAGGAGGAGTTAGAGCGGCAGGGAGCATGTTCACAGTGGAGAAACTGGATGTTTGCCAAATGAGAAAGTCCTTCACAAAATCCAACTCCACAGATCAGAGCCCGCGGCTTCACTCAGTTTTCAGCTCCAACAGTGTCAGCAACAACAGCAACAACAAGACCCACAACAACAGCAATTTGGTGATCAGTCCCCGCAACTCGGTCCAAGAGAGGAGTGTGTCTAGGCAGCTGGATTTCAGCTCTCCCAAGAGTGTGACTTCCAAAGGACTAGGACAACAGATAGTGATTAGCCCTCAGTGCAAGCAGCTGGGCCTGAATGTCAGTCCACGACCATCCGAGAGTGTGGCTTCCAGTTTGGGCAACAGCCAGAGACTGTCAGAGACTGGAGATGCTGACTCGCTGGCCAAATACTACACTGGAGGAGCTGTCTGTATTGATGAGCTTCGACAAATTGAGAATGTGCTTCATGCCTCTGGAGCTCGATTGGATGAGCTCTACAAGAAGGTACGCATTGAAAGGTCTCCTCCTCCTCCTCCTCCTTCTTCACCATTTTTGCAAATCTCTGCTGCAGCAGCTCAGTTGACTGCAACCATGACAAACAGAAAAATTGTGCTGCAATCCTGAAGCTGGGGTATGTATGTACATACACTTGTTGCTTTCTTGAAGGTTACGGAAACTGGCTTCAAGGACCATGCCTCAGTGTTTGAGAGCTTGCAATGGGACATACTGAAGGAGACAGGGTACTTGAGCTGGTTTGGACTGGCATTCATACTTGCTGGTTTCTTAAGCTCCCACTGCGGAGAGGAAGAAGAGGATCCGCACGAACTTGTGAGCACCCATTGGCATGCTCTCAAGGCTCAAACCGATTCCATCATCGATCAATTGGATGAGCTCAACTTGTGTCTCGAGACTGACAGCAATATCTACAAACTGGTGGCTGGAACCCTTCTCTATTGCTGTGCTGTCATCCGTCATCTTGAACAGAAACCTAAGAAGTGAGTTGAATCTCTTCACTCTCTCTCTTGCTGTCTCCCCCAGCTAGCTGCTCCTGTGCTCCAGAAGACCCAACGTTGTTCCAAGCTTTTCTGAAGTAAAGTCTTCTTTTGGGTTTTGCAAGAATTGTGCAATGTGTAGCTTCCCTCTTGAGGAGAAGCAATCATGAGCAGCAGCAGCAGCAGCGACAACCTCAATTGACAGAAGAACTAAACTCCTTGTTGGTCGAAATTATAGGTGCATGTGCTTCGGGTCACGTCCGGATGGTACTTGGAAGCTGCAAATTGACAGCATCATATGTGAGCTGAAAGTTCTGCAGGACAATTTGAACTTTGCGATGCTTGCAGCAGTTGGGAACCGAGTTGCACAACCAATGATGAGTCCTCCAACTGCAGTAGCTCCCACTATGACCACCACCAACAATAAGGGACCAACAGTTCTTCCACAAGAGCAGCAGCAGTGGCGGCAGCGGCAGCGGCAGCAGCTCAACCCAGGAACTGTTGGCATTGATGAACATGTCACGCAGATCATTGATTTCATCAAGAAGAATGGCGTCTGCGTGGTGGGAATTCATGGGCAGTCTGGCCTTGGGAAGACAACTCTCCTGAATGAAATTGTGGCCAAGATTGAAAACTCTGAGAAGCGTTTGTTTGCATACATTGAAATGACTGATGATCTTCGAAGATTGCAATCATCTTTGCTGCTACAACTTGGGGGAGGCAAAAGGGATTTCCAAACCACTTCACATGGGCGCAGTGCAATCCTGTATCAACTGCGCAAACTCAAACAGCAACACAAGGTGGTTCGCATTGCGATCGACAACCTTTCTGATGTGCGGTTGGTTGGACAGCTTTTCCCACACAGTCTGGGTAAAGTCCTTCCTGCGAATAGCTCCATCCTCATTACTTGTCCCTCGGTTGCAATTGCAAATAAAGTTGATCAATTGTGTCGCACCACGATTTCAGCTTATCACTACCTGCCTTTCAAACTACCTCAGTTGGCACCCGAGCATGCAAAGGCACTCTTTCTCTTTCATGTTGCGGCAGGGTCTGTCTATACCTCACTACCTATGGAGGATGATGACACCATATTCTCCAAGTATGGAGACTTGGCAGAACAATTCATGCTGTTGTGTGAGGGGCTTCCTGTGGCACTCAAGGTTGTGGGCCACTACTTCTCCAACTCTGCCAACTGCAATGAGGAGAATTGGACAGCTGTAGCAAAGCGAATGAAGATGGTCGAGGAGGAAATGGAGACATCTGAAGACCGCATGTTTGCAAAGTTGATGGTAAAAGGACTGAACACCCCACAACTGTGCTGACTGTTAAAAAGGAGTTTTCTCTGTATGGAGTGGTCAAGCCCCCCCTGCCTATTTTGTTGGGTAGTAAGGTGCCAGGCAAGCCTGTTAGGGCAGCTGATGCACCCAACAACATAATGGGCAAGGATCAGGCCATAATTCCTCAACATTAAGGTCTGAGGTGGCAGATTCAATAATTTCAGGGAAAATAAAAGTGCATGCTTAACAGAAACATTTATGTCACTATTACAAGTATATGATCATCACCAGAAGATGATGTCATATAATGTGGTCCAAAACATGACATAATCAGGCCTTAATATTTTGTGTCTACTCCGCTCTTGACATGTTTCCTTTTCCATTGTGAGAATGGTGATATCTAGATGGAATGACAAACTGGGGAGGGGGGTGGGAATACATACAGGTCATTTTTGAGAAGCTCAGTTTGGGACAAAAGGAGGCATTTCTAGACATTGCAACATTTTTCCAGTCCTGGGATTGGAGAATAGTGGAACGGGTGATTGGGAAACAGCAGCTGGGTCAATTGATCAATCAGGGCCTTGTGCATGCGAAGCTTAGGGATATTGAAAGCATCTCAGGTATTGTGCAGTTCACATGCTACTCTGAGCAACCATGGAAGACAGAGATGGTGATGATGCATGACTTGCTGTATGCCATCGCCTGCAGGCGAGCTCATGGTAATCGTGTGCACTCTGAAGATCAGGCACATTTACCGGATCGACTCTTGATGGACAGCCCTGGCATGGTAATTGATGTCTTCAGCAAAACCACAGCATGACAAATGCTCTGTTCATTGACATCTTTTCCATTCTGTGCATGTGCAAGCTCTTGACATCTTGGTATCTTTGATTTGCAGGAACTAAGCCAGGTGCAAGGTCTGTCACTGATAAACTGCAAAGAGCCCTTGCAAGGCACAATGCTTGAGAAAATGCAGGACTTACGAATCATCATACTACACAACATTGCCATCAAAGGCTTCTGCAGCAAGGCGTTGAATCAGGTTCAGTTCCTCTACTGGGGCAAAAGTCATGTTTCACAGGAAGTACGTCTACCTTTCCAAATCGGGAAGCTACGGAAGTTGGAGATGATGATCCTTCGTGCTCATGAAATTGACCTCCTCATGAAGGTTTTGATCAAACACCTCTCTTATATTTATAAATGTCCTGTGAATCCTGCAATTTTCTCATTGCCATTTTTGGAACTGCTGCAAGGATTTTACGACTTGTGAACTTTGCTGAAAACCGGGTTGGTTTTTTGGCTTGTAGTTTCCTCCACAACTGAAGGATCTGACCATCATAGGTTGCAACAACATGGAGGAGCTGCCAGAGACTCTGCTTGTTCTGTCAACCTTACTGGAGCTTCACCTCATCAGCTGCAACAGACTCCATGACCTGACTCCTGCATTCAGTAGCTTGAAGATGCTGCGCCGCTTCCGGTTGGAGAATTGTCTCAGTATCCAACAGCTACCGAAATGTATTGGGGCCCTCACAAATCTTTATGAGTTGGACCTCTCGGGTTGTGCAAACCTCAGCATGCTTTCTTCAGAGATTGGGAACCTTGTCAGTTTGAACAAGCTCAATCTCTCATACTGCAAATCCCTTGTCCGGCTGCCATCAGAGATTGGATGTTTGAAGAATCTAACAAGCCTGAACCTAGCACACTTAATGATCATGAGTTTGCCTGTTGAAATTGGACATTTGTGGGCTCTTGAAGACCTCTCTCTTTCCGGGTGTGCTCAACTGGATAAGCTTCCAAAAGAAATTGGTTTCTTGGCTTCACTGTTGAGACTGAATCTGAGCTCCTGTACAGCGTTGAAGGAACTTCCAAAGGAAATTGGGAAGCTGATCTCATTGCAGAGGCTGTCTCTCAACTCATGCTCTGCATTGTCAAGACTTCCAGACGAGTTTTACAAGCTTGTTTCACTCCAGTCCCTTGATCTTGACTACTGCAAATTACTGGCACATTTGTCTCCTGCTATCTGCAATCTACGCTCATTGCAGCGCTTATCCCTCAACTGCTGCACTCGGCTAACGTGGCTACCAACTGAAATCACAACTCTCCCCTCTATTCAGGTTGTGAATCTGGTTGGGTGTACAGGGCTCAAACCGGAACAGCCCAAGGAGATGCAGAAAATTACACGCGAAAATTCCAGAGCTGCCCACAAGGATCACAGTGACTTAGTCACTCTTGAAGGTCCCAAGAATCGGAGCTTTAAACTCTACAGCATGACAAACTGAGTTCTTTCCACAAGTAAAATGATACCGGCTGGAAGTGTGCACCTACCTCAGACATCATGGACTTCAAGATGCTGCTCAGTTTTCAGCTGCAAACTCCATTCTGAAACGGAGTTTCAGAACAACTGCAAAAGATGATAAGTATGATAGTTCTTCACAATTGGTTGATGCACAGGTCTGATCATCGAGCTCTTTCAGCACAACAGTAATTGTTTGTGATGTGAGAAATTCCAACTTGGGTGTAACCTTCCCTGCAGCACCTGAGCATCATGAATGGTCATTTTGGGTTTCACCTTCAGGTTTGAAATCCTGGACATGTTTGGGTTTGAAACCCCGGATATGTTTAGGGTTGGAATCCTGGATGTGTTTTATAGCAGGTCTTTTGGGAATATGAAAAATACTGGTAAGAAGAAGTTTTAAAACTGGATTGCCATATGTTGTGCGCTTATGAGTTGCAGTCATCAATCAATACATCAGCACACCTTCCCATAATGAGCTTTCATTGGTGGCAAATGTATCAAATGCTAGTTGTTGCTATGTGCAACAAGTAGAGAGGATTGGATTTGACCGAGAATTTTACTGTCTTTTGTTTTTTTGAGAGCATCCCTCTTGTACCTGGAAAAAGAGGGAAAATTGTACTCAGAAACAAAGCTTAGTTGGTATTCTTGCAATTCAATGTGTGGACAGTAATATGGGCTTGTGAATGCATATCAGTTAGAAAAACTCTTTGAGATTTTCATCAGCAAAATGCTTTCATTCATTCAATACTCTTCATGTTTCAAGCATTTGTTATAAGTCTGCTGCAATGTCGATGCCTTTGATCATATCTTGGTTGGCAAGAGTTTTAAAACTTCTATAAAAAAATCTAAGAAAAAATCTACACTACCTATGGCCTCAGGTTAATCCCTACACATAAAAACATTGGCATTCCATTTTGTGAAATGACAGTGCACCTGGCGAGCCTGTGCAATGGGCCCTCCCACTTGACACAATGGGCTAGGTACCCCATATGTCCAAAATGTACAAAACATTTATACCTATGGTAGGTTGTGTGTAAGTTAGATACTTACTAGCTAGGTACCTACCTTAGAGTCGTAACTAGAAGTCATGAAATCATAATGCAATCACAATGTAGTTACAAAGATAACTAAAGATATATGAATTCAGGACTTATGGCTCCATGTTAAATTAGCATTTAGTTGTAAAATGTTTTAATCATGAAAAACACATTTTGGCATTGTGAAAGAAATAGGCCTCCAAGCAAAGAGACATGCAAGAGTTTGAGTTTTGGCCAAGAGGGGTTCAAACCATGTTTACAATATCATTCTTAAATCTCAAGAATTTTGATTATGAATTGTGTAATGTATGCAATAGGTGAAGTTTTACCAAGGTTTTACATTTTCAAAGGTGAGAGATTGTAAGATAACTATATCAAGTTTTGCAAAACATGTACATGATGACAATTTTTTTAAAACCATGGATGACATGTTCCTTCTTTAAGAAATTCCTTTCTTTCTTCAAACAACATGTTCCATGTGGGATCTCTATAACCAATCATCATTTACTAATTATAAACAACCATGGATCCCATGTTATCTTAGAATTAATAAAGCAAACACAAGCCTTTGGTTTAAATATGATGACCTTGTCCTCTCACACCTCACAGGCACTTGAACCTTTAAATGTAACTTGTTTTAAACCATTCAAGACAACATTTAAAAAGGAAAAGAATGGAGTCATGGCTAGCATAAATTATACAAAAACAAACAAGATCATTTTGGCTACATAGGTGGACAAGGCCATGGAGTAATCATTCATAAAACAAAACATCAAATATGGATATAGGGTTTGTGAAATATGACCTCTAAAACCTAAGGATGGAACATAGGATTGGCCTTTCAAATATATACACAACACCATCAACAAATGATAATGAAGAAGGTGAAAAGGATTATAGTTCAAATGATGAAATTGAAGGAAATTAACAATGGGAAGAGTAGTCTACTACAACATTATTACATATAGTTAGAATTGTTTAGAAAACAACACCAACAAATAGTCCCACAACATCAATTAAAGATCCAATTTGATACTATGGGGAGATACCTCATAGCCTTGTTGTAGGGCCATTGGAACCAAGTGAGCCTACAACAAACCCTATTGGGCTTACAAAAGTTAGCCTAAGGGAATTTGATGAATCTATAATTAACCTTGCAAATTCTAATGATTAGTAATGCTAAAATTCCAAGATTTTTCTAATGTGATCCAAGAGTCCAGGAGGATGCACAACTTGTTGTCCTTGCCCCAATTAATTGCCAAACAAACCAAGGGTAAAAAACCATTGGTAGACTATTCCAAATCACATGTAATTTTTTATCAATACATAGATATCCTACAAAAAAAGGCCATGGCCAAGACAACAATAGAAGATATTAGAGAAGTGAGGCAAAAGGAGAAAAAAGAAAAAAATCCCAAAAAATGTATACAAATGGTGACTAAGCTTGAGAATGCAACTTATAGATTACCAAAAAAATGTGCAAGCATTAATTTTCAACATGGACTTTATATGTTGTAAAAGAAGTTGGTGATTACTTTCATGACAACTTTAGTGTTGGATTTAAGGCACATCCATTAAGGTATACCTAGGGTTTACAACATCAATTCAACAAATAACTAGGCAACAAACAAGAGAAAGGCAAACAACAAGAGGTTGTGTTGTAGCAAGGTTACAACCATTTACAAAATAAGTCTCGGAGAAACGGGCATGGGGGGGGGTGGGGGGGGGGGGGTTCCATGGGCATTGACAATGGAATTATAAAAAGGGGGCTAGGGGCCTTGAGGGTTGAAATACAGAAAGAGGGCC
>Ga0116231_10008465_pt1 | contig 18053 bp, 15 predicted proteins | sample S1TSphgellanicum_2_FD_89695 | JGI IMG/M metagenome (GOLD analysis project Ga0116231, IMG submission 89695) | Host-associated microbial communities from peat moss isolated from Minnesota, USA - S1T2_Fd - Sphagnum magellanicum MG | ecosystem: Host-associated > Plants > Peat moss > Unclassified...
AGATACATTAATAGATGCAAGGGATTCAACAATACCCTTGATCTTCAATGAATACTCATTGATAGACATGTTCTTCTTCTCCACAGTGTGCAGCTCTTGCTTTAGCTGTAGCTTCCTTGCCTTTGTATTTGTCTGGAACATTTGCACCAAGTTTTGCCATGCTTCTGCTAGAGTGTGAGCATCTTGTATGTGCTTAATCATAGTGTCTGTAACACTGACAGACAACCAATACATGACCTTGCGTGCACCCTGGTTCCAATCCTTAAATGCTTTTATCTCTACTACAGTGGCATTTTCCTCGGGCAATTTTGGAGGGTCTTCATTCTCACCTTCCACATAGTCCCAAAGTCCTTTTCCCATAAGGAAATTGGTCATCCTGAACTTCCAAGCATGGAAGTTGTTCTTGTCAAGCTTCTCACTAACAATTTGATTGATGTCGTCTGACATCTTGTTCGAATAGCACACGAACGCTTGCTGACTCAAAACAGAGGTCAAGATGATGCAGAAACGCAGTTTTTCAGCCCCAAAATTCCGTCCAAAAGACTGTATACAATCCCTATAGCTTCGTCTTGGCGAAGACAGCTCCTTGATCCGATGTCGTTTGCCGGTGCCTCCGGAAGAACTCTGACATGGGTGTAGTGGCGAACACGAAGGGTGAAGAGATGATGACCTTTTGCTGTCGTACCGCCTCCTTTGCTTCTTGTGCTTGCTGCTCAGCCCTTAGCCTGTACCAGGCTCTGATACCATGAAAAGATAGGGGGGGAGAGAGCTTGAGCTCTTGCAAATACCCACGCCCACAGACAACAAGTCCTCCAAAAAAACAGTGGTTAAGATCCGTCGCGCGCGCGTTAGTCAATGTGAACGTAGAACAGTCACTAAGCGCACCAGTCGATGTAGAACGGTCACTAAGGCACATCATGAATGTCAGCTCTAGTTGAGCTTGACATCTCATCAGCACTATCAATAGCTTGCAATCTAGATTCACCATCCATGCTCATTACACCTGGAGCAACCCAACACTAAAACTTAATCAACTACTGGTCGACAGTCCAAGTTTAACGCATTCTTGAAGACCTATCACCAATATACATGCTCTCTCTCTTGATCTCAACTTATCAAAAATGTAGTCCCTTCCCACATCTGCAATCTCATAAACATGACTTGGATGAGCTAAGATCATTATAGCTTTGAATCCCAATCCTATTCTAACTCTCCATTTTTCCCCTATAAATCAACAAGAGTGTATTTGGACAAATGCAAAATTTGTGATAATCAAATAACGGTTTGACCATGAAGTTTGTCGAGGCAGTGGTCATTCAAAGGCATGTTCACCAACAATACTATCTCGTTGAAGACAATTCAGACATGTCAAAGACACTACCCAAGTTCATCCCATGGCACTCCTTCAGAATTTTGAAGCCCAGAGGAGTTATCAATCTGTCATTACTTAATCACAGTAGGTTGGTAGGCAGATGAAAAACTTACCATTGACTTAGCTTTGAAGTTGGATCAGTGTCTCTCCAAAATGCCATCCTCCTTAACAAAATCAAGCATTCCTTACTTGGGAACTTGAATTTGCATGTGCAGAGGAACATTGTCTATAGTGATGCATACCAAGAAAGTGTGACTCCTTGTAGGGCTTATATGCCTTGCCTGGCAACGCATCCTGTGTGGTCGGACAGGGATACTCCCAATAGAGATACACCATTACACTGCCCTAATGAAATAGTCTTTCCAAGTCCAGGATCAACACCACAATGGTGGGAGGTCAGTCACATATTCGTGAGAGTATATGTTGGAATATATGCAAACTGTACTCATAATACTCATTACTCTGTAGGAGATGGAGAGAGAGCATTGTGACATCCCTACTCATAGCAACTCCCAGACATGGTAGAATTCCAAGAAGTAACATTGGAATATTACACTCCTGGAGGTTGCATTCTGAGACAAAAAAAGTCTGTGCTGTGCTTAAATTCTGAGCTAACAGCACCCTATCTTGATGACCTGGAAGGAACTCCTACTGCCAGCAATGAATGTTCAAGTCATGGTAAGCTCAGAGTGCATGTCACCCCATCTTATATCATACTTGGCTGCCAAATAATGAGCTCCAATTGCACCCCTGCTTCCATATGGATAGAGCTCTAGTGCCACTTTGTTTGACTCCAGTTTATTCTACAAATGTGCAAAGAGTGCCCATGCAGCATCCAGCTCATCACTCCAAATGAAGACTCAACATTCACCCTCAATGGCATCAAGTAGTAATCATTCATATGCATATGGGATCTCCCAATTATACCTGGTAAAAGCAACAACAAAGTCTTCAGCAAAATGCAACTGCAATATCATTGTACAAACACATCAAACATATCCTTAATTGTTTTGTGTAAGACCTTTCACTGCATCTCAAGAGCTCCACTCAAGGTTCAGCTCTACTGTGAACAAGATGAGAAACTACACATGCTTTGTACCATTACCAACAAGAAAATATTTACAATGGATCTCCGGGTCCTCATTTTAGCGCACAAGCTTCCAATATCTCTAGCATTGGGAGGTGGTCCACAAAGTAAACAATAAGGGAGATTGGTATTGGGTAGCGTAATGCAGGTGAAGGTTGGAATGATCCAAGTGCATACCAAGACTAGGAAACTTATCATTGATTTGAAGGTAGATGGCTTCATCTGGCTGCACATTTATGACAAGCTCATTCATGACTTGGTCAATGTCAGATCCGAAGCTGCACTTGTATAAGTTGCTTGGTACATGTTTGAACTGTACCCTTATCTTTGCCCTGCCATATACTTGAAGTTAGATGTCCAAATGGTGTCACTAGGAGTTTGAGGACCTCACACCAAAGACTTGCCAGTGAAAGACACTGACAACTTACAATAACATGACCAAACCAGTAAAAGAAATCAAGTTACTTGACACATTTGCTTAAACCAATCGAAGTGTTGCACCTAAATCACACGAGATGGTGGATTTTCTTTGTACAATTATGTATTGACAGTATTTGGCCAGTAAAATGCACTCATGAGTTGCAGTTACAAGACCAAACCAGTAAGAGTAATGGCACATTTGCTGAAACCAATTGAAAGTGTTGCACCTCAAACAATTGAGGCAGTGCACATCTTTTTTGTATTAGTATGAGTCCACAGAATTTCCAAATTCGATTTGGTTATCAGATGATACATATTTGGTACTTTGGCTAAGAAAATCATCTAACCTTTTGGTATGCAGGGCTTTGCTAGCTTTCATGAGGAATGGAACTCCATCCCAGCAAGCATTGTTGATGAACAGAACTGCTACATCAAAGGTTGGGGTTACACTGTTATAGAGCACTGTCTGATCTTCGGTGTACCCAAGGTACGTGACGCTACCACATACATGGCTCTTGTACTGACCTACCACCACATCTTCAACAGTCAGCACTCTCATCAACCATAGCACCTTCACCTGCCACAACAAAAACAAAGTTTCACAAGATTATTCACTGAATGCAAAGCTCCAACATATCACTGGCAACGAAGCCAGTTGAAACCTGTCCATATGTGACAGAAGTACATAGCAAAAATAAGTCATCTCAAAACCATCAACTTGATGAAATTGATATAACATTATCCAAGCACAGGTTCTTGCCACTCACCCTCGAGGACAAACAGACTAACATCACTTGCAATTACATTGAGCTCCACCATAACGCAACTGAATCAGAGAAAACCTCCGATGTATGGCTAATCTAAGTTGGTGATATTCTGAGAGAAGACTGTCTCATTACAAATGTCCTCAGCATCCAGGCTAATGGGTGGCTCCATTGTAAAAGGGGCCAAAATCTGAAGGAGATGGTTCTGCATGATATCACAGATAATGCCTTAATTGTCAAAGTACTCGAAAACAGTCATCCAACACATCAAATTTACTTGACACAGAACCCTCTAACTGCCTATTACAACCCAGTGATAAACTACCAGCACCAGTGCTGCTGCACTAATCTTCTGGACAACGCTTGATAGCATTTCAATCTTCTGGAAAGATACTTCAACTGACATTGGATCAGTAGGACTACAGACCCACTTAAATTTTGTCACATGCAGAGCTGGTGCCTGCACAATTCCATCACTATCCATGTGTGGTGTTTTCTGCAATAAGACCAGAGTTAACAAGAGATCAGGACACAATACAGGGACTCTCACCCATCTTTGCCTTCAGTTCCAAAGTCCTCAGAAAATATGAGCTGCATTTTACAATTGTACTGGTGTATCCACAATGGCTCAAACACCAGGTTTGAAAACCGCAGAACTGATAGGTTTTCCACTAATTCTTTGCCAAGATAATGGTCAATTCTGCAGATATGACATATCAATTCACTCAACAAAGAGTTAATAAGAATGCATTTAGTTGCAAAGCCAACATACACCCCAGCACACAAGTGACTCTACCAGCAGAAATGATAATTGTAGACATGGCAAATCAAGCCATACTTTGTAAGGACTCCCACCGGTAAATCTGCTCTTTTGGCACGTGTTTCTTCAAGCCCCGTGTCAGCTCAGCTGAAGACTGGGCATCCAGACCAAAAGGCTTCTCCACAATGACACACATCCAGCCTCTTTGTGATGATGCCGAGCAGCTTGCACAACAAAAATATTGGGTGGAATTGAGAGACCATAAAATAGCAGTTTTGCCATCCCACTTGCCTGTGATGCACAAGTAATCCCATGTCAACTAAATGGTCCTATTGACAATTGCTTGCAAGGTAACCTCATCAACACAACACAATTTGTGCTACCAACATCCACCCGACTTGCAAACTCTCTAAGGAAAATAACTCATGATCAAACAAAACTGAACTCTGCTTTTGAGCCAACTGCCCATTTGATATCCATGCTCCCACTTCCACACCAATCAGAAACTGCTCTTCCAATATGTGCCTTTCAAACATTTGCACTCTCATTGCCACCATCTTCCTTCTTGTGTAATCCATCCTTGACTGATCCACATTCTCCTCACCGATCACTCACTTATGCTCCTATGACATTCATGTACAATTCTTCCCAAGTCCAGCAGGTTCATTTGGAAGAATTAGCAAAGAAAAAGTGGACAGGTTCCCAGATATCTGCAAATTATCAGAACATGATTGTTGTTGTGAAGCATGAAAAAAAGTGTAATTTTTTTGCATGTTCACATGAAAGAATACACTCTCCAAGATTTCAATCTTCTTCCAAATTGTGTAAATTTGGTGAAGCATGTCAATGCATCTTGAAGGATTTTGGTTTCTTTAACTAAGAGAATTTTTTTGAAGATTATATTTTTGCATGGTGAAATAATTGAGTTTCCATAATTCTTCTTCTTCTTTTGCCTTAAGATACTTTTTAATGTAAATGGCAAAGCCACAGTGTGACACACCCCCTTGTTTACATGCTCGAAAGCATGGCCTCTACACCCTATTGCCTAATAATATTGTATTGTATCATATATAATAATAATATTGTCATTATATATATATATATATATATAGTATGATAGGTAGCATCTAGTAACATATTATTGTATTTAGTCACCCTTTGCATGACATAAAAACCTTTAGAATTTTTAGTGTAAATCAAGGGTGTCTCACTTGATGTAATCAAGTGTCAATTAAGTGCAACCATAGGCCTTTGCAACGATTTCATTTTTTGAAATGCTTTGAAATGCTTGTGTTACCTTTTTTTGTTTTTGTATCATGATACCTAGTAGGTACCACCTTGGTACCCATTGGGTATGATGATCAATTTTTTTTTAAAAAAAAAATCCAATTGACTTTTACACCTTGCAAAACCTTAGTCTTGGGGCATTACCTCTACACTTAAAAGGGTGTAGCATGACATCAACTAAATATATGGCTAGCAAATGTAAAAGATCATAGGTATCTATTTTGTCCTTTTATAGGCCCTACTATATGGCAAAACTGAACAAGCAAATGTTAGATTGGTGTGTTAAATAAATGATTCGATTGATTGAACACACCATTTCTCATGTATGAATATTATAAGATTGTATTTTTTTCATATGAGAATTCTTTAACATTATATGTTTTGCATATGCATTTTAATATTCATTTGTTTCAATCAAATGTTATTTCAACACATTCTTCAACAGCGCAAATAGATGTCCAGGAAACTCACCATTCATGCATGGTGTGGTTATGAAACTTAGATTTCTTCTTTTGTTGGGCACAAGTCCATATTTATTTGTTGCACAAACAAATGTGGTAGTGAATGTAGCTATTCAAGTTAACCTAAAATTTTCAACTCCCTTTTTCAAAATAAAACTAGTAATGATTTAGGTGTTAATGGATGGTTGTTGTTCCTTGTTATATTGCCACTTATTATTGATCCTCCTTAATGATTTTGCAAGTAAATTGCATAAAAAATGAAATCACAAAGATCAAAATGTTGATCATTATATTATGTGCAAAATAAAGTCTCGAATCGTGAAAACTTGCAATATGTAAGTAAACCTCAAAGTACATTATGTGCAAAAATCAATCATTGTCTATCATAAATCAACTATGAAAGTGATCTACTTCTTTTCAAGACTTGGTGATTGAAAACTCTTTAATACAAAATAAGTTGCATATGCATTAGGCAAGTTGAAACCATAGAATAGATGATGAAATTTTCAAATGATTATTTTACATGATTCACAACTCTTGAAATATTGGGGGAAAAAACATATTCTATATTTCAGCCAAAATGAGAGGTAATATGTAGAAGTTGCCTTCATCTATGAACTTGGAATAAGTTAAAATTTGATTGACAATTTTTTTAAAACATGCTTGATTTCAATTTTTTCATTTGCTAAATGAACCATTTGAATTTTAGCGGTATTGATTAGATTGATAATCTAAATAACAATAGTAGCATAGCCACTAGTAGGATGAGTAGCAATTGATGATTTCACAAGTTGAGTGTTAGAACTTCCAACAACCTATAATGTCCCAACATGTTGCAATCTGGCCAACTATTCTTGGTCATGTTTCAAAGTTTTATCCCAACTAATGTTTTCACCCATACTAAGAACACATGATACCAAAATTTGAAATATTCCTTGAACAACACCATTTCATTAATATATTATACCTCATAAAACATGTGATAAAATTATGTTTGATCATCTCGTTTGCCAATGATACTAAGAACACCCATGGCATTTAATTTCATAAAACAAAACATTCTCTAGTTCTTGTTCATAAATATTTTGTTGTCAAAACCATGCACATTTTTAATCATATAAAGAAGGCATTTAGTGATCAACAATGCATGTTTTTGAATACCACTAGTAGATACAAAATTGATCAAGTCAAGTTAAGATTAATTATTGAAACTAATCAATTTGATTGAAATGAAATTACCAAATCAAAATGATATCCATACTTATAGGATATACACATTAAAAATGAACTAAAAAATTAAAAATTAGAAATAAGTCATTGTAGACCTATATTTTGCAAGATGCCAATGATAGGATTTTAAAACAATGAATGAGGTTCATCTTTGTTTGGATTCCAAATTGAAAAATCATAGTATAATTGAAAAGTATCAACCACATCAAGAATGGTACAATCGACTAGCTTATGCCAGCTTTCAAATGAATAATGAATAAAATTAACCCTATGATTTTGGATTGTCTTTCATCAAATTTGACATAGCTTTTAACATCCATAGTCACACCAAAAGTGAATTTGATGTCTTGGAAGTTATATAATTATTGTTGAACTTTCACACCAAAATTATAATTACAGAAGAAAATAAAACAAATAATCTTCCTAAACACATGACACAAACATTCTTGAATTTAGAATAATATAAATGGTTGAAAAGCTATACTACCATAGTACTTTTATCATTTCTTCATCCTCTCATTAATTTTTTTTTTTTTCATTTTTTCACTTCTATAAATATTGATACAAATTTCTTAAAATTCGGGTATTTAAAAAAACTTCGCCATTTGGACTTGGAATAAACGAAATAACCATGTACAATCAAATAAAATAATTTAAATTTATAGCATTGTGATGTACAACCATTTTGAAAAAAAATACATTTACTAAAAGTAATTGAATTATTGCTAGAACAGTAAAAGTATTATTGTTAGTAGTAACCTGGAGACACATGATTTTTTTTCAATTTTTGCACTATTCTTCTTCTAATCCCTTGTAATAAATAGGCAACCTTGGACACATTAAAATTTATTAGTTAGTCTAATTTTACAACTAACAAATCAACTTAATTAAAACAAAAAATGGCACTTATGTTTTGCCAAGGTATAACTTGGCATCCTTTTGTTGAATTTGTAGAAAAAAAAGTATGTCAACAATCTTGCAAGTTCTAAAACATGTGCCTCAAACTTATCTTCCACATATTGAATTTGAAAAAGGAATATACATTAAAAAACAACACATTTTCATTTTATAGGAAAAACTCTTCACTTATAGCATATGCTTTGTTTCAAACCACTTGTCACACTACAAATTAAACATAGTAGTGAATCTCAAACAACACCACTAGAATAATCAACATCAACTGTTTCAAAAATTGACACAAATTTAATAAAAACTCAAGAAAATGACATTTTATGCAAATGGCAAGATACAAATGAAGTTAGTCCTTTTGAAAAATGTTTATTTGAAAATATTTTTGATATGTTTACATTTGTAGATTGAAAAAATCATCAATTTTTTTAAACCTTACAAAATGTTGCATTATATTATAATATAAAAATATGTTTACAAATTTCCCTAAAATATGTCATGTTAAAAACCTTCTCATTACTAAAAATTCTCGTACTGCTTTTAAACATTGTTACAATACTTAATGAATATTTTTAAATATTTTATTTTCATTAAATATATTCCAAATCATCTCATATGTTTTCATAATATATTAAAAACATTGTCATGAATGTTTTCGAATGATTTGTAATATAAAATTAATTTTGACAAAAGAAAATTTGAAAATTAAATAACAATTACGATCACTTGTGATTCCTATTAGTTTGATTGCACATGATAACAATAGTAAGGTAAGAGGTGTTACAAAATGCAACGCATGTGTTATAAGAGATTGTAGATTCATGTTGAAATGAGTATAGCACACAACGTGGATTATAATGACTAGTAGTAAAAAAACTTTTGATGCCAACAATCACAATATTACAATTCTAATAGTCGACATGAGATATGAAAAGGGGTTTGATTCCAAGATGAAACAAATTGTATGAATGTGTATATTTTGCTTCTTTTCCAAAGGGGAACAATGATGATAAATGAACAAAAGGAAACATGCAATAGAAAACTTCAAATTTGGAGAACATGATATATATTTTGAAGAGACACGAGATGATGTATAACACAATCAAAATAGATATGCATGATCCTTTATGCTAGGCACCAAAAGCACAACGACACCTCTTTTTGGCTCTCTAGTACATAAAACCATGATTTCAAGTGTGCAAATTGCACAATGAGCACCATAGAAAACATAATGCCCTCCATGCTTGTGAGAATGCCCATCATATGATTTTTTTATGTAGGGAGAAGCCTCGGCAACGGGGCATTACACCTGAAAATAAAGTAAAGTAAAGGGCGGAGTGAGTGTAATGCCGTAACACTAGGGCATTTTCCCTTTAAATTATACCCTAAACAACAACCGGGTGCAAGAACCTCTTGAGTTGTGAGCTTGAATTCTAGTGTCCAGACTCCCAACCAGTGTCGGGTGGTTATTAGAAGTGGCACCTAATAACCGGTGGTTCTTAAGAACCAATTGTGAGGTTTAGGTTACCACGGTTATCAAAAAATCTAATTGCCAATAAAATAACACTTTATAATAATACTATATAGTACCTTTATCATTCCGGCAATAATTAAATTATTTTATGATTTTTTTTTTCAAAATTAACTGTGCTCAGTGCTGCATATTCTAGAAATTCTATTGTTGGGTGTTGTACGTGGGTATATTATTTATTCCATGTCTATATGACGAGGTCTTGGAAAGTGCTGGAATTTTAGGAAATTCTTATGGCTACTGTCCGGATGAAATGAAAAAAATAATAAAATAAATAAATAAATAAATAAATATTTGGCAAGAAGATGAAGGAATGGTAAAGGTACTAAGGAACTACCAACAATTCTGTGCTGACTCTTTCATAGTATCCCTTCATTTTTTAAAAGGCCACAACTGTAAAGTATTTATTTAAGCTTGGGGGACATTTTAGTGGCATAATGAACATTGAACGGGCAGACACTATCTAGTGTATTTGGAGGGGTAGAGTATCAAACCGAATCTTTCGTCTACAAAAATGGGCAGAAATGAAATTTTTTTAAATTTTAAATTTCATTTTTTTGCCAGTGCTTTATGTTGGGTATTGTGGGGGCGTTCCCAAAATAAGTGCCCGTGCCCCCTCAGCTCCGTTTCAGGAACGGCATGCTCCTCGGGCTCTACCCTACGTACTATGCTTTGGTTGTTTCTTCCCCCGCATTTTTAAAACCCTTATGTACCCACATTTCTTTTGGGGAGTTGGTTACCCAATGACCCATCTCTAACTTGGTCGGCCACTTGGGTTTTCTTTTTTGTAAGTTGTAAGATGGGTTCAGTGGTCGGCCGTGACAATAGAAGTGGATGTGGTGGGTGTTCACAATTTTACCCCAAAAAATATATAATTCTTTACTTGTATCCAAACATCAAATTTGCCGTTATTTATTGGTTTGCTTTGTTTTTGGCATTATTGAAATTCTAGGAGCATAAAATGCTTCAGCTTGATGGAGAATAATGGCATTTTATGATTCCACATATTTGCTATAATTTGCTTTTTCAAGCTAGTTCCGTTTCACATAATTGGTTTTGGTTTTCAGTGTCCTATTCAATTTCCATGCTCTTCCTTTGCTACCGTTAGTATCCTTTTTTAAAAAATTAACGAACTCTTAACATGATCGAAATTACGAATGGCCAATTTTTTGAATCAATTACACTTTTGAACAAGCGTTGGAAGAGCCCGTTGCCACCGAACAAAACGATGGCTTGCCCTAAGTAATTTACCTGTGTTCTTGGGTGGAACATACTTATATAACTTCATATTGGACTAGTGTGGTGTGTGCCGTTGGCCCAAGTGCGAACCCGTAACAAAAATAGGGAAACTTAACATGTGAACATTGTTTTGCAATGTATGCAGGGTTTCCTTTTTTCAAATTCCCTAAGTAGGTGCACTGGTTAGGAACCTCAGCATTAGTTAGCAGTAAATGGCGACAAGGAAATATTTTTTTGGAATCCTGCTTAGTTCTGGCAACCTACAGGAACACACTGTCTAAATCTGGCGACTTCTAGCTTCTTTTTTTTTAAAATCTCAAGATATGGCGATTTTGTTTTTGTTTTTTTTAAATTCTCAAAAGGCCCTTTGTTGAATTCGGCAGGGTTTTTTTTTGCTCGCCAGCTTGCAAAATTTCGCCAGAAAAAAAAACTACTGAATGCATTTATCAATTTTTTGAACAGCCAAATATGAAAGGAAAGCATGCTTGAATTGAATGGTAAGCCTTCAAGTGTTACCTAGTCCTTCAACCCATTTTTCTTTTCAAAACTTGGTTTTTTGGAATTTATTTGAATTTTCAGCAGCAGAAATCACTTAAAATATCAATATCTCCCACATTGGGAATCCAAATCTTACCAAATAAATTCCATAAAATCCTGCTCATCAAGAGCTTTTCAACAACACCAAAAGGTGCATTCCAATTCCTCATAAATTCTCAGCTACGAGTTAATTTAATTTTCAGTGAAAAATCCATTCAATATTCAAGAACTTTTGGACCAAACGTCCAAACATCATGGAACCAAGCCCATGTTCCCTTCCTCGTCAAGAGCTTTCCAAAGACACCAAGAATACGATCTGAAGCATCCGGGTTCGGTGGATCTCATATCTACAAAACAAAACAAACTACCTTCCTTCATAAATAGTTAATGATGGATGTTTTCTTTTAAATGAAAAGGATCTCATTTGTTTTAAAAAAAAAGGATTTTCCTATTTAATGAATATTGGAGTTACAGATGATTCAAACAATAACATAAATTTCTTTATTTTAGCGTTTACTTTGAATTTATCAAAACTATTGCCTAATTCAGATGGTGGCCCATATTTTCCATCTCTAGGTCAATTTGAAATGGTTATGAATATTAAACTCTTTAATTAAGCATAGTTAATAACACTTTGGTTATATTCCTTGCAAGGAGTTCAAAATTCATGTTCTTTCCTTTTTTTTATCCATACTTATGGAAATGATGTCATTGCAATCACCCGGATAGTTGTAATAACAATGTCACTTGTTGTAACTAATTACAACTTGAGTGTTTTGCTTTTGAAAAAAATTGTCATTTTAATTTTTTTAATTGAGAAAAAATTGGAAAATTTTGTTTTTCTAGTGTAAATTTGATATTCTTTTGCTATTTTTTCATTAAAAAATAACTTAATTCTTCACATAAGAAAACTAGCAATCATTTTCCAACACCACTTACAAGTGTACATTGAATATCATCACACTTGCAAGTGATGTTTCGTTTTAATAAAATCGACTCATAACGTGCTTTAAATTCTCGGATGCATGATCTTTAAACTCGTAATCCCACCAATGCTAATAACCCTTTTCCACAATTTCTTTGAACCTTTTTGAATATTTGAACACTAAAGTGGCTCCCCGACCATAAACGGGAGCGACTTTAGTGTTCAAATATCAATGGATTAAATATCAAATGTTATTTTTTTAAATTGAAAAAAAAATTTGTTGACTGGAAACTACAAGGCCCGACACGGGATATGGCAAGTCTACGCTGAGTATCAAGGGAAAAAAATTAAAACGAGTAATCGGTTCTTGTGTTGAATAAGTTGTCATCTACTTTTGGTTTGACGAGTTCCAACTCTTGTTATGGAAGATGCCCGCCCCCCCAACGGAAGGACTTTCTTGTAATTTTTGTAGTGTAAATTTAGGAAGGTTTTCAGCCAAAGTGAACCATCATCCACAAACACACCAGGTTGACCCTTATGTCCATTGGATGAGCTATGTTTTTCATCCATCTCTTGACCCTGAGTTAACCACCATTTTACCACAGTTAACCTTTTTTGACTCCTGAGTTAACCTTTGATCTTCTTTTATTTTGGCCCATTTTTTCCTAATACTAAAATTTTTTAAGCAGTTATGTTTTCTTATGAATGTAATGATCTTTTTTTTTTGGGCATATTTTTTCACACTATGGTGATTAGAAAAAAACCTAGTGTGAATTTGACAAAAATTCCTTTCAGCAAAACAAAAATGCAATAGTTGCCATATTGAAAGAATGAGTTCCTACTAGTTATTGAGATTAGGGAGGATTCAACAAAAATTTCAATTTTACTATCTAGTTTTTAGCCCAATTTGGCTCCTTCCTCTTGTGCATGATCACCAATCCCCTCACTTGAAAAAAATGCGAAAAATTAAACCTTGTTAATAATTAACATATTTTAAAATCATGAATTAATTATTTTATCTAATAGATTTATTTTTACAATGTTTAAATAATAGGTTTAAATAATAGTGGGAAAAGTTAATAGAGGTAAAATCATAATATCTGAATATTTTAAGGAAAATATGATTATATAAATTTCAAATTGACATTATATTCTTGTATTTATCTAGATTTGTTTTGCCCCAACCAAAGGGTTTTTATTAAATTTTACATTTCACAATGATGTAACTAAAATAGGTTGAATATTATTGAATATAAATAATATTGAAAAACATCTCCATGTATTGTGAACTTGATTACAGTTGTGATATTGTAATACCTTGGTAGTTTCAACATTAGGTATATATTATTTTCAAATATGTTGGAATTTTCAAAACAGATTTTTAAAAATATTATTGAATACTTGATATGTTCAATATGTTCAATATTTTAAATTCTTATTCAATAATCCTTGACCATAGGTGAAAACAATATAAAACCACCTTGGTGCACTACTCACCTACTTAGTCATCATTCCATCGGAGCCTAGTATTGCCAAGGATGATCGAAAAAATCAAATGCATGTATTTCAAGGAAATTCACATGAATTATTTAAGCAATATTCAAGGTCTTGATGAACATATATATTAACCCCTAGATGTGGGTATTGCCTTGGGGTTAGTATTTCCGAAGGCTCCATTTTGATTGCCTTTTAATGCATAATGCACACTTAAAGGAAAAGGTTTAAGTCCATGTGAGCATTGCATGGTCGGCATGGTAGAAAAAGTGAGGATATTATCATAGTTACATGTGAGTATTGTAGTTTTGGCCTTTTGCAAAATGAAGGGTATTTTTAACATATGCAAGTATTAATATTCTGACCCATCAAATAGTAAAGGATATTGGAACATATGTGGGTATTGCAATTTTTGTTGGAGTACACACATTGAAGGATTTTGGGCGACATGCAAGGATTACAAAAAAAATTTGTGTTCCTTCATTTAATGCCATTTATCCCTTGGAATATATGATAAGGTGGATCCCATATGTAGGTATTTTAGAAAATGACAATATATTTTGTAGTTGGTGATGGTTGCAATATTTATATTGTTTGGCACAAACTCTAATGAAAATACCTATGGGCTAATGTATTATCTTCATGTTTGTTACAAATTGGACTTCAAAACCAAGGTGTATATGTAAGAACTTTTACTCTATTATAACAAAATTGTTACAAAAATTTCATTGATAAAATGTTACAAAAATGTGTCATGTTATGCCTTAGATGGGAACCTCACTATCCTTTTCATAGAATGTCTTTGAGGGTAACTGGTTGTGGGTTGAGTCATTGATTACGCATGTTAGGTGGTGTAAATCGCACATGTATTCTAAGTGAGGCAAATATACTTAGAACACAAAATCATATTTTTTTGATGTCGTGAATCTTGTCCAATGCAAATCAAAATTAGTTATTGCAAATAATATTAACCTGTAATCAAACTTAATAGCAAAAATTTTGCACATTTACTAACCATGAATCATTTTTAATCCATGCTAATATGTAACTGTCTACATATCTTTCAATCAACATGCCTTGGAAGGATATATTGTGATTCTCATGCTTGGGGTCCCATGTTGTAGGTACCTCCTTGGCAGATGCCGCCATGCTGGTTTTGATGAACACAATAAAATCATCGTATTTCTCCATGCAGGAGAAAGCTATGCCACTCACAACCCCCATGCAAAAATCTGAAGAATAGTATGCAAAATAAAATAACAAACTTCATTAACACTAGTTTGTGTAGTTGTGACATTCATTAGACTTCAAAATGCAATCTATCAAACTCCATTGAAACTTTTCCTCGCTTACTTAATGGCGTCAACTTAATTCCATTTTTATTGCACATATTCATGACCCATGATGCAAGCCTTCATTGTGGGTTGGTCTAGTGTAGACTTGCCCATCATTGATCGGCTGTCTATGACCAAACACTTATTTATGTCTTCCACCATATGTGCTTCATTTTGAGTGATTTAAATTGTTATGGGAGTGTTATTTCATGCTTTAGAAATCATTTTTGAAATGCAAAGGAAAGGGAGTAATAAAAAAACAACAAGAAGACAAATAAGCTTTCCAACTTATAAAGTGCGTTTTTTTTCTTTTTCCTTATCTTTGGACCTCTCTTATTTTTAAATCTCATAACTTTTTCTTTTTTTATTCATTTTAAACGATTTAAAATGTTATAAGAGCATCACTGGAAGTTCTATAAATCATCTTTGAACTACTATAACCGTAGAGCAACATACAAGGAATTTGTTTGGGTGTTTTGGAATTGGATTTTGTAATGTTCAATATTTTATTCGGAGTTTTAAACTACCTTTATTTTGGGGAGCCATAAATTTTTCATTTCTAATTCATTTTCGACGATTAATAGTGTGTTAGATGTGGCAAGAGGAGTGATTCAAGTTTTGTTTAGACATCAGAAACAACAGAGCCCTCCCCTTGGATTCAACTTGCCCTGAGTGCTTAATTATTTGGTTACCGACTGGTCTATCCTGGTTGCTTGGAGCCCCTTTCACGAGGGAAAGGGCAGCTAGATTTGCCAAATGATATGATCAAAGAATGGTCTTTCTCAACATGTTTGCAAATAAACCATTTTGTTGTAAACATTTTCCTCCACTTCGTTGGACCTTAAAAAAAACCTCCCCCATACGACCCCTCAACCTATGCCCTCATTCACTATGATGCAAGGAAACAATGGACCCAAGTGTATCTTCTTGCACAAAATTTGAAGTGTTTTCAACATCCTTTTTGGAATCCTCATAAGAAATAATGACACCTTGCTTTAGTAAAATGTGACAAATAAATGTATCGGTGTTTTTATTTCCAATACATGTATTGTTTGCTTGCCAACATAAATGTCAAAAAAAAAAATCCACCTTCCTTTTACATGGAAAGAAGGGCAAGGTGAATTTAAAACCAATTTCTAATGAAATAAAAATAGAATTTAATGAAATGAAAAAATGTTATAAGAAAATTGTATTCTTTCCACCCTCTTGGGCTATGTTTGCCAAGACTTGCGAGTCATCATTGATAATTAAAACTTCTCCCATTGAATGAAGCTGCTCGTGAACTAGCCCCTCACTTACAATAGGCCATGTAATGAGGGGCTCAATGGGGTTTTGTATACTTAAGTGGGTCAATGTGTGGCTGAGTAGCTACCTCACCTACAAAACAAAATATTTGAATAATATTTGTTGAAGGTATTGGATCAATGAAAATGGCATTAAACTATGATATTATGAAGATATTGCATAGACTAACAAAATTGACAAAAAGGAAATTTCACCTTGCCTTTTTTATGAAGCTAAATATAATCCTACGCACCTTGAAAGGATTTGCAAACGTTCAAAATAAATGGCATTAAGTTTCTTTTTTGGAAAGAAGACATATTTTTTGCCGTTGGAGATAATGCATTGTGTGATTTTCAAAATGTAATGGCTACACACGGCGTTTTAATGCATTCATTCACTTGTTGGAATATATTGGAATGAATCTAACGAGGAGCTTTAAGCTTGTAGGTAAATTCTTTTAAAAGAAAATTTAAAACAAATTGGGGGGGAGCTTCAAGTCCTCAATCTTTTTAAAAGAATTTAAGAAAAAATAAACAAAGGCCAAGGGGTACCAAGGTTAATTGTAGGTGGGTGTGTAAGTGATTTTGAGTTGGCAAGGAGTGTGAAGCAAGCTTGAGGTGGGCAACAATGGGTGTGATAGGTGAGACACAATAGCAAGCAAGGTGCAACAAACATTGATGCATTGGTGGGTGTTAGGTCACTCGGGCCTTCCTAGGGTAACCAGGCTTGTTGCATAGTATACCTTTAATGTTTATGTAATCCTCATGACTCAAGCCTTGTCTTTGAATGCAATTCCTTTCTCCACCATGTCTCTCACCCACCTATGTCCTAGAGTTGGAGGGTGAACCAACAACACATGTAGTGATACCATGGTAAAAAATTTAAAAAGAGCCCCAAAGTTTTGGTCCTAAAAGACCAAAGCAAGGTGTCCCAGTCCAAATTTAACACTACCCAAGTTAAATACATCAACTATACGGTGACCCACCCAAGGAGGTTAGGTCATCAATGTAGGTGTGGTTCAACAAGGCCCACTATGGTGCATAATTTATTTCTTGGGCTAAATGTAGTCACTAAGAGGCCTCACTAACCAAGATGAAGGTAAGAAGGGTATTGGACCCCAAGGTAGGAGGAGTGATGAAATTTTCACCAATTTTCAAATATAAAACTTGAAAAACCCTAGATGTAGTTTTAAGGATTTAAAAGTGATTTTTTGGAAATATTATTAAGAATATTTTTTTAAAAAATCAACAAATATTTATGTCGGGTTTGAGTAGGTAGCCAACACTACTATTATTAAAGAATGCTTAAAGTTTGCACTTTTATTTTTTTTTTAGCCAAATTTGGCTAAATATTCTTATTGACGATTACAACTTTTGGAACATCACGAGTTTGAAAAAGAAGAAGAAAAGAAACCCCCCC
>Ga0116231_10008467_pt1 | contig 18048 bp, 17 predicted proteins | sample S1TSphgellanicum_2_FD_89695 | JGI IMG/M metagenome (GOLD analysis project Ga0116231, IMG submission 89695) | Host-associated microbial communities from peat moss isolated from Minnesota, USA - S1T2_Fd - Sphagnum magellanicum MG | ecosystem: Host-associated > Plants > Peat moss > Unclassified...
GCGCCCTTCCGCCCGGCATGGCCAAGCTGGGCGCAAAACTTCGTCGGGCCATTGGCATGGACGAACGCGACAATCCGCGCCCAGGCCGCCTCCTGCGCATCCGTGTAGAGGCCGGCGCAGCCGGGCGTGATCCGAGCCTCGGCCGACACGACGGTCATTTCCGTGAACATCAGCCCCGCCCCGCCCAGGGCGCGGGAGCCGTAATGCACCAGATGCCAGTCCTGCGGCATGCCGTCTTTGGCGGCATACATGCACATCGGCGAGACGACGACACGGTTCGCGACCGCCATCTCCCGCAGCGCGAGGGGCTGGAACATCGGCGGAACAGGGCTGTCCACGCTCACATCGAACCCGCTCGCGCGCACCTGCCGGGCGAACATCGCATCGGTCTGGGCGACGAAGTCCGGCGCCCGCAGTCGGAGATTGTCGTAGGTGATGGAGCGGCTGCGCGTCATCAGCCCGAACACGAACTGCGTCGGCTCCATCGCCCAGAAGCGCGACACCTGCTCAAACCACACGAGCGACACGTCGGCGGCATGCTGGATCCGCTCGACCTCGCCGCGCCGGCCGCTCTCGAACCCGGCTAGCGCCGCCGCGACGTCGCCATGGGCGCGCAAGCTCTCGAACAGGGCGATGGCGTCCTCCATCGCGAGCTTCGTGCCTGATCCGATGGAGAAATGCGCGGTCGACTTCGCATCTCCCAGCAGCACCACCTTGCCCATCACCGATGTCGCGCACCGGATCATCGGGAAGCGGCGCCAGTGCGAGCGGTTTGTGATGAGCCCATGTCCGTCGAGATCGGCGGCGAACACCTCCGCCATCCGGTTGGCCGATTGCGCCTCGTCCATCTCCGCGAGTCCGGCGCGCGCGAAGGTGTCGGCGCTGGTCTCGAATATCCAGGTCGATCGGCCTTCCTCGTATTGATAGGCGTGGGCGATGAACACGCCGTGTTCCGTCTCACGAAACGAAAACGTGAATGCATCCAGCGGTTTGGTGGAGCCCATCCAGGCGAAGCGGTTCGGCCGCAAATCCGTGGTCGGGCGGAAATGCGCGCGATATCGTTCCCGCACCGCCGAGTTTATGCCGTCCGCCGCCACGATCAGATCCGAATCGCCGAAGATTTCAATTTGTGAAATCTCCGTCTCGAACTGGAATCGCACACCCAGCGCGCGTCCGCGCGCCTGCAACAGCATCAGCAAAGTACGTCGCGCGCAGCCGCAAAATCCATTGCCGCCAATGCGATGTACCGTGCCTTTTGCGCGAACCTCGATATCGTCCCAATAGGCGAACCGGTCGGTGATCATCCGGTAGCTCTCGGGATCGGTGCGCTCGAACGTCGACAGGGTCGCGTCGGAGAAAACGACGCCGAAACCGAACGTATCGTCGGGACGGTTGCGCTCGAAAACCGTGATATCCGTATCCGGCCAAGCCTGTTTCACGAGGATTGCGAAATAGAGTCCGGCGGGACCGCCGCCGAGAATCGAGATTTTCATGGCATGTGCGTTCCGCAGCGTGGCGCTTTATGCATGGGAGCATCCGACCAGAAGCGCATGGCGTATATCGTTTAGGCTTGAAATATCTTGCGCGCAATGCTGAGATATCAAGCGTCGATCGGGGGAAACGAGGATGCAGCCGGCCGGACGCCATGCATTGGTGACGGGCGGTGGACAAGGCATCGGGAGGGCGATCGCGCGCGCACTGACGGATGCCGGTGCTGACGTGACGATTATCGGGCGAAACGCCAATTCGCTTGAAGACGCCGTTTGCGATGGCGTCGCGAAACGTTTCTTTGTCGTGGATTTAACGAATTCCGCCTCGCTCGCGAGTGCGTTTGGATCAATTGAGACAGTGGACATTCTGATCAACAACGCGGGTGCCGCCGAGAGCGCGCCGTTCCGTCGGCTGGATCGTGAACATTGGGACCGTATGATCGCGGTCAACCTGACCTCCGTGTACGAAGCGACGCGCGCCGTCGTCGGTGGCATGGCCAGCCGTGGCTGGGGGCGGATTGTAAACATTGCTTCGACCGCCGGGCTGGTTGGATATCCCTACGTCGCCGCCTACGTCGCGGCAAAGCATGGCGTGATCGGCCTCACCCGCGCGCTGGCGCTGGAAATGGCACGAACCGGTGTCACGGTGAACGCGGTATGCCCCGGATATACCCAGACCGGGCTGCTGACCGACGCGGTCAAGAAGATCGTCGATGTCACGGGGCGAAGTGCGGAGGATGTGCGCGCCGGTTTCGCGCGGAGCAATCCACAAGGACGGCTGGTGACGGTCGAAGAAGTGGCGCACGCGGTTTTGTTTTTATGTGGGCCGGCCTCGGACGCGATGAACGGACAGTCGATCGCGGTGGCGGGCGGGGAGGTGATGTGATGCACAGGGATACGGAGACGGCTCTCGTGCTTGATGCCGAGACGCGCGCCGAGGAGGGCCCGGCGGATCACAAGGACGAACTCCGCCTGTGGCTGCGGCTGCTGACCTGCACGACTCTGATCGAGAGCGACATCCGCACCCGGCTGCGCGAGCGGTTCGACTTCACCTTGCCGAAATTCGATCTCATGGCGCAGCTCGAGAAGACCTCGGAGGGGCTGACGCTGGGCGAGCTGTCGCGGCGCATGATGGTCAGCAACGGCAACATCACCGGGCTGGTCGAGCGCCTCGTCGAACTCGACCTGATCGAGCGTGTGCCCCATCCCACCGACCGGCGGGCCGCGTTCGTCCGCCTGACCCCGTCTGGACGCGCGAGTTTCGCGCGGATGGCGGCGGAACACAGCGAGTGGGTGTCGGCGATCGCCGCGGGCATGTCGGCGCAGGAAGTCGCCACCATGCTGCGGCTGCTGGCCAAGATGAAGAATTCGGTGCGCGCGCGCATCGAGGGACGACAGGGAACGACGCCGTGAAAAACCGTATTCTCCAACCCCCCGGCTGGCCGCGCCCGAAAGGATACTCCAACGGCATGAGCGGCACAGGCACCATCGTCGTCGTCAGCGGCCAGATCGGCTGGGACCGGGAGGGCGTCCTCCCCGACGGGCTTGTCGCGCAGACGCGGCGGGTTCTCGACAATATCCTCGCCGTGCTGGCCGAGGCCGATGCCGGGCCGGAGCATATTGTCCGGCTGACCTGGTACGTGACCAACATCCTCGATTACCGCGCGAGCGCCAAGGAACTCGGCGCCATGTGGCGCGAGGTCATGGGGCGGAATTTCCCTGCCATGGCCGTCATCGGGGTCGCCTGCCTGGTCGATGAAAAGGCCTGCGTGGAGATCGAGACCACCGCGATCATTCCATAGCGGCGAGGGCGAGGAGCGCCGGCGATGCGACCGCATCCGATGCATGGCCCGAACCGCTTCAAACTCGGCATCTTCTCGGCCAATGCCGATGGCGGACTCACGCTCACCAAGGTGCCTGAGCGGTGGCCCGCCACCTGGGCGGGTGTCGTGGCCGTGGCGCGAATGGCGGACGCGGCCGGCATCGAATTCTTTCTGCCGATCGCCCGCTGGAAAGGCTTCGGCGGGGAGATGAACAGCCGCGAATGGAGCTACGAGACGCTCACCTTCGCCGCCGCGCTCGCCGGATTCACCTCGAACATCGCGCTGTTCTCCACCGTTCATGTGCCGATGGTGCATCCGGTGTTCGCCGCCAAGGCGATGGCCACGATCGATCAGGCTTCCGGCGGCAGGGCCGGGCTGAACATCGTCTGCGGCTGGAATCCCGAGGAATTCGCGATGTTCGGCCTGGAGATCGGCGGGGATCGCTACGAGCAGGGACTCGAATGGTTCGAGATTTTGCGCCGTATCCATGACGATACCGGGTCGTTCGATTTCGACGGGCGATACTATCGGTTGAAGGGCGTATCGGGGCGGCCGGCGCCGGTGCAGCGGCCGCGTCCGATCATGCTGAACGCGGCGTTTTCCCCGCCGGGGCGGGACTTCGCGGCCAAGGCGGCCGATTTCCTGTTCACCACCTTCACCGAGATCGACAAGGGCCGCGCGCAAATCGACGACATCGCCGCGCGGGCGGCGGCCCACGGGCGGGAGGTCGGCGTTTTCACCACCACGCATGTCGTCTGCCGTCCCAGCCAGACCGAGGCGGAGGATTACTACGAGCATTACGCCGTCACGATGCAGGATACCGCGAGCGTCGATCACTACATGAAGGCCAAGGAGACCTTCTCCGGCTCGCACGAGGCCGAGGCCTACCGTCTCCATCGCAAACGCTTCGCCGGTGGCGCCGGCACCTATCCCCTGATCGGCACCCCGCGCCACATCGCCGGGGAGATGATCCGGATGAGCGAGGCGGGCTTCGCCGGAACCACCGTGAGCTTCGTCAATTTCGCCGACGAACTTCCCTATTTCATCGCCGAGGTGCTGCCGCTGCTCCGCGAGGCGGGCCTGCGCGAGGCGTGAACAGCGCGCCTATCCAATGACACCTGCATACCGCTGGCACCTCTCCCCTTGCCCCTCCCACTAGGGGAGGGCGATCCCTGTGGTCTGCCCCGGGAATTGCGACACGATCGCTAAGGTTCACTGTTCTGCGGGGAGAACAGATGTGGCGAAGCGACGCGTTTGGTGGAGTTGGAAGTTCAAGCCGGTGGCGATCGCGCGAATGCGTACGGCGGTTTCGATTGAGAAGTTGGTGGCGTGGCTGGAGCCAAAGCTGGGCCAGCAGCAGCCGGGCCATCGGGAAAGCATTTACGCGGTGATCCGCGCGCGGATGCGGCGGCAAGGCGATCATGCGGGGATCGAGCGATGCTGCGCGCCGGCTGAGGTCAGCCGGGCCGGGTATTATCGGCACTGACAGGTCTCGGCCCCACGCGCGGAGGAGACGGCGCTGCGCCATGAGATCCAGCGGCTTTCGCTGGCGACGCGCAGTTGCGGCAATTTGGGGTTCGCGGTGAACCAAAATCGGGTGCGGCATCTCCGCGGGGAGGACAATCTGCTGTGCCTGCGCAAGGCGTCGTTTCGGCCGGTGACGACGCAGAGCGATCACCGCTTCCGGGTGTGGTCGAATCTGGCGCGCAAGCCGGTTCCGATGGCGGTGAACCAGCTTCGGGTGGCGGACATCACTTATATAAAGTTGTCGGAAGCGTTTGTTTATCCGGCTGTGATCCTGGACGCGTTCAGTCGCCGGGTGATCGGCTGGTCGCTGTCGGAGCGGCTGACGTCGGATATGGCGCTGGATGCGCTGGCGATGGCGCTGACTACGCGGGAGATCATTCCCGGCGGCCTGGTGCATCACTCCGATCGCGGGGTTCGGTATGCGTGCGGCGCGTCTATCGCGCGTCTGGAGGCGGCGGGTGTTCAGCCCGGCATGAGCCGTGCGGGGTGTTCGTGGGACAACGTGATGGCGGAGAGCTTGATGCGGACGTTGAAGCACGAGGAGGCAGACGGACAATCCTATCGGGACCTTACGGACGTGCGGTCGCGGATCGGAATGTTCCTGGAGGAGGTGTATCATGGCCAGCGCCTGCACTCGGCTCTGGCCTACCGGCCGCCCTCGGTGTTCGAGACCGGGATGGCGGGAAGCTTGGCGAAGGCGGCGGAATGAACGGGGATGGGGCGGGGCTTGCGGCGAGCACGGCGCCGGGAGGGATTGCCGGCCGGGACGAAGGCACTGCCTCGTTTAACCGAACCAAGAAACACTGATGGGCAGGGCCGGCGGGCTAGATCGAGAAAATCGGGCGAGACTTAGCGCTCGCGTCTCACGTATGGGGTGCGAGCCACTGCCTTTCCTCCCCCCTCCCCTTGTGGGAGGGGCTAGGGAAAGGGTGCAAGCGAAACGTGGATCGGTGATCAAGCCGTCTGGCACGGGAGCATGAAGCGGGCGGCAAGCTCGCTTGTCCTGTTGCTGCTCCTGGCGCTCGGATGGCACGCGCTGCATGCCATGGGCGGGCAGGGCGCGATCTCCTCCCCGGCCCAGGCCGTCTCGCGGCTTGGCACCCTGCTCAGGGCGGAAACATTCTGGGACGATATCCTGGCCACCGGATCCGCCTTCGCGCTGGCCGTGATCATCTCCGTCCTGGGCGGCGTGGCCCTGGGCGCGATGCTCGGGACGCGGCGGCTGCTGGCGGCGGTGACCGAGCCAATTCTGCTGAATCTCTACGCCTTGCCCAAGGTGACGCTCTATCCGGTCGTGCTGCTGATCTTCGGGTTGGGGATATCGGCGAAAATCGCCTTCGGTGTCATGCACGGGTTGATCCCGCTGACGCTGTTCACCATGAACGCCATCGCACAGCTTCGCCCGGCCTTCCTGCGAACCGCGCGGGCGATGCGGCTGTCGCGCATGCAGACGCTGACGACGGTGATCTTCCCCGCGATCCTGCCCGATCTGCTCACCGGCGCGCGGCTCAGCGTGTCGCTGTCGCTGCTCGGCGTGCTCATCGGCGAGATGTTCGCCTCCACGCGCGGGCTCGGCCATCGCGTCATGACCGCGATGGAGGCGGGCGACATGGCGACGGTGCTCGCGGTGGTGCTGCTGCTCGCGATGTTCGCGGTCGCCGTCAACACCGCGCTGATGGCGGCGGCGCGGCGGGGCGGCGGATGATCCAGCCGGCGATCAAGGACGTGACTCCCCCACGGCCACGCCCGTTCCGGCATCTTCGGACATACGCAGCAGCGTCTGGCGCAATTCCTCGGCGACCTTGCTCTGTATGGCGTCCAGCGCCAGCGTGCGGCGCGCGATGAGGCGCAGTTCCTGCTGCTGCAAGCCCGGATCACGCAGCGGCGTGAACACCAGTTCGCCGCGTTGCGCCTCCACCGCCGTCTCGATCTCGCTGAGGAAAGCCACCGTCTCGCCCAGCGTCGCCGCGCGCTTCAGCAACTCGATCGAGTTGGTCTCCACCACCGTGTCCACGCCGATCGACGCCCGCTCGAACGCATCGGCGAGCAGCACGCCGACGGTGATGGAGCGGTCGGGGATGACCATCGGGAATCCCGCGCAATCGGCCAATGACAGGTTCGCCGCGCCCCGCCGCGTCAGCGTGTGGCCGGGCGCCGTCACCGCGCCGATCCGCACCGGGATGCGCGCCAGCACGCGCAGCTTCGGATCCGAGGGGATCTGGTAGCCGAGCCCCAGATCCGCCTCCCCGGCGATCACGGCGGCCACCATCGCGTCGAGCGACAGGGCCCGCACCGCCAGCTTCACATAGGGGTAGTGGTCCCGCATCCAGGCCACCAGCGGCGGCATCAGCGTGTTGGCGAGCCCGCCCATCGTTGCGATGCGCACCAGGCCGCGCCGCCGTCCCTCCAGTTCGATGAACCGCGCGCGCAGCACGGCATGCTCGCGCAGCGTCTGCCGCACATGGGCGATCAGCAACTCGCCCGCCGCCGTCAGCCGCAGCCGGCGCGGCAGGCGCTCGAAAATCTGGACGGCGAGTTCCTCCTCCAGCGCGATGATCTGGCGGTTGATGGACGAGGCGGCGATGCCGAGCTTGTCGGCCGCGCGGCGGATCGACCCGGCGCGCGCCACCTCGTCCAGATAGGTCAGCATGCGTCCGTGCAGCATCCGCCCTCCCGGCTGGTGCGCCGTTGCCTCAAAGGCACCATATCACACTCTTTTTGATGCTTCCAAAGCAGCGCCGGGCAAGCTCCACTCGTGTCATCAGCGCAGCCGCCTCGGCCGGGCGCCCCTTCGTTGGAGATCAACGATGCTGACCACGCAACAAAATCTGTTCCGCAAATTCTGGCACGCCATCATGCCGGTGCATGAACTGGCGGGCGGCCCCAAGCCGTTCCGACTCATGGGCGTCGATATCGTGCTGTTCCTCGGCGAGGACGGCAAACCCCGCGCGCTGCGGGACCGCTGCTGCCACCGCACCGCGAAACTGTCCAAGGGCTGGTGCAGCGGCGGCAACATCGTGTGCGGCTATCATGGCTGGACCTATGACGGCACCGGCGCGCTGGTGCGCATCCCGCAGGCCGACGCCGACGCCCCGCTGCCCAACCATCGCGTCGACGCCTATTGGTGCATGGAGCGCTACGGCTATGCCTGGGTGTCCCTGGAGGAGCCGCTGGAGGATCTGTTCGACATCCCCGAGGACCGCGACCCCGCCTATCGCCGCATCTTCCAGTTCTATGAGACGTGGAAAACGGCGCCGATGCGCATGATGGAGAACTCCTTCGACAACGCGCATTTCGCCTTCGTGCATCAGGCCACGTTCGGCAACGCCGACCAGCCCAAGCCGAAGCGCTACGATCTGGTGGAGACCGATTACGGATTCTACGCCGCCTCCACGGTCGATATCCTCAACCCGCCCGAGGCCCATCAGGTGACCGGCTGCACCACGCCGCACACCACGCGCAAGATGGAGAACCACTGGTATCTGCCGTTCTGCCGGCGCATGGACATGGAGTATCCGAGCGGCATCCGCCACATCATCATCAACTGCGCCACCCCGATCGACGACGGCACCATCCAGCTGGTGCAGCTGCTGTATCGCAACGACACCGAGGCCGATTGCCCGACCGCGAAGCTGATCGAGTGGGATCTGAAGATCACCAACGAGGACAAAGAGGTTCTCGAAAGCACTGACCCGGACGCGACGCTGGATATCAGCCAGAAGATCGAGGCGCACATGCCCTCGGACCGTCCGGGCATCGTCATGCGCAAGCGGCTGCTCGATCTGCTGCGCCAGAACGACGAGGACGAGATCCGCAACCCCGCGCCGCCGCCGCGCCGCCCCTCCACCGGCCGGCTGATGCTGCGCGGGCCGGGCGCGGCCGGCACCATCCAGGTGACGGTGGCGAAGGTGACGCGCGAGGCGGAGCGCGTGGTGGCACTCGATCTGGTGGCCGAGGATGGCGCGGAGCTTCCCGCCTTCGAGGCAGGCGCGCATATCGACGTGCATATCGCCACCGGCATCGTGCGGCAGTATTCGCTGTGCGGCGACCCGGCGGACCGCAGCCGCTATCGCATCGCCGTGCTGCTGGAGGCCGCCTCGCGCGGTGGATCGGCGACGATCCATGACGCGTTCCACGAAGGGCGGCGCGTGCGCATCACCCAGCCGCGCAACGCCTTCGCGCTGCATCCCTCGGCGCCGCGCGCGGTGCTGATCGCCGGCGGCATCGGCGTGACGCCGCTGATCGCCATGGCGCACGCGCTGCACCGAAGGGGCACGCCGTTCACGCTGCACTATTGCGCCCATAGCCGCGCGACGGCGCCGTTCCTGGCGGAGTTGGAGGCCGGCCCGCTGGCCAATTCGGTGGAAACCCATCTCGGCCAGGGACCGCAAACCCATCGCTTCGACGCTTCGGCGGCCCTGGCGGCGGAGCCGGACGCGCATGTTTATGTCTGCGGTCCCGCGCGGTTGCAGGAGGCAGTCGTGACCGCCGCCGCCGCGCTCGGCTGGGCGGAGGAGCGCGTGCATCTGGAACGCTTCACCTCCGACGTGGACCGCAAGGGCGACCCGTTCACCGTCGTCGCCTCGCGCAGCGGCATGACGCTGAAAATCCCGCCCGACCGCAGCATCGCCCAGATGCTGACCGAAAGCGGGATCGACGTGCCGATCTCCTGCGAACAGGGCGTGTGCGGCACCTGCGTGACGCGACTGCTGGAGGGCGTGGCCGATCATCGCGACCTGTTCCTGTCCGACGCGGAAAAGGCGTCGAACACGCGCCTGACCGTGTGTTGCTCACGGGCGAAGGCGGGGGAGACGCTCGTGCTGGATGTGTGAGGCGTGAGCGTTCACTGACCCACTTACCGCTGGCACCCCTCCCCCTTAGCCCCTCCCGCAAGGGGAGGGGAAAAGGATTCTTCTCCCCTCCCCTCGTGGGAGGGGTTTGGCGGAGGGGGTGACGCGGCACTCGAATTTAGCGCGTATGGCCGGGGGTGCCCGGCTTGCTCAGCGGACCCGCCGTCCCTCGACCCAGACCTCCGTCACCAGCATATCCGTGTCGAGCACGACGACATCGGCGCGCAGGCCCGGCGCGAGGGCGCCGCGGTCGGTCAGGCCGAGATAGCGCGCCGCGTTGCCGCTCACGAGACGCGCGGCCCGGGGCAGCGTGATCCCCTGGGCGAGGGCGTGGCGCAACGCCGCGTCCATCGTCAGCACGCTGCCGGCCAGGCCGCCCGTGGCGAGGCGGGCGACCCCGTTGCTGATATGCACCTTCTGGCCGCCGAGTTCGCTGTCGCAATCCCCCAGGCCGGTGGCGCGCATGGCGTCGGTGATCAGCAGCAGCCGCTCGCCCAGCGCGGCATGGGCGGCCAGGAAGGAGCCGGGATGAACGTGGTGCAGATCGAGGATCAGTTCCGCGAAGGCGTGATCGCTGGCGAGCAGCGCGCCGACCAGTCCGGGCGCGCGGCCCTCCAGCCCGCCCATGGCGTTGTAGAGATGCGTCCCGCCCGCCACCCCGCCGGCTTCGCGGATGGCGGTCAACGCGGCGCGGGCGGTGGCGTAATCGGCGGCGGAATGGCCGAGGCTGACGCGCACGCCCGAGGCGGCGAAGCGCGTGGCGGCGGCGAGGCCGCCCTCGATCTCGGCCGCCAGCGTCACCACGCGCACGGCGCCGGTCGCCAGCGCCGCGTCGATCAGATGCGGCAGCGGGGCGATGGCGAAGGGCGGCTGGGCGCCGAGGCGGTGGGGGCTGATGAATGGCCCTTCGAGATGCGCGCCGACGATGGCCGCGCCATCGGGCACGCCTGTCTTCTGGGCTTCGGCGACCGCGCGCAACGCGTCCATCACCGCCGGCCAGGGGGATGTGATGGTGGTGGGCAGCAGCGTGGTGGTGCCGTGGGCGAGATGGAAGCGGGCCAGCGTCGCGATGCCGGCCACGCCATCCATCGTGTCCCCCCCGCCGCCGCCATGCACATGCGTGTCGATGAAGCCGGGGAGGATGAACCGGTCCGGCACGCCGGAGGCCGGCTCGATGGCGGCGATGCGGGTGTCGCCGGAGAGGGTGCCGGCCACGACTCCGGAGGGCGTGACGATGTGGCCGCGCAGGATCATGCCGGGTTTCTATCCGGGAGGTGCCTTTGGGGCCAAGGTGCGGCTTGGTGCGGCGCGGGTGGGGATGCCGCACACCATCTCATCGTCATCTCCTCACATACGCCGGCGGAGACATCCGCTCTCGGACCCCCCTCCCCCATCCCCGCCCGCAAGGGGAGGGGAGAAGTAAGGCAACGATTTCCCTCCCCTTGCGGGAGGGGCCAGGGGAGGGGTGCCAGCGGCACATCGGTCAGCGGCGAACTGGGTTTCTATAATAGCCGTGCCTGGTCGCCGGTACCCACACGATCCGAACTGAGGCGCGCCGGATCATCTCGGTGCAACGCGCCAGCCGACGGGAGCAAGGCAAATGGCCGGAGTGAAAGTCACGCCCGGGTCGGTCGCGGCTGCCCTCGGCAGCACCGATTGGCGAGTGATCGACGCGCTGACCGACGAGGATGTTGCCCGCTATGTCGCTGAAGATCCCGCCGCCTCACCGATCTTGACCGAAGTGGATGCAGCTGACCGGCACACCCGTTTCAAAGGTCCGGCCGTCCCGGGATAACGTGTCGTGCTGTCGTTTGGCGGGGCCGAACCAGCCAGCCCCGCCAGCGGCGCTCAGTCGCTCAGTTCGGCGACGACCATCGGTTGCCCCGCCACGGATTTGGGCGGCACGCGGTTCTCGACGCGCCAGGTGCGCGGCGCGGCGGGCTGCGGCGTCTGGATATCGGGCGCGGCGGCCGGCCTTGTCGCGCCCGGCAGGGAACCGGCCGGACCGCAGGACGCGTCGCCCGTGGCGCTCACCTCGATTTTCGGCGCGGCGCCGTCGCCGCCATAGGTGACGCGGCGGGTGCAGGTGCCGTGGCCATCCGAGAACGACGTCACCACCACCCCGCGCATGCCCGGACCGGCGACCGGCATCCCCTGCAAAGCGGCCTCGATCGTGCGGTCGGGCGCCAGGAAGGCCGGGTCGGCGAAGGCGCGCTCGGAGACTTCCATCATCTGGTTCATGCGCGCCATCTGGGCATCCATCTGCCGCAGCATCGCCACCGGATCGGGCATGGCGGGGAAGGGCATCATGGGCATCGCGGACATGGGCATCGCCGACATGGCGCCGGGCTGCAGCACCAGGACGACGGCACCTCGAGGAACCTGGATCACGTGGGTTTCGTTGGCTGGATTGCCCAAAGTATTGCTCTGAGCGGATGCCGCGCCCACGCCGCCGAGTAGAGCCGCGGCGGCGACCGCGCCAAGAAGAGCGGTTCTGACCATACGCATCGTCACACCTCCATGGTTCAATGAAGACACGCGGAATCTAGGATCGTCGATGCGGCGGATCCACGACGGAGTGCTGAGCCTGCCATTAACATTGCGACAGGCTCGTTTTCCCGCCCCCTCGCTTCCCGCAGCCGGCGAAAAAGCCTATCCGCCTACCCAACGCCACCGGAGGAGACGATCTCATGGACCACGGCTTGGTCTCGCGCCGGAGCCTGCTGGCCGGCGCCGCCGGCGCATTGGCCGCACCCCAATTGGCCGCCGCGCAAGGCGCGAGGGTGCTGAAATTCGTGCCGCAAGCCGACCTCGCCGTGCTCGATCCGATCTGGACCCAGGCCTACGTCACCCGCAATCACGCGCTGATGGTGTTCGACACGCTGTATGGAATCGACGCCAATTTCGTCGCCACCGAGCAGATGGTTCACAGCCACAGCACCGAGGATGGCGGCAAGACCTGGACTCTGGTGCTGCGCGCCGGCCAGCGCTGGCATGACGGCGAACGCGTGCTGGGCCGCGACTGCGTGGCGAGCCTGCGGCGCTGGGCGGCGCGGGACAGTTTCGGCCAGACGCTGATGGCGCTGACCGACGAGCTGAGCGCGCCGGACGATTCCAGCATCCGCTTCCGGCTCAAGCGGCCGTTTCCCCTGCTGCCGGACGCGCTGGGCAAGGCTGGCTCCAACATCGCGGCGATGATGCCCGAGCGGCTGGCGCGGACCGATCCGTTCAAGCAGATCACCGAAATGGTCGGCAGCGGGCCGTATCGCTTCAAGGCCGATGAGCGTACGGCCGGCTCGCTTGTGGTCTATGAGCGCAACCCCGATTACATCGCCCGCGCCAACGGGCGGCCCTCGTTCACATCGGGGCCGAAGAACGCGCATTTCGACCGGGTCGAATGGCATGTGATGCCAGACGCATCGACGGCGGCGGCGGCGTTGCAGACCGGGGAAGTCGACTGGTGGGAATCCCCGACGCCGGATTTGCTGCCGCTGCTGCGGCGCAACCACGATATCGTCGCGAGGGTTCAGGACCCGACCGGCTATCTCGGCAATCTGCGCTTCAACCAGTTGCAGCCGCCTTTCGACAACCCCGCGCTGCGGCGCGCGGTGGTGGGGGCGGTGAGCCAGCAGGACTACATCACCGCCGCCGCCGGAACCGATCCGGCGGCGTTTCGCACGGGTGTCGGCTATTTCTGCCCCGGCGCGCCGATGGCGAGCGACGCCGGCATGCAGGCGTTGACCGGGCCGCGCGACCTGGAGCGGGTCAAGCGCGAGATCGCCGCCTCCGGCTACAAGGGCGAGCGCGTGGTGGTGCCGGTGCCGACGGATTTTCCCTCGCTCAAGGCGCTGGGCGACGTGGGAGCGGATCTGTTTCGCAAGATCGGCCTGAACGTGGATTATCAGGCCTCCGACTGGGGCACGATGCTTCAGCGCGTGGCCAAGACCGACCCGGTGGATCAGGGCGGATGGAGCGCATTCCACACTTTCTGGTCGGGGCTCGACCAGCTCAACCCCGCGGTGCATGCCTATCTGCGCGGCAATGGGCGGGACGCGGCGCGCGGCTGGCCGACGAGCCCGAGGCTGGAGGCCCTGCGCGACGATTGGCTGGCGGCGACGTCGCTGGAGGCGCAGAAAGCCATCGCCGTGGACATTCAGACCCAGGCCTTCATCGACGTGCCGTATGTGCCGTTGGGCCAGTATCTCGCCGCCACGGCCTATCGCCGCGATCTCGTCGATGTGCTGGGCGGCTTCGCGCTGTTCTGGAACGTCCGCCGGAGCCTCTGACTCGCCGGGCGGCTCACTGGCTCGCCGGCACGAAGGGCGCTGGACGGCGGAGGGCGCCCTGACGCTCCAGCATCCAGCCGGGATATTCGGCCGGCAAGGCACTGACCTTGTCGAGCAGGGCGATGTCATCGGGTGACAGCGTCAGCGTGGTCGCGGCTATGTTGTCCGACAATTGTTCCGTGTTCTTGGCGCCGATGATAATGCTGGTGACATGCGGCTTGGCGAGCAGCCAGGCCAGCGCCACCCGCGCGACCGAAACCCCGCGCGCGTCCGCCACCTCGCGCATCGCGGCCACACAATCCCAGGCGCGGTCCTTGTTCACCGGCGGAAAGTCGAAGCTGACGCGGCGCGCCCCCTCCGGACCGTTCGAGCCGGGCCCGAACTTGCCCGAGAGCAGGCCGCCGGCGAGCGGGCTCCAGACCATGAGGCCGATCTTTTCCTCCGTCAGCAGTGGGACGATGTCCCGTTCGAGGTCGCGCCCGGCGATGGTGTAGTAGGCCTGGAGGGAGTCGAACCGCGCGAGGCCCAGGCGCTGGGACAGGCCGAGCGCCTTCATGATCCGCCACGCCTGCCAGTTCGACACGCCGATGTAGCGGACGAGACCCTGGCGGACGAGATCGTCCAGCGCGCGCAAGGTCTCCTCGATGGGGGTCACCGGATCGGTGCCGTGAATCTGGTAGAGGTCGATGTAATCCGTTTGCAGCCGCTCCAGGCTGCCGCGCACGCTGTCCATGATATGGCCGCGCGAGGCGCCGCGATCGTTCGGGCCGTCGCCCATCGCGCCATAGACCTTGGTGGCGATCACCACGTCGCTGCGTTTGACGGCGAGGTTGCGCAGGGACTGGCCGAGCAGCGTTTCCGATTGGCCGAAGGAATAGACATCGGCGGTGTCGATGAAATTGATGCCGGCGGCGAGGGATGCGCGGACGATCTCGTCCACCGCGCCCTGCTGGAGATCGCCGATCTTGCTCCACATAGCGCCGGTGCCGCCGAACGTCATCGTGCCAAGGCAGAGTTCGGACACGAACAGGCCGGTTCCGCCGAGTTGGTTGTAACGCATGTGGTCGTCTCCCGATGTCTGGCTGAAGGGCTGGCTGATGGGCGTGGGCGCTACTTCATCTTCGCCTGAAGCTGGGCGTAGAGCGCGCGGTAGTCGTACGTGGCGTAGAACTCGGTGCGGTAGCCGCCCCAGGCCTCGGCTTCCACCAGGCGGTTGACCTCGCGCAGCCGTTCGGCGGGGAAGCGCAGCGTCACCACCTGGCCGATGCCCATCATCACGTACCACGAGACGATCTCCACCCCCGGCGGCGGGAAGTCGCGGAACCAGCCGGTCTCCTTGAGGTGCTGGTTGATCTGATCGACGGTCTTCGTCTCGTCGTGGCGGAGAAAGATCGTCAGCATTTGCATGCCGGGTTTGCCGGTGGGTGAATCCGCTTCGGGCGGCGCATCCGCCTCGGCGCGGCGGGTGAGGAAGCTCAGCAGGGGCAGGGCGGCCAGGCCGCGCCAGACGCCGCGTCGCGTGCTCATCGAAGGCTCCTTTGTTAGGGGGTGCGCGAGCAACGTTGGCCCCGCCGCGCGGTTTCGAAGTGTGGCGGTCTTGCCACGCCAAGCGGTCGCCATGTAACAGCCTCCAAGGCCTTGCCGGAACAGGCGGCCATAGGGTTGGAGACCGTCTTGAAACTGCTGTTGCTGTTGCCCTTCCTCGGGCTGCTGTGGGTGCCATTCTACAATCAGGCTGCGCCGGACCTGTTCGGCTTCCCCTTCTTCTATTGGTATCAGATCCTCTGGGTGCCGGTGAGTTCGCTGCTGACCTTCATCGTCTGGCGCGCGACCGGGCGGACCGGTGACGGGAGCGACGGCGCATGATCAGCGACAACATCGACTGGACGGCCTTCGCGGTCTTCGTCTTCTTCTTTCTGCTGGTCTCGGTGATGGGGTTCGTCGCCGCCCGCTGGCACAAGCCCAAGACGCTGGCGCATATCGACGAATGGGGCATGGGTGGGCGGCAATTCGGCACCTGGATCACCTGGTTCCTGGTCGGCGGGGATTTCTACACCGCCTACACCGTGATCGCCGTGCCGGCGCTGGTGTATGCCGTCGGCGCCTACGGGTTCTTCGCGTTGCCCTATACGATCCTGGTCTATCCGATCGTGTTCTCGATCATGCCCCGGCTTTGGGCGGTGGCGGCGAAGGCGGGGCATGTGACGGCGGCTGACGTGGTGTTCGCCCGCTACGGCTCCCGCAAACTCGAACTGGCGGTGGCGATCACGGGCGTGATCGCGACCATGCCGTATATCGCGCTGCAGCTGATCGGCATGGAGGTGGTGATCAAGGCGCTGGGACTGAACGGCGAGATCCCGCTGATCGTCGCGTTCCTGATCCTTGCCTTCTACACCTACTCCGCCGGGCTGCGCGCGCCGGCGCTGATCGCCTTCGTCAAGGACATCATGATCTACATCGTGGTGCTGGTGGCGGTGGCGATCATTCCGCTGAAGCTCGGTGGCTACAGCGCGGTGTTCGCGGCGGCGGATGCGGCGTTCCACGCCAAGGGCTCGGGCGGCATCATCCTCGCCCCGGCGCAATATCTGCCTTACGCGACGCTTGCCCTGGGCTCGGCGATGGCGGCGTTCATGTATCCGCACACGCTGACCGGTATCTTCGCCTCCGCCAGCGGCGAGACGATCCGAAAGAACGCGATATTGTTGCCGGCCTACACGCTGCTGCTCGGCCTGATCGCGCTGATGGGCTACATGGCCTACGCGGCCGGCATCAAGCCGGCGACGGCGAACGATGTGGTCCCGACGCTGTTCAAGGCGCTGTTCCCCGGCTGGTTCGCCGGCTTCGCCTTCGCCGCAATCGCGATCGGCGCGCTGGTGCCCGCGGCGGTGATGTCGATCGGCGCGGCCAACCTGTTCACCCGCAATTTCTGGAAGGCGTATGTGAACCCCGCGGTGTCGCCGGCTGGGGAGGCGGCGGTGGCCAAAACCGTGTCGCTAGTGGTGAAGCTGGGCGCGCTGGCGTTCATCCTGCTGCTGGACAATTCGGTGGCGCTGAACCTCCAATTGCTGGGCGGTTTGTGGATTCTGCAGACGTTTCCCGCAGTGGTGTTCGGCCTGTTCACGCGCTGGTTCAGCGGGCCGGCGCTGCTGGCGGGGTGGGCGGTTGGGTTCCTCGGCGGCAGCTACGTGGCCTGGACCGACGGGCTGAAGCCGCTGCACACCATCGCTTTCGGCGGGGGGAGCTACACGCTGTATGTCGGTGTGCTGGCCCTGGTGGCGAACGTGGTGGTGGCGGCGGTGCTGAGCGCGGTGCTGGGCGGGGTGAGGCGAGGCGTGGCGCGGGCGGCGTGAGGGCGGAAATTCCCGGGTGGTCACACCAACGGGGCTAGCGACTCCCGGACATCCCGGAGCACCGGCCCCCATTCCAGCAGCTTGTCCTGGTTGAACAATCGCATCGTCGGATACCAAGGCGATATGGCGCGCTTCCATCCCCAGCGCCACTCGCTCGTGGCCCGGTTCAGCAGCCAGACCGGTGTTCCCAGCGATCCGGCGAGATGAACGATCGCCGTGTCCACGGCGATTACCAGATCGAGATCCGCGACGATGCCGGCGGTGTCGAGAAAATCGAAGCCGGAACGGATCGGTGTCTCGATACCGTGTTGCTGGATGATCGCCAGTTCGTCGGGCCGATGGTCGTCATGCTGGAGACTCACCCACTGCACGGGTCCGGCCAGTGCAAGGAGCGGCAGAAACTCCGACAGGGCGATCGAGCGCACGCGGTCGGAGTCCAGATAGGGGGCGCCGCGCCATACCAGGCCCACGCGGGCGGGGGAAGCCGCGCGCGGGCGTGGCGGCGCGGCGGGTCGCAGATACGGCAGATTGGCGGAGAGGTTGGCGGCGTTGGCGCCGAACCGCGCGCCCAGGCTGCCGCACGCCACCACATAATCGATATCGGGCCCGGCTTCGGCGAGGCTCGCGGCGGCAACGACCTCGCCCCCCGGCAAGGCGCGCAGCGCATGCATCAGCAGCCGTCGCAGCGCCGGGCGTATGTCTAGCACGACACGGCGCGGACC
>Ga0116231_10008469_pt1 | contig 18045 bp, 5 predicted proteins | sample S1TSphgellanicum_2_FD_89695 | JGI IMG/M metagenome (GOLD analysis project Ga0116231, IMG submission 89695) | Host-associated microbial communities from peat moss isolated from Minnesota, USA - S1T2_Fd - Sphagnum magellanicum MG | ecosystem: Host-associated > Plants > Peat moss > Unclassified...
TACTATCCCTTTTTTTTTTTTTTCTTATAATTTTTTATTTCCTATGGCGCCCCCAAGTTTTTTTTTCCTTTTTAAATTTTTTTTTTTTTTTTTTTTGCAAATGCAAGGTTTTTTTAAAACTCAAATAACATTAGGGTGTCAACAATATTGGGAGGAGCTGAAACCTTAAAGAGCCTTGCTTAATAGCACATGTCATGATGTCATTGGTTTAGGATTATGGATTACGCATAAAATGTGGGTTCATATCTAATCACCGCAAGCAAATGTTAGGGTTTTGGAACTTCCCATTGTGATTGTCCATTTTAAAACCATGTTCAACCACAAATTGTTTTTTAAATTCTTCATACTTTTTTTGTTGTGTGACATAGGTTTTGAAACTATGTAAAAACTAATTCATAAAACTTAATCTGGATTCTGGAGTGTCCACCCTCCAATAAAAATATAAATGCCATTCTAATTTGCATTTGCAAATTGGGGAACTTGGTTGAACATGAAATCAATAAATTGAAATTTTGTTACTAGCATATGTTGGAAGAATTTTGTATAAAAAAGAAACAAGGAAAGTGTATTTGAGATAGCGAAATATGAACACAAATACCTTCACAAAAATGTTGAATATTAACAATTATGATTTCTATGGATAAATAAAAGTGATAAGTGATTTTTAAAAATTAAAAGCCTACTAAAAAATGGCCTTTGGTTTCAATTGAAACCATAAAATTAGGTGAAAGGTAACCCACAATAAAGAAATCTATTGATCTAAGTGCAAAAGGAATATTGATGCAAAACTATTCAAAGAGTTGAAGTCCAAAAACAATTGTAGAAAAGTTTCAACATAGGAATTGGAAATTTGACACCATAGGAGATGAATGGTGGGTGGACATGAAACACTTTTCCATTGGGTTTCCAGTTACATAGCTAACCACTATAGTTAGCTCAGTATTTGTTACTACCACCTACCTAGTAACAATCCATTAGCCCTTACTTATGTACTAACCATCTACATGCGTCTTAGGGTAAACTAGCCCATGACCAATTGCCTGCCTATGACCAAACACTTTGGCAAATCTTTCTCAATTCTTCTCCATTTTGAGTGATTTGAAATGTTATAGCAGCACTTTCTCAAACTCTATAAATCATCTTTGAAATGCAAAGCCAAGGGATCGGCAAAAAAGAGTTGTAAAAAAATACGTTTTTTCAAATTGCAAAACATGTTTTTTTTCATTTTGACCTTTCTTATTTTAGATAAATTTCTTATTTATTATTCATTTTAAACGATTTAAAGTGTTATAGAGCATCACCTGAAGTTCTACAAATCACCTTTGATTTTTTTGGGTGTTTAAGAACTGGCCTTTGTAAGGTTTGATGATTTGTTCTTTTGAGTTTTTGATTCCTCTCTTTTGAGGGGGCCGTAACTTTCTCAAAAAAAGTAAAAATTATTTATTTTTTTAATGCACCAAATATGCCTCTTTTTGGGGGCCATAACTTTCTCAATTATATTTTATTTTTAACAATTTTTAATGCGTCAAATGTGCCAATAGAAGGGGTTCAAGTTTTGTTTGGACACAAAAAAACAACAAAGCCATCCCCTTGGGAGCACTTAAATGTCCAGTCACTGACCAATTTACCCTATATCATTTGCTTGGCCAATTTGTCACATGACAATTTGTTAATCATATGTCCTTTTATAACTTCATTACTCTCACATACACCAATTTAGGTTGATGCTTCTTAATAACCACCTAATATCGTAATAATAGTAGGGTTACCATTCTAGCATCTTCTTGACAAGTTTTTTTTTCTTTTTTTTTTTTTTCATTTCAACAATAAAAATAAAATTTTCCTTAAATTCTTGAGGTGAAATAACAAAATGCCATGTAATTTTGCACTACTTGGACACACACCACACCATCGAGCTTTAGGGCAAGTGGTCAATAACAACGTCAAAAAAAATTTCTAAAACATGTGGCATTGCGAATAGTTAATTTTGAGAAAAATCAACATTTATAACCATAGGGCCACGATTGTCACATCTCATACCAAGAAGATTAAATATTATAATTCATCTAGAATATCCCAAAGAAAATTGGCAATCAAAGGCATTGAAATTTTATTTTGAACACCTATTTGCATATGACTAAAATCAAAGGCTTTAGTAAATAAATAAATAAATAAATAAATATTTTTTCTTTTTTTATTTTCTATCCCTATACACAAAGTGCGGATGTGGTCAAAAGTATAATATGGGTGCTAACTAATACCAGCCTCACCTTTGGTTCTAAACCCACAAGATTCTAACCCCAACAATTTATTATTTTCTCTAGAAGGACAATTTGTACATCTTCTTTAATTGGGTACATTGAATGAATTGTGCTATTGGTTTCAGGAGTATTGTTTTAAGTTCTTTAAAATATGGGACATATGATTCTCTTGTTTTCCCTCATCAATAAATTGTGATAGCCATTATCTTAATAGGACACCTATATATTATTATTTAGTTGAGGAGATGTAATTAAGAAAAAATTAAAAATACCTTACATGTGGCAAATAGTAGATAGAAATAAAATATTTGTCAAGAGAGATGCAACATACCATATAGCCTTTTTTTAATGCCTAATAGGAAGAGTCTATACACACCAAACTAATTAAGTATGGAAACATTCGAATGTGTTTTTTTACATAGGAGACTTTGCAAAGGATGCATACAAGAAAACCCCCCCCCATCAAACTACTTGATCATGTTCCTAAAATTTAGGAATTAGTGAGAGAATGGGAAATAGACTTGTATGAGTAATTATTTCTTTTTTTTTAATTTTCAAAATGGATTAAATAAACATTGCTTTCCATTTTTATTTTATTTTTTGTTTTCTTGCTTTCTTTTCTTCTTGCAATTGTAGGGTAAAGTCCGATGGTAAGGGCATACCCCAAATAAGGGGCCCATCACCATACCCTAGGCCTTAACCTAGGGGTATCTCAAGGTGGTAGGACTTGGAGGCATCTTATGCACACACTATGTAGGAAGCTGGAGTGACTTTAAACCTTATACATAGGAGTAAGATCCCGCCTATTTCTAGGAAGGACAATTCATGCATATAAAATGCCCTCTAAGTACACATATGAAATTTTTCTAAGTGTTTTATTTCTAGGTAATGGCCTCCCATGATGGCATTATAGGACTCGGACTGTAATCAGCTTTGCTTCATGTGAGCCCTTATTCCAATAATGCCCTTGCCCTAGGGATTTAGCCACATAAATAGCATCGTAACATTTTATTTTTCTTTGAGGGTATTTTATTTTAAAAATTCCATCTAGAGGGCTTTTTGAGAACAGGGTCATATTTAAAATTTTCAAAGCAAGAGCTTAGCCAGCAATGTGTGTGTGTGTTTGTTTTTTTTTTTTGAAAATTTGCCAAAAGGTGACAAAAGTTTTGAGCCCGCAATAGGCTTGTTGGGAAATCAAGTAAGCAAATTGGAGGCTTTCACCTAATGCTCGTATCACCATGTGGGTAGATCGTCACCAGTTAGAGTATCCCTAACCCTAATTTGCCACCTCGCTTCCAAGGTCGCATCCCATTTGCCAATGTTGCTACTATTTGGTAGGCTTATTGCCACCAATTTATCATTAACAGCAATGTAATGATAAGGTGATTTTGCCAACACCATATTTTGGTATACATCAAGACTTTCATGAAGGTGGTACATGACAACAATAGTTTAGGGTGTTGGATATTATTGGGAATTATCGAAGATGTAGAATTAGATATTGGTAGTCTTGTAACATTATTGCATTTGATGCTCGCAACTTTGGGTTTTTCTGTGTGCATCAAATAAAAAACTTTATTGAAAACGTTCCATTTGAAAATCAACTATGAATTAACTAAAAGTTAATTGAAAGTTAATTAAAAATCAATTGAGAGTTAACTAGAGTTAACTAAAACTTAATTGGGAGTTAACTATGAGTTAATTGAAAATTAACTCGAACTTAACTTTGAGTTAAACTTAACTCAAAGTTGATTAGGAGTTAATTGGGAGTTAATTCAAACTTAATTAAAATTTAACTAAAGTCAACTAAAACTTAACTGGAAGTTAATTACAAATGAACTGAAATTAAACCAAAAATTAAGTACATGGATGAATATTTAAATGAATGAACTCCATGGCATTGGCATTTGTGACACCTATATGCATTCTTCAAAGGTTAGGGTAAGTAAGTTAAATTACGATATTTTGGTAGGTAGTTACATAAGTTATATAAATAACTAGATAGGTTAAGCTACTACCTACCGTCTTGTTTTTTTTCACTTACCTAAACCTATTACCTACTTGCCTACCTATTAAAATTTATTTTTAATAATAACCCCAAAAAATGATTTTAATTTAAATATAAGTCCAAGTAATCAAATGGTCTAGTGTCTACCATATTCTAATCATTTATTATATGAAATGTCAGCATTATATATGGCTTGTCTTTTATAACTTGTCCTTAATGACCATAGGATGAAAAATGTCATGTCAAACATTTAATAACTTCTTGTCCTTTGTTATTCATTCGTTACAACTAAAGGCCTTTAGTCATATAATGTTTGATATGACTACAAAATTAATCGTATATGGAGGCATAAATTTAAAAATCTTTTGTAGTGTATGTGTAATGTGTTTTTGTTTTTCATTTTTTTTCCCATGGATGTTCGATGATAGATTATGAAAGATTTTAGAAGTTATTTCAACTTTTGAAAGTTAAATTGTTTTTAGGAAACATTAGATTAACTCATGGGGATGGAGGATGGCAAAGGTAATGCATGTTGTTTTGTTGGAGGCTATGAAAATAACATTTGTTATTGCCACTTTCATTGTTGTGACTGCTAATGAAGTTACAACAATCGATAGTACACAATGGTTTTCAATCCACCTATATGTGGTCCAAAAATGCAAGAGGATTCCCATCCTTTTTTGTGTTGAAACTATATGTATTTCTATCATTTCTAACAACATTTTTGCTTTGATGTTGAAGTGCATGTTGAAGTTTGGGTAGATTGGGGTTTAAGGAATTATTTTAAAAATTGGTGAACATGGGATGTGATGGTTCTAGCATTTTCCAAAGCCATCAAACAAGAATGACCTCAAAATTCAAAGAAAAGGTGGCCCCTTTTGTGATCAAGGTTCATTATTTTGTTCATAAACTAATTTTGCAAGCATCACTTTAATAAATCTCCCGCTTGTGCATTTACTAAAAAAAGAAGGGAAACAACAAAATATATTACAAAACTTTTATCGAATTTTGTTTCATAACCTTAAAAAACATGTAGAATTTTAGAGACTAGTTGATCTCCTTAACATTAAAAGTAACAATCTTTTGAAGAATGTGAAAACCCATTGGATTTTTATTTTATTCCAACAAAACACATTTATTCCAAATATCAATTTCTTATTGGAAAACTTTTATAAAAAGTGCAAAAACTAATTTTGCTTTAAAAAGTTTGGGTTTTTTATGCAACATGGAGTTCATCTTAAGGCTCCTTTATGTAATTGTGTTGCTTGATTGTGTGTGCATATGTTGATCAAGCTTACACAAAATAAGGAAATGTTTGAATGTGAATTTGTGGATTCTCTCAAGTTGATTTGACATGAGTTTTACAAATTCAATTGTGAAGATTTTGGTAAGTTCAAAGGTCCCACATTTGATGACTTCAATGGAATTGGGACTTTGAGTGATGAAGGACTTCCAAGGAATGGTCCTTTATCTAAATAGTGGAAAAAATGAAAAATATATTGCATTCTCATTTTCTAGGCATAAATACCCTATCTACATTTCCTCCATCTAAGGTGTTGCATCTCCTAAGCCTATCATCAAATTAGTTGTTTTCAACAAAACAATGAGCAAAATGAAAGATGAATGCAAAGAGGCAACTCATGGCCTTATTAAGGACCTTGAAAAGTGCATCCCTAAAGATGAAATCATGACTAGTGCTTTGGGTGGGGTTTATTCACAATATTGGGTTATAAATCCAAAGGCTTTTGGGGGGGAAAAAATCTCACCAAAATGTGTAGAAAACTACCTTCCATGCCTTTTAAAAGGTGGGTGCATCTAACCAAGTTGTTTTTGTTTTACTATTAAATTAGACATTTATGGAAAAGTCATTTTTTTTCAAGATGAGGGTGAAAGCACACTTGGGTGTTTCATAATTTCATGTCATAATGCTAGAAGGATTTATTTTTCCTAAAAGATAATTTAAGAAAATAATCATTTGTTATGCTTAAAAAGACTTTTTAAATAGTTGCAACTTTTGGGACCTTGAAAAATCCATAACATGCTAAATTAAAATCATATTCCACCCATTCAATTCATATTTAGTTTCTTAAACATTAATCATGCAATATCTTAAAGTTTCAAATACATAAGATGAATATATTGTAAGATAAAAAGCCACATTCATGGGTTTTGTAAATGTGACAAAAATTATTGTTAAAATTCAAAAGTTCATTATTTATTGAGTATCCATAATTTTGAAGTGTTTCTTGTATTCTTGAAAGGATAATTATGTTAACATTACATAAGTGAGTCCCTTTTTTAATAATGAACAAATATTTTATTTTATTTTATTTTATATTTAAATTTTTTTTAAAAATTACCAATGTGATGTCCATATAAGGTCATTGTAATGTGTTTTCATCCATGACCATGTGCATAACTTTGACACAATTTTGCATGATGAAAATGAGCTTAATTCCCTTACAAGGTTTTGGTGCAATTGTCATTAGTAACCACAAGCTTTTGGAGTACATTAAATTTGTTGAAATTATTGTTGTTTAGGTTCTTGGGTCTATTGAAGGTGGGTGAACATTTAACATTATCTCTTTCATGAAAAATAAGTTGTGAAACCATTATAGCACACACTTGGACTTGTGCACCAAGTTTTTTAGTCAAAGTTTTTTTATTTGCAAAATTTCCCTTATGACCAAGCCATTTCAATATGGTAGGGCAAAGTGTGTTGTTGTGTAGATGTCTTGTTGATAATAAACTTCTAGAAATTATAAGTTTTTTTGGATATTTTATTCTACAAATTTGTAAATTTAAAATTTGCAAATCATATAAAATTGTAAACAAAATTGATATATAAACTACATGTTTTTAATTAACCAAGCTACAAGCATATTGAATGGGTTTTTTCATTTTGAATCCATCAAATTTCAACTTCCTCTCTCATAATGTATGTTTATTTTTATTTTTTTCCCAATCAATTTTTTTTCTTTTAAGAGGTGCATAACTTTAAAGCTTGTAGGAAACTTGATTGAATGATTTTTTCTGAATTAGTGAATTTGGTTAAATGACCATTGTTAAATAATATTTTCTTGAAAAAAGAAATGGTGCCCATAGTGGATGTAGGTCAACTCCTAGGATCCTAATTCCTTTTGTTGTTTTTGTGACAAAGTTTTGTTCTTCTAGAATTAGGTCATAATTAACTCAAGTTTCCAATTTGATGTTGTAAATATTACATAATATTTCAAGCATAAGTAATGTTCTAGTGCATCTTCAATTGAAACCCACATGAATTTTGTTACAAATCCTTTTCATTGTTTGCTAATGGGGTTTTGGTTGTAGGAAAGGCCTTGAGTTCCAATGGGCAACACCCTTTTAAGGGTTGGGGTTTAAATCCTTTCAAGGCTTCAAGCTAATTAAGATTCAAATCTTCTTGATTCTTAATGAGAATTTGTTGTTGTCTGTTGCAAATCAAAGTTGATTTTAGTTATGTAGGTTGAGGTCTTATGTTCAAATTTTTTGATTTCATCTTTTTTTTATCATTGTTGCCTTTGCAAGTTATTGACCCTTGGTGATGAACATGTTCTTATGTTTGCAAACATTTCAAGTGAATATCAAGAAGCTTAATGAGCTTGTGGAGTCTATGGAAAGATTTTGCACAATCCAATAATTGAACTCTTACATTTAGATTTTGAATTTTCTTTTGTCATTGTTGCTTGTGCAAGTTGCTAACCCTTGGTGATGAATAATGTTTGATATTTTGTAAACATTTCACCTAAAGATTCAAGAAGTTTAATGAGTTGGTGGAATTTAAGAAGGGGCTTTACACTATCTAATAATTGAATTCTTACATTCAAGTTTGCAGTTTTTTTATTCTAATTTTTTTTATCATTGTCACCCTTGCAAGTTGTTGATCCTTGTAGATGAATAAGTGCTCATGTTTTACAAACATTTCAAGTGAAAATTCAACAAGCTCAATTAGTTGGTGGGGTCTAGGAAAGGATTTTGCACAATCTAAAAACTAAACTCTTACATTTAGATTTTTTTAAAAAAAAATTCCAATTTTTTCTATCATTACTGCAATGGTTAAAAGTTAATATATAATTATTAACATGATTTGAATTCCTCATGTGGATTGCAATTTGCAACTAGTAATAGTCAGTTTTATGTACTTGTCGTTTACTTTATAAAAAATAATTCAGCCTTTTGTTTGTGCTATATGTCACCAAATATATTCCCCTTGCAAAAACCCATAGTCGAATACATTTACTTAGTAATGCACATATCATCAATTCTTCCTTCACACTTCTTGTTATTGTAGTCACTATGCATACATTTGCAAATGCCAACTTAACATCATAGTCCCTGTACAACCTTAAAAGAAACCATCAAGTCACCTCCACCTCATCCAAATATTTAGCCACCTATGCTAATTGAAGCCATTAGTCATGTAGCGATGTTAGCAACTACATACACTTGGAAGGAAAAAAAAAGTTTGCTTACTAGCACACCATTTGAGAGCAAGGTCCTATTTAAGATTTTGAAACCAAGGGCTTATTCAAGCATCATTTAAAGAGCAAGGTCCTATCGTAGAACATAGACCAAAATGCGACAATTTGTTGAAGAGGAAATTGGAAAAGATTTACATGGGAAAGACATCTTGAGGCAAAAAATATTAGGAAGGAGTGGGGACTTAATGTTTTTCCATAAAGCCTAGTCTGAAAAAACATAATGCTTGCCCAAGAACATAATGACGACTAAGGATCTAGAAGCAAAATTATGCTTGCATTGTAACGTGCCCTCCAAATACAATAGAAAGAATTTGCCAGCACTTAAGGACTTTGCATACACAAGGAAAAGGGTATGGATGGTTTTAAACAACAATGTTTAAGGGTGAGGTTACATATGATTTAAACACAAAGCAAAGGGCATATGACATTTTTGTTGAAATCTTATTCTTAAAATAAAATACATCATCAATTTTGTGAAAATTGTTGGAGATAACCAGCTATTGAAGTGCGGTTTGTAAGTATACCGGACTACTCCTTGATTGGATTTTGGCAACAAACTATCAAATAATTAATTAAACTTTAAATCTTAACTTTGGCACTTGGGTTTTTTAATTCTGAAAATTTTGGCAGATAATGATTATAAAACATAACAAAGTGTGTTATACACAATGGCCCTACCATTAATTTAGTATCAACAATTGATATTGTATGATAAATTGCTCATAGCTAGGGGAAAGTTAAAATAAAAATTTAATGTACATCATCATGTTGTTATAAAAAAGAAATTGTCATGATTTTTTTTTTCATTTTTTAACATCACATTAGTTATGAGGAACCCAAAAGGGATCTCAAATTAAATGATGACATGTTCTATGAACCTATCTAAACATTTAAAAATTTGTTATTGAATCAAAATCAATAGGGAAATGTCGCAACATGGTTTTCAATTTTTTGCAAATCTAATGATTTTTTTCTGGGCAAAAAAAAAGTGATCAAATATTCCTTTTCATATTTATTTTTCACATTTGTACAAATTTTCAAACAAAAAAAAAAAAAGACTCATGATGACACATGTATTTGAATGTTTTCACATTGTCACATATTGAAATAATTACATGATTTTTTGCATATGATGGGTGCCATAATCATTTTTGAAGAAAGTAGTTTCATATTTAGTTTTGTGAGTTATGGATTGATGACAAAATGTCACATATGACTGAATGCACATTTGAAGAGGTGACACAGAAATGAAAAATGTCAGAAGATGGAAATAAATTTCTTAAAACCAAATTAGGATGGATCATCTCACCTAGTTTCTAGGGGGCAAAACCCCTTGAAGCTACTATATATATTCTACTAGTTTGAACCCCGTGCCTAATGCACAGGTGTGTGTGTATTTGACAGTACATATTACAAAATTACAATTACAAACTACATTTCCAAAACCTCTCTAAACCAAATGTCCTTTAAGTCTCAACACAATATCCCTGCCTTGGGTCAAAAAAACACACTCTTGTTATGTTTATCAAACAGTTTAATGTGTTTAGACTATCTCAGTCTTAATTTCTATCTTAGCCATAAGTTCTCAAAACTTTAAGGTCTACAGTTCAAACCTGACGATCAAAAATACAAAATTTTTAATTTGATAATAATTTCTCAAAAATTGACACAAGTAGCAAATAATTTTTTTAAAATTCGACAAAATGAAAAATAATTTAATTTATGCTGAAACCATTCATGTACTAAGATATATAGAGGGGGGCTGGGGGAGGGGGGGGGGACTTACGACCGTAGTAGGTTACATTGGCAAGTTCAAGATTTCAGTGTCAACAAATTATTTTTATTGTCAAGATTCCATGTCCAAAGTCAGAATATTCCAGCCCATTTATTCCAGAATCTTCCAAAAAGATTCCTCACTCTTTTTTCACACCCAAATTTTTTTTTTTAATTTTTAAAAGTAATTTTTGTGGTGAAATTTTCAAACATCCCTGAAAAATAGTGTAATTTATTCGGGTATCATAAATAATGTTCTTTGGCTTTTTTTTATGCAGTGTCAGATATCACAGTGTACCCAGGCAATGAGACTGATGATATAGGAAATGGGCACCTCCCCTCCCCGCCCCGACCCCAACCCAAAAACATCTCAACATGAACATGAAGTTGAAATCGTACATATGATGTGGTGACAAATTTGCAAAGCTTTCAATTATAGAGCAAGCTTTCATGGCAGCAGAACAAAAAGAAAGCCGTGCAAGCAGATCTGCACAGTGAATCTTGGTTTTTATTATGGATTGTACCAGACACAGGGCTGGTCAGAAGTACCTCACCTCCAATCTGATGATCAATCTTCATGACTCAATCGACTTCTGTCACATAATAAAACGGTAAATGCAACAATCCAGGTTGAACAACTAAACATTTTTGTCCAACTGATATATGGGATCAATGGATCTCCAGAGACAAATACTACCCTTTTATTCCTGACAGACAAGATAATATGAGTGCCAATATGAGTGCCGCGCCTGTACAATACCTGCTGCACATTTTACATTCATGGCTGATCATGATCGCCTTCTTTCACAGATCATCGAATGGAATGGAAGCCCATCATCTTCTTCATCAGCAATGAATATATATACATATATACATTATAATAAAAAATGTCCCTATGCGTTAAATGATTTCATTGAATTTTGAGTGAAGTTATTGGTTATAATGAAAAGGATCTAGTGGAGATGCAATGAATTGAGAGAGAGAGAGAGAGAGAGGTAAAAAAATCCAATAAAAATTGATAGTTAGAATCATCATACAAAAGACAAAAAGAAAAGCCAAAGAAAGGTCAAAAGATGCGAAACCCTCGAAAACCAAAGACGAGAGAGAGTTAGTTAATCCCTCTTGTGATAGGAAGCTATCTCACTCACAACCCCTCTAATGTTGTCAACATGCAAATCGTGAAATCTAATAGTAATAAGAAGTTTAGAACAAGCATCTCTTTACATCTCAATGTAATCTTCCTCTCTATAATAGAGGCTAAAGCACGCTGAAAAGCAATATTAACACGTTGCTTGAAAAGCTAAATGCAAAGATAAAAATAAATGACCTCTCGATCATCTATTATGAAAAAGACAAGCACACTCTTTGATGAAATGATCCATATCACATTCCAATGTGCCTCCATATTTTGTTTTTACAACCCTTTTCCTTGTCACGCAAACACAAAACAATTCATGGGAGCAAGATGATGATGTAATTTATATCCAAATCGCTACTACCAGGGTGGGCAAAGTTTTTTTTCTTTTTTCTTGTCCAATTTTGTGATGTAGCCAGCCACATGGTGATTGTCCACAAGAGAAATTAGCCAAATTTGACTCAAGGCCAGAGAGGAAATTAAGAAAAATTTAAGAATCCTATTGTATTTTGGCAAATCTGCTAGAGCTTACTGTCTCAATATGGCAATTTCAGAATTTTTTTTCTCAAAATCTGGTGACTTTGGTTGGCACCTTTTCTTTTTTCACAAAAATCCTTTCCATGAGTTGAACTAGATTCTTTTCTTTCTGGGTTTTCCGGTGGCAAAAGAATTGGTGATCATCCACAAGAGGAATTCGCCAAATTTTGACCATAGGCCAAAGTAAGAAATTTTAAGAATCCTATTATATTTCAACAACCTTCTAGAACTCACTGTCTCTATATGACAATCTCAGAGATGATTCCCTCAAAATCTGGCAACTTTGGCACATTTTTTCCATAAAAAATCCTTTGTAAAAGTTGAACAAGATATTTATTTATTTATTTATTTTTTGGTTGTGTCATCAAGTGATGGAAATTTCACCCAAAAGAAAACCAGTGTACCAGTATGTACATTACTCTTCTCTGGAACAATGAGGCAGGTACCACTGGGTAGAATACAAATGATCTTCTTTCTCCCTGCAACAACCTGGACACAATAGGTACATGGGATGTAGACCTATTACATTCATCTTTCTTTCTCTCTGCAACCACAAGGACACAACAACAACAACACCAGAAAACATTGATCTTCTCTCTCCAACAAGGGATCTATCTGATGATCATAGTACATTGAATGGCTTGAATGTCTAAGAGTAAGATGTTTTAGTGTTGGCAGGTTCTGATCTCTTTTGGAACCTGGACTCAACCCCCCTTATGGGTAGGGTATATATGTACCCTTGACCGACCGGCGGGTTTTTAAAAAACACATCAAAAACGGTTTCCAACCTTTAACCACGGTTCTAAAATATCAATGATGAACCAGGTCAAAGAACCTCTCAACACTGCATCCTACCCTAAAACCAAGCCATTTCGAAACCCATTGATTACTATTATTATTTGCGGGTTGCAGCCTCAATGGTGGTAGCCTGAGCGCATAGGCTTGAAAATTAGTAAGAGTAAGAAATGTTTTGTATTTGAATAGCTGAAGGTTTTGCATGCTAATAATCCCCCTTGGATTGCTGAAAGCATCTATTTTGTGCAGCGAGAGGAGCTTTGAAGTACAAAGAGAAAAACCTTGGAGCTCTCCTTCATGTGACAAAGGAGGCTCCACCCTGAGAACCAGGGTTAGTCGGCTACCCAGTTTGGCAGGTTAGAACCATTGGTTCTGGTTCCAGTTAGTAAGAATCGAACCGGGCACCACCCAATGGTGTATGTGGTAGTGGTGGTGGTTCAAGGGAAGAGAGTGAAAAGGAGAACAACCCAGAACACTATGCCAATTTCCTAATACCTCTTCAATTTCCTAAACAAGGTGTGAGCAAAAAAATACATATCTTTAATTTTTTCTAATGTTTTCGTATGGTTTTCAATAATTTATTATTATTTATGTCAATGTCAAGTCTAGTTCAAATTACTATACATTTCATGGACATGAAGAAACATATCAATACATTAAAAACATCATTTTATGACTAATTTTTATATGACTATGAGTGTTGAATAAATAATTATAAAAATTATATAAACAACAGGTTCAAATCAGCTACAAAAATAATTTAAGCGACTAATATAAATTGATAAGGATCAATCACATAAAATGACATTTCTAACAAAATGCATGTTAATTTGCTTTTTCATATCCATGTTGATAGATAGGCAAAAAAAAAAAGCTTATAACAATGACAAGTAATCAAAACTGGTACACCATCAAATGGTAGAAAACCCTAAACTGACAGCTTAAGAACCTATTGTCACAGTTTGTTTTTTGGTTATATATATATATATATATATATAATTTTTTTCCAATGGTGAAATTAAACCATGATGATCCTCATTATTACAATGAGTGATGACCAAGTTTCTAAACACAAAATGGTTATTGCATGGTACTGTAATGCAATGCAGGCAGGCAAATTGAGTGAATTAAGGGAGACAGGACAAACAACTCTCATTGACTTGATACAATTATTACTAAACCAGGAGGAGAGTTTCATTCATAATCATAAATTTATTTATTTATTTATTTATTTATATTTTTTTGTTTATGTTTGTTTTGTTTTTTTTTTTGGGTCATCCAAGTGACTGACACAGAAGTAGAGAATAATATTTACATTTATTTTGGGGGTCCCTCATCAGGCAACAACAGTTAGGCAGGCAATCCAGACAACAGCAGACAGCAAAATTGGGTTCATAAAACTAAAGGACAAGATCATATCATAGGCTAGCTCTAGCTACAAAGTCATTAGTGTACTTATTTGATAATAGTAAGTACTCTATCTATCTATCATCTATGTACTGTGTAGTATTTGGTAAACTGATAATAGCACTTTCAATGCCTTTTTTGGGTTGGCTATATATATTGCCAAAAGAGCTCTCTTCATAAATTAAAAAGTGCTACAAATAAAGTGGTTTTTGAGTGTTTTTTTTCAATAGCCAGAATTCAACCAAATTTTAAGAAAAATTGTCAGATTTCTGTACATTGGTTCAATTGGGTAGCCAAACTTATTATTTTTATTTTTCATCTTGAACTTATTACAAAATTTGTCTAAATCTTTCTATGGATCATCACCACTTTGGCTACATCACAAAATTGACCCCCAAATTGATGAGGCTCACCACCAAGACAAAAAGAAAGTTCTAAACTTTGGATGCACTCACAAGGGTGAGCTACCACAAGACAAAACCAATAATTAATTTTTTTCAGAAAATCAATTCCTTTTCAGAATATTGATATTATTATTATTATTATTTCACAAGCTCTCCAATAGTCTAGTATATGATATTGTCATATGAGTAGTGAAATTATTCCTATAGTAGTAGTAGCATGTGATAATTATGACAGTTTTCAATACCTCAATCATTTCAATATTTGAAGGATTATTTAATGATAAAATCATTGTTTTTTCTCAGGCGAATTTTCTTCTTTTTTGGACCTGAAAAATAACTGATAAAAGAGTGGTTGATACATTCAAAGGATTTTTTTTATAAAAATGACTAATTTACCAGATTTTGAATTTTGTAAAAGGAAAAATCACTACACTTTTGCTATAGCGATTTTTGCAACGGGTTCCAGAAGGTAGCCAAAATGTAAAAGGCTTCTTAAATTCCTTTGCTTTCATATATCTGGTCTATTGCCAAATTTGGCTAAATATTCTTGCTGACAAATCACAAATTCGGCGACAACGTAAAATTGGGGGGAAAAAGAAAAGAAAAAGGAAAAACATTGGACGAACAATGAAACTGACCCAAGGGTAAGTTCACACTCTAACAATGGATGAGATCAAGGATTTTCTCCTCTTTTTCAAATTTTGAGTTAAGAAATTTAGAGAAAATTTCCAAAAATAATTTTAAAAAAATTACTGGAAAAAAAATTTACACTTAGAGAAACACATTCATCCATCCAAAAATTTCCCAATTTATTTTTATTTTTCCAAATTTGTCAAGGGGGGCCAAAAAAAAAAAAAAAACAAAAAAAACAAAAAACACTGGATCATGGGATGGTTCCAAACAAAACTATGGAAGCCATTTGTTACTATCGACCTAGGTAGGTAATTAAAATAGGGGGTAAAAATTTAGGGTGACCGACGTTCTGGAACAAAATGCAAATTTAGTCTACGTCATTTACCCTAGGAGGGTAAAGTAATTCCACATATTTATTATTTACTGAAACCATGGAACCATGTGCTGTGGTGTCCTCCCATTCGCTGTCGGCCGAAATCCGGCGAATCTGGGCCCGCCGGTCACGGATTTCCTAACCGTCCGAACTGACCGCTACCAGTTTCAACCCCCCCCACCGGCCCGCCCGCTCGCCCGTCTGTCCGTCCGTCCGTCCGTCCCCACACACGGTACACCCGGGCCGACGCTAACGTGAACTTTCGTCTCCCCTGCCCGAGACTAGTACCTGATTTCTTTCCCTTTTTCTTTTCGCTGCCCCAAAAAGCCTGCTACACAAACTCCTTTTGCCCATTTCTTTCTGGCTGCCTGCCTCTTTCTGGGCGAAACGGAAAGACAAGACACGACAAGGAATGAAATGAAAAGAAATTTTTAGAAAGAGAGATATGTAGAGAGGAAAAAAGAGAAACACTGTAGTAATTCGCACACAAAAAGAAATGCCTTGGCAACACCCCACTTCCCTATTCCCACTGGTACTTAAACTATCACGATTCAGTTCCCCTTCATGTGAAACTTGCTCTTTGTGACCTCGTTAGAGGACAGATTCACACTGGGGGGGGAGAGAGGGTTGGTGTTGTTTGGGTATGTGTTTTAATGACCTTACCCAATTTGCATATATATTTTCTGTCTTAATTTACCTGGTTTATATATATATATATAAGGCTTACCCTATTCATCGCACTAATTCCCTTGAACAATTTTTTTTTTTTGATACACCCTTGGAAACCCTTTTGATTTTACTACCATTAGCCATTATATGAAATGGATTGAACATTTTTTTAAGTCTTGTTGATTTGGTTTTATTTTCATTTTTTATAGGCTATTTGGAATTTCAATGTGTTTGTCATCCTTGTAATGGCAATTGCACAATGAATCGTCTTTCCCACACTTGAAATGCGCCATACTTGTGTAAATATTTTGATTTGTCATATGCTTACTCACTTATACCCCCACACGATAAGGATTGGGTAAATGATGAAATATTTACCCCTCTTCCCTTACCCTAGGAATAAGATAAATGTTCTTCACTTACCTTTATACTTTGGTCAGATTGATAATTTTGCAAAGCCAATATACCCTAATCCATTTACCCGGTTTGGGTAAGTGGTGAACATCCATGAGAAATTTGCCCAAACTTGGCTGTAAACAAGATACAACTATTAACGAACTTAATCATCCTTCTATGTTCCTAGTTATCCATTGCTAGAAATTTGACTATTTTTTGTTTATAATTCAAGGAATTTGGCTATTGAAAGCCTTAAAAATCCTTTTCATTTTCTATTTCCAAATTCACCAATCTGGCATTATTTTGCCACAAAAAAAATCCTGATTATGGAGGCACCGTAATAACGACTTACTTGTAATAAAACATGATGAGGTGGACACTGAACACCTTATGGACCCACCTTAAAAATGCCTTAACATAAACCAGAAGGCAAAGACTGGGACTCAATTTGAATGTTTTTTTTAGGGATCTATCATATTTCACGGTTTTGAAAAGTGAAATTTGCTGCAGCTGACCTTAACCCTAATATTATCACAACATCATATCAATGACGACATCAATATTTCGTTAACGATTTAATCTTGAACACATTGTTAAAGCATTACAAAACACATGTGCAATGGAGGAGACAAGTTTGTGATAAGAAATTGAACATATTATATATTCTTGTGAAAGACATGGATGTGTACATAAAGCCAATCTCTTTTGGCATTTTGTGTGTTCAGTTAGTTTACTAGAGTCTAGGAATCATCAAAAGTTGTCACATGAAGCTTGCATTTGCATGCATTCAAAGTTGAACAGGATGGGAATCTTTATAGTGGTCATGACCTCACAATTTCTTTTTCGGATCTCCTCTTTCAATGGACAATTGATCTCCCCTAGATGTATTCCCTTATGTTTTTTAACACACACACACAATTTTTTAAAGTATGCATGTGAGAGATTTTCGGAGTGTGGAAGATGGGCCTCCTCCTAGAGCAAAAAGAAACTTATTTTCTAATTCCTTTTTGGACCACACATGGGTTTAAAAACTTTCTCAAGTTCCCAGCCTTTTAGGATCCTCCCCCCCCCCCCTCCCCCCCCCACAAAAAAAAACCCCCCCCCACCACAAAACCAAAAGAAAGAGAAAAAAATAACAAAAAAACCCCCAAACAA
>Ga0116231_10008470_pt1 | contig 18043 bp, 15 predicted proteins | sample S1TSphgellanicum_2_FD_89695 | JGI IMG/M metagenome (GOLD analysis project Ga0116231, IMG submission 89695) | Host-associated microbial communities from peat moss isolated from Minnesota, USA - S1T2_Fd - Sphagnum magellanicum MG | ecosystem: Host-associated > Plants > Peat moss > Unclassified...
AATTTTTAACACAAAACAAACTCTTTCCCCCTTTTTTTTTTAGTAAATTTTTTTTTTTTAACTCTTTCCCCCCCCTCTAAAATTTTTTTTTTTTTTTTTTTTTTTTTCGCCCGAAAAATTATGGACCTAATCATTTTTGGAGCTTTCTTTCAAGTCATCAAAGTTGGTTCAATGACTTACCCCACCTGGGTCCAAGCATGCTAAAATATGCCAAAAAATGAGTCCCAAATGAAATTTAGTTTCAAGATACTTTTTTATATAAGCATAAAAAATAGATTCAAAATATTTTAAAGTTTCATTAGGCCCCTGCATTGAGTTTATGGTAAGTTAAACATAAAGTTTGAAGAATCTAATGTAAGAAAATTATGTTTTGAATTGTTTAGTTTTTCAAGATGTTTAACATATTTTTATATTAAAACTTTCATCCGTTATGATTATAATATGAAAAAGTAAAAAGCTATTACTACATATTAGGGCTTTGTTAATTTGAAAATATCAAAAATCCAACTAAAATCTTTTTTTTCATCTACTTGAAAGGTGAAAGCATGACTGGGTGGACCCCCTAGGAACCACTTCAAGAAACATTCAAAGAAAAAAAATTGGCCAAATAATATTTTTGGGTTTTTTTTAAAAAATTAATAATTATAAATTATGTTTTTCTCATTTTTATTTATTGCATGTCAAATTATATAGCTTGAAGTCTCCATTGCAATTTTAAAAAGGTGAAAAGTGGTACAAATTTGTATTCCTTATTGATGTGGCCCTTTTAGGAATCAAGTTTCTAAACTTTGAAAATTCATAACTAAATTATACCTATTCAAATAATTACCCAATAAAAATATCAAATAAACTACCATCTAGAATATCTTAAAATTTTAATCCACAACAAAAAAAAATCCCAAACCTTTTTTTAAAAGTGTTCTTAACCAAAAAGCTTAAGGACAATAACTACAATGACATCCCTAAAACTTTGTGTGAATATTATGAATAGGAACATCAAAATTCAAAATATTTTTACAAAATTATAAAACCTAGTTAATGTATCCAAAGTGTGATGGGGTTTTGAAAAATGAAAGTGTGACGTTCCTTGTGGTACCACCCATTCATACTTCACCTTAAACCTTATTTTGCAAAAAGTGAACATTTATTTTTTTTATATTTTCATCCTTTTAAAAGCATTTAAATGTATATTAATATATGTGAATTTTCAAGATTATGTAATGAAGACAAAGAATTTCCTCTTATTGATCATTCAAATATAACATTCATAAGTTCTATATTTAAGACTTCATTTATGTTTACTTCATTTAAATATAAGTACATGGGGCTAGCATATTTTAACATGCTTGGATCCACCTATTAGTTAATGGTCCATTTGTTATGGTGATTGTTTGCATCCCAAGAAATTTGCAAGTGATTTTTCGTAATTATCCTAATTTCTCTCCTGCATTGCACAAGGACATATTCATCATACTACATTGTGTTCGCTCATGGCATCCAATGGACCTTAATTAATTTTCATCTTGAATGGTTGTTTTACAAATAAATGTTGCTAATGCATTCAACTTGGTGTCACAATTTAGTGTGATGTTTTAAGAATTATGTCAATGTTTTTGAAGGTGACATTATTCAATTCATTCCTTTTATTCACACATTTTTTGCATTAAAAACTCATTTATACTATAATCATCATAATTTGCAAGTTGAGGTCATTATCATTCCTTTGACCATGGGTATTCATCAAAGTGACCCTTTTGGTGCCTTCACATGCCCTAGCCTATTTCAAAGCTCTTATTTTATCTATTGTGACATGTTTTGTTTCATGTTTATTTTTCACCATTAATGTTGATAACATTTGCATTTTTAAGTCCTCTTTCCTTGGTTTCCACAATTTTTGAATACTTAAACCACCCAATTTAACACAATTAATATTATCTGTCATTGAGGATCTTTATTACAATGAAAGCACAACAAATTGCACAACCTTTACATTGTTAAGGTTTGACATAAATAGCAACAAAATTTACCATAAAATTGTTCACTATGCATTTAATCTTTTTACATGTGAATGATAAAAAACAAGATAGTAAATTATTATATGTTCAATAACAGGCATGAATGTTTTTTATTATACCTTCATCCATTTTGATTTTACTTTCTATTGTTATATGCATGATACATAATAAAAGAAGGAACACACATTTTATGTCCACTTTAGCATGCCTACACTCAATAAAATACCTCAAACATGTTGATTTGTTCCATATGTTGGGTGACATGTAGGTAACTTTTGGGATTTTAACTTAAGGTTTTAAGCATACGTACTTTGATGCATACTTCTATCCAAGGTTATTTAACAATTTAAAAGGGATTTAACTTGTCACAAACTTGTCCCCCTATCTTTATAAAGGGCATTGGTCTCATTCTTATAATTGTTGTCACCACCCTAACAACATTTTAAAGGGGCTAGACAATGGTTGTTTCATATGTGGCCTTTGATTTTTTGATTCACCACCTTCCTTTCTTGTTGGAGGCTTAAGGATGCATCAATTTTACTACCCTTCCTTTCTAATAGCAAATAAAAGGGCAATGGGAGTTGTTGCCACCACCTTAACAACACAAGTAAATCTTATGACCTCATGCCCCAAGTGGCTTGTGTTATTTTTCCTTTTTTGAACAACCCATTAAGAAACAAATAGAATGTTTTTAGGACTTTAATATTTTAAAATGTTTACAAGATCACACCTTTTCCACAACATTCTTTCATATGGGATATCTAATGTTCATTGAACATGCATCATTTCATGTTTAAGCATAGTTCACATACAAGATACCTTACCAATGTTCCATTTATTGTCAACAATCTTTTCCATTGCCCTACAAACCCAATCTAGAATGCAATGGAATCCTTATATAATGAATTTCCATTGTGTGTGCACTCAATCCATTGGATACTTATCTATTACAAAACGTTCATGGTAATGAACACATAGGGGTGCATGATGTTGTTCAAGTTGATTTTCCACGTTGTTGGGGAGCAATTACATGTAAATTTTGTTTTCCCTCATATTAGACTTATAGTGTTGATTTTGTCCTCTCTTAAAAGATGGTTTTCACACCTTTGTCAAGAACATGTCACAAACCTAGCCTTGGATTTGCAACCAAAACCAATCATAACCAGTGCAATGATTTGGAAGGATGTCCTCAAACTCAAACACATTTCCATAAATGTGAAAAAGTGCAAGGTAGTGAGTTCAAACATTCCCAAGGGGATTCCCAATTTAGGAATTAAGAATTTCAAAATGTCTTGAAATTTTGGAACAAGGGGATTGAACCTTGTCAAATGGGTCATCTTGAAATTGTTACAAACTTATTGAATATTATGTATCCAAAATTGGATTGCATTTTCAATTGGAGATTTGAAACAAAAGCTATGGCCAATTGAATGGTCGGGAATCAAATTAGCAATTCAATTTCAAACACTAATATGTTTGAAGAATAATTGATTTGAAAGTTTGATATGTTGTTGATTTTTATTTTCTTAAACTAAAAATTACTTTTTTAATGCTCTTGAAACATAGTCCATATGAAAATGTTATGAACTCATAGGATAGTGAAATTCACAATTTTGACAATTTCCAAATTTTTAGGAATTTACACCAAACTTTCCATGTATTGGTTTACATGCATATTATAAGGAGGAATATATAGGGAATAAAGTTGTAATTCTTCCCAATTCTAGGCAATGAGTCATGTGAGTGGGTAAGTTTGTGGTATTAGGACTCACATAATGTTTATCCATTGTTTAATTTTACATTTTTCTAAATGGAAAATATAATTTATCTTGAAAATGTTTGATGTATATATACAAAAGTATTTCGAATATATTATGGAACATTTGGGTAAGTTTGAGATGAATCTAATGAATATAAAATATCCAAAAAGATTCTTAAAACAATGTAATTAATGTTTTTTCTACTTAATGGAATTCTAAAAGGATTTGTAATGATTTGAAAATGACATGAATGACATGTTTTTGGGGATTTGTTTTAATATCATTACATAATAATGTAATGCAACACTTTTAAGGTTCATAATAATTTTATGTCCATTCCATGATTCTAAAAATAATATTTTTGAAAAAAAAACCAATTCAATGTTGCCACATCATTTTGATAACTATCCCATTAGTTTCAAACAAACTAAAAAATTGGGTGTTGTTTTTTGTGAATGTATTCAAGTGTCAGTTTCTCATGACTTAATGCATGTGTTGATTTGGTTCCCATTTGCACTCATTGTCCTCATTCTTGATTTATGCAAATTGATTTCACCTTGAACACATTTTGATCAGCTCATCCTAATCCCATCCCAAAATTCCCACACCTTTTTTTTTAATGGAGTTAAGGAGCATGCCATGGGTTTGCATTCCATTGCAATATTGAGAATTGGTACAATTTTTCTAACCCAAATATCACTTAACAAAGTTAGGGATGCATCACATCATTGTCAATCCCATCCATCCAAATGTGTTGACCCAAGCCAATGCTACATCAAGTAGTTTCATAACTTTAAAGGCAACACAACAAATATGTTTAAATGACATATTTTATTGCATGATTGTGTAGTCATACCAAATACATTGTTTTTACCACTAAACATTTCCATGATTGTAATTGCAAATGCCATTAGTGACATTATCTTCCATGATTATAATAATACAAATGTTGTCATGGAGGACATATGTATCCTAACTACTTGGATGTTTACAAGATATGGTGGACCAATTTTGGAAAATTTTTAAATCCATTTAAATAATATTTTTCACAAGCCAAAAATGCAAAGTTGTGGATTTGTAAAGATAATTATATAATAATTGATTTTCCAAATAATAATTTCTGAAAACCCATCAATGCATCATAAGATAATTGTTTGTGAAATTTTTTATAAAAGTTATACAACATTCTTGTCATAAAGGACTTTGCCATTTTCCTTCATTTTTTTGTAATTTAAAAGCCCATAAAATTATATGTGCCATGTTGAAATTGTTTAGAAATTATTGACTACATTCATGAAGTTTGGAAAGAAGATTTCACCATTTCATTACAAATTACAATTATGATCATTCTCCATTTTACAAGGTATATTAATTGTGACACTACAAGTTGTAACTTGTATGTGTTAAAAAGTCTTCCATTTAATGTATAAAAGATTAGGTTTCAAATAATTCCAAGATTGAATCACACTAAATCATATCAAAATCATGAATATGAGTCCCCTTCTTATGAGCATATCAAATGAAGGGCTTATAGTTTAATTGGTTCAAATGCACCACTCATAATAGTGATATTGTAGGTTCAAGTCCTACTAAGACATAAAATTTGATTTTTCAACCAAAAGGGTGGAAAAAAAACATTATGAAATTCATTTATGGACATTTTAGCTTGCAAATACCCACCTAGCCCAATTAGCTAGCATAGTCGCCTATACCTAGGTATTAGCCTACCTTACCTACTTGATACTTAAATAACTACCTACTATCTTAGTTTAGGCAGTTTAATTAGTCCTAGCCTAAGCAACCTAGGCTAAGATAGACAGCTTATTTGGCTTATTTGTGTCAAGGTTGTAAGTATGAGAATTTGAACCCCTCACCTCCATGTTAAAGGGTCAAATCCTTAGTCATTGTAACACATGTTGATGAAATAATATTATTTCACCATATAATTTTGAAGATTTTTTAGAAACCTACATAGGTAGCCTAGCTATTGTACCAACCTAGCTACCTACTTAGAACTCAAAATTGAGCAATATCAATGAGGCTAACTACCTCTTGATTTCTACTACTAGAGACTTGTCCCCAAATTACTACTTTAGACATCTTCTATGCTATAGGTTACTAAAGGATGAATTCTAGTTTAATTATGAATCGTGAAGATCTTAAACTTAGTGTTGAGCTTGAGACCATTTTCTTCTTTCCCAAATTTTTGTCCCCTTATTTCCTCCACCCCCTCCCCCTTCTTGGAATAAAGTTGTGCAATTTCATAACATTGAAAGCCATCTTTTGATAAATGAGTTCTAGTTACGCAAATGATTATATAGATATCCTATTTTCAATTTGAAATATAATAAATTAAAATAAAATAAATTTCAAGTATTAAAATTTTTTAAAAAAAACATGTGTACAATAGACTTCAGTAAATTATTATGGTGGGAATACATGTCATTATGTAGGGAGTAAGGAACATTGGTTTACACTCTAAATAAGAAGAAAACAATGTGATAGCAAGAGAAGAGATGTTAAGTTGTGTTGGAGTAGATATATTGAAAAGCATGTTACTTCTAAGCATTATGGCATTGGGGTGAACAACACTTAAATATCAAATGATTTCAACTAAAACTAAAAATTCAAAAAAAAATATTGTATAAAAATTTGATTTAAACATAATATTTAAATGAAGTTCAAAATGACTTAAATATATGCATATTAAAAAATTATGTAATAATAGGGTGGACGATGTTAATGTTCTCTCACATAATGTTCCTAAACAATATCCTTTTTGATGCACCTAGTGTCAAATCATAACATAGAGCGTTCTACTTAGACTTTCAAAATATAGATGAAATCCCATGAAAATGGTGAAAATCTCTTGAGCACATTCAATATTGAAATACAAATATGCACTGATGACACCCCCCTACTCTCTCATCTCCACCCTTATTTTGGTTACTAAATTTGTTTGAAAAACATCCTTCTCTATTCCTTAATATCCTATATATAAGCTTTATAACCCTAGAGCAACCAATGTGTTTTCAATGTGACTGTTTTAGTGGCTTATAAAATTGTGCAATTCATCAATTGGAAACCAAAATTTTAATTGTCTTTCTTTGAGAGATCAGTATTTTAGGTAGGCCCAAATAAAAAAGACAAGCATAAAAGATCACCAACCTTCAACCGCGTTATGGTAATGTATGAAACAAAACTTTGGGCAGCATCAAGAAAACAAAATTCATTGCTGCACATTCCACCATTTAGACCAACTTTTAAATCCAAATTGGTTTAAGGAAACATTCCAAATGTAACACAACATTTACATGCAATCTTAAGGACATCTTGAGGAGGGGGGAAATCTCATTTTGGGTTGAAACTTGAAAACCATTGAAGAAGATTTTCTTAAATAGTGATAGTTTGAGTTGGAAAACCAAAATCCAGTCTGTTCAGAACAACTTCAATGAAGCAAACTACTACAATGCAATCTTTATTTACTTTGTGATGCACAAGAGCTTCAATAACACACCACCCATGTAAACACATGCTACATAAATTTCTTGAACAATCTATTTGCAGTGATCTCAAATTCATGCATAGAATGATTTGATCTAGTTGCAAATCCTCTTGAAATTTACAGCAACTGGAAAAGTAACATTGTTCAACGACCACAATTTTCTTGAAACATTCTCCAAATGCATATAGTATCCTCTCCTCCATGCTCGCCCATAATTTTCAACAAGACTTGTTTTTTCGATAAAGATATCACACTCACAACTGTTTTGAATGATTTGTTCATGAGCTTGCCTCCCCTCCTCAACTGCCACTACACCAACATACTCAACATGAAATTCAGGACCCTCCACAAAGTGACAAGACTTTTGCTCCGTTGCACCTTCTCCTTTTGCAAATTATGTTATAATGAAGTTCCAATGTCATTTGCTCTCTTCCCACATTTTCATGTCGCATAATCATGCATGGATGGTTCAAGAGACCACATCACAAAAGGGCAGCTTGTTGAACAACCTTCAAGCATCTTTCCATTCTCTTGCACTTGGCATACATGTCAACAAGACAACTCCCAATAGAGGAGAAGAAGTGGAACAACCCAATTTCAATGGTTCAGTCATGTGGTCCTGGACAGACAATCATTCAAAGTGGTTGCAAATCCAATGTCTTTGAGGGTGCAGGAATTATGGTCTTATTGACATCCATCCAAATGCAAGAGCAAGAAGGATACTTGAAGAGTGTTCAACAAAATGCAACTCCCGCAATATTGTCAATAATCTCTTGGCAAAGCCATGATATATATCAGGACATGTGAAAGGCATCTGAACTACTATGTCAACAAAATTTCAATGGGAAGAAGGTGTGCTGCAGTCAGGCCTGTGGCGTATCAAAATATGTGGCTGGGTGGGACGTCGGAGGTCTGGAATAGATGTGTGATCAGTGTAGTAGCACTTGAAGAGGGCAGGCATGTTCATGAACAGATCATTCAAATGCAGTTGCACAACATGTAGAATCTTTGCAGGCAGCTAGGCTGTAGTAGCCTTGTTGACATGTATGGAGCTAAAATCTGGAAGAATATGATACTCGAAGATGTGGGTGGTGGGTTGTTCAAGAAATTGCCTTCACTTGATGTGATCTCTTGGAATGCCATGCTTCTATGACAAATTTTTTTGTGATATGTTGGCAAGAGCTGAAGAAGAACGCAGCATTGGAGAAACTACTTCAACAGATGCAATTGGCATCTGTAGTGGTGCCAAACCTTATCACTTTCATTGGTTGTTTGTATGCATGTGTGCAAGTGTTGGAGGTATTGTTGAAGGAGGCAGGCATGCTCATGAGCAGATTATTCAACTGCAGCAGTTGCAAGAAGTGTAACTGCATTCTGGTGAAGAATGTTAAGAAGAAGGTGTCAGGACTGATGTCAGAGTTTTTCCATGATAACCGGTGGTTCTCAAAGATGTGTAACCACAGCTCCCAAAAATCAATCTGAACTGGTTATTTGATTTTTTGGATAACCACAAAATCAATATAAATCACATATCAATACAACCACATTTCTCAAAAATCTGAGAACCAAGTATGATATGTAAATGCAGTTTTCCCACAAAAAAAATAAAAATCTACTGGTCAAAGAACCTTTTCTAGAACTGCTGGGTCTTTGCTGGTTATTTCATGAAAACTACCGAGTCTTTGGGTCTTTTTGGAGAACCCAAAATCCAACATTTTTTGATTCTGAAATTTTTTAAGAGAAACCCAAAGTTGTCACTCTTTGATCTACATTTTTTGACCCTGTCTGTATATAGACAAGGGTTATAGTATTAGTGTATTAATAGACAGAGGGTATTGTATATGCTTGAGTGTAGTAGGTGTGCACAAAAAATTGCTGGATTTATGGTGGTGTGAATTTGTTTTCTTAGTTATGTTGAGTGAACGAAAAACTTCAATGTGTAATAGTTATTAGTGTAGCATGTACCATTGGCTCAAGTGTGAACTCATTACCCAACTTATTTTTCTATTCAAAAACTTTTTTTGGGTAGTTTAATTAAATTTTCAATGAAAAAATTACTTAAAATTCAATATCTCATGCACCTTAAGCCAAGAGAATTCCGCATCACATTCCTTGAATCCTACTCACTGAGAGTGTTCCAACAATACCAAGAACATGGCCACCCTATAAATTATGTTTTGATTTAAATGAATTTTTAGTAGAAGTATTGATTAATATTCAATAACCTCTCTATTGTAAGTCAAAACATTCCAAAACCAACTTAGTGCACCCCTACTCATTGAAGGCTTTTCATTGATACAAAGGCTGTGGCAAGAGACACTGTGGTCTGAGAGATCTCAAAGTGAGAAACAAAACAAACATATTATCTTCCTTCATCAATAAATATTATGACAGGGTTCTTGCAACATTTACCTGTGAACTTTGTTTCTACAAATATATCCAGCTGTTCTTTTTAAAAAATCTGATAACTATCATACTCTGTACCTTCATGCCTGATCTTCTTGGCTACCTGTGTGCCTCTTGATGTGATGCTGTGACAGTGAGTATCGCCTTCATTGCTGCTTACACAAAAATGCAGGTTAATATGGGGGATGAGGGAGGAACCAGTCTCAAAACAAAATTCTTAAAATGGGTCTCTCTGGAAATGCCTCATACTTATCTCAACACTCTCTTTGAAATTCACTTCTTTGAAATCTTTAGTCATTCATGCTTATACCTTGTTCATTATCCTAACTCATCACATTGACATTCTTTTTGGAGGATGCATTTTTATTTTTCCTTTACTTTGTTTGATTTATTAATTATTTTTGCATTCTATATCCTGCTTGTTGAATGTGTTTTGAGTCTGCATGCAAATTTTCTTTGAAAATTCTATGAATGAATTTGATTTGGGTTGAAGTTTCCATATGTTAATTTTTTTGTCTTGCCACTGGAATCAAAGCAACACAGAGCCACGGGTTCTTAAGCTTAGCTTTGTATTTGACCTATTACACTCCTTTATACTTGAAACAAATAATCACCACTTCTACACAAAGCTTGCACCAATTTTTCAAGTGTAATTATAGACCACTTTCCAAAGCATTTAGCATTCTTTCAGTGTTTACCAAGATTTCAACCAAAAAAAAAATGCCCACTGTGACAGGCATTCTGTTTTTCAAAACACCCCACAAAAAAATTTCGTTCTTTTTCCCCATAATACCTGTAAAAAACAGTGAGAAAAAATAATGACTCAAAAATCAATGCAAGTCTTTACACTCAGTAAAGCCCTTGGCTGAAGGCTTTACCCTAGCACATTGCTCCCCCAACTGCAAACTATGAAAAGCTTTTTTATTTGATACCAATTTCTTCTTCCCTTTGGCACAAATTGTGCTGATACTTTGAACAACAGAAAAGTGTCATCCTTACAAACCCAATTGAAGCATTTGGTCAAAATCCCATTTCCAAACACAACCAAAACTATACCCATATCTTCTTAGTCACAGAAAATCATGCAAACCCTAAACCCCCAAAACTCCAAACATGCCATGCTTTTTCTCTGTGTCTCTCAATTCCTCCTACCTTACACATTTTGCTTAATAGAATTACAAACAACCTTGATGAAGGAAAGTTAAACAACAATAGGGAAAACACGTTTCCTAAAGTATCCCTACTCCCCCCACCACCATCCCCCCAAACTCATGATTCAATCAAAGAAAAATGGCAAACTTGGTACAAGACATGATGAAGGTGAACAAATAATTTAGGGTGAAAGGCTTAATGTTGAAGGCTTGTCTGCCAAACAATTCAATAAGAAACTCATTTTCTCTTTTAATTGTGAAAACCTTGTGTATTCACAAATTCAACTTATTATTATTTTTCAAATCATATTCAAAATCAAAGCAAGAGAATTATACTGATAATTATAATAATAATAGAAAAACATTTATGATTCTTTCTAATATCGATGATTAGGTATTTGATAGATAATAAATCAGTTGGGACAGAACGAAATTGAGTTATTGTTGTTGTTTTGTGCTTAATTGTTCTTCAACACAAGAACAGAGTTTTGCAAAATCGTGAAAAGCACGAATATCAGAAAAGCTCACCTCGAATTGATGTCGCAAATCTTAGTTAGAAAATTGCGAAAACAAAGTGCTGGCTGGAATTATATCCGAAAGCTCTCGATCGTATTGCTGTTTCGAATTTCGTTTTGGCGAAAAAAATTGGTGGCCGGAGGTGGAATTATATCACAAAGCTCGCTCCAATCGCTGTTGCATGTCTTGTTAGAAACTGCAAAAACAAATTTGCTTGCTGAAGGAATTATTATATCAGAAAGCTCTCGCCCGAATTGCTGTTGCAAGTGTTGTTAGAAACTGCAAAAACAAATTGGTGGCTGAAGGAATTATATCAGAAAGCTCGCTCGAATTCATGTCGCAATTTTTTTTGTAACAACTGCAAGAAACGAAGTGCTGGCTAGAGGAAGTATACCAGAAAGCTCGCTCGAATTCATGTTGCAAGTTTTGTTAGAACCTCGAAAACAAAGTACTTATTGTATCAGGATGCTCGCTCGAATTCATGTCGCAATTTTTTTGAGAACTGCAACCAAAAACAAAAAATTGCTTGCTGGAGGAATACAATCAGAAAGCTCTCGCTCGAATTGCGATGTCGCAAATCTTGTTACAACTGCCAAAAAAACACAATGTGATGGCTGGAAATATCAGAAAGCTCTCGATCGAATTGCTGTCGCAACCTTCGTTTAGAATTGCGGAAAACAAATATTGCTGGCTGGAGGAATGATATCAGGATTCAGAAAAGAAAACCTCGCTCAAAATGCTGTCGCAAATTTAGTTAGAAATCTCGAAAGCAAACTGCCGGCTGGAAATATCACAAAGCTCTTGATCGAATTGATGTTGCGAAAATTTCGTTTGGAATTGCGAAAACAAAACATTTCTGGCTGGACTCTGGAGGAATAGCTATCAGAAAGCTCGGTCGAATCGATTTCGCAAATCTAGTTAGAAAATTGCGAAAATCAAATTGCTCGCAGGTGGAGGAAGAATTACCGCTGTGATCAGAAAGCTCGATCGTTGGAATGGCTTTCGCAAATGTCGTTTACAATTGCGAGAAACGAAATCGCTGCTGGCTGGAGTAATATTACCATCAGAAAGCTCGCTCGATTTGAGGTCGCAAATAAGAACTTTGTCACAACTACAACAACAGGAATCATGTCAGAAACCGTCGCTCGAATCGATACATCTCGCAACTAAGAACTTTGTTACAAGTGCAAAAAACAGGAATCGTATGAGAAAGCTCGCTCGAATTCCGCAATTTTAGCAAAGAACCGCGAAAACAAATCGCCGATGGAACATCAGAAAGCTCGCTCGAATTGACGTGGCGATTTGTAGTTCGAACTGCGAAAAACAAATCTCTGGCTGGAAATCTGAGAAGCTCAAAATCGATGTCTCGGAGAAACATGAGAGGCTCTCGAATTGATGTCGTCGCAACCTTCTAGATAGTCTCTAAGTGCGAAGGAAAAAAATTCTGACTGGAGGAAGAACATCAGAAAGCTCGCTAGAATCGATGTCTCGGAAATCTAGTGTAGAAAGGAGAAAAACAAATGATCGCTGACTGGAGGAAGAATATCAGAAGAAACTCGAATTGACGATGCCACAAATTCAGGTGTAAGTGCAAAAACAAAGAAGATGATGATGAAGAAGAAGAAGAAGAAGCAGGATTGATGTGAAGGTCGAGTTCTTACCAGGAGTTTTGGCGATGTCACAATTGAATTGAGAAGCGCGGAGCAGCAAATTGCGTGATGAATAGTCAAGAGAAAGGATGGAGAAATCGAGATAGAGAGAGAGGCGGCGGGATCGTCGGTCGTAGACTAGGCCGGGATGAGGAGGGAGCTGGAGAATAACAAAAGAAGAAAGGAAAGCGTAGGGCTGTCTTATCTAGGCAACACGTGTCGAGATAAGCAGCCTGGGGGTAGCAACAAACAAAAAGAAAGGGAGCGGAAGAGGGGGTGGGATTTGAGAGGAGGGAAGAAAGGAAACCAAACGGCAGCTATGGCGGAGGAGCTCGATACCACAAAACCAAGATGACGCTCTTCTCGCTCCCTTTCTTCTGCTTCTGTGCTACTACTGCCACAACTCCGCTTCGCCATTCTTCTTCTTCTTCTTCTTCCGTCGCTGCTGCTGCTGCTGCTGCCCCTGCTGTACCTTCTTCCTGCTGCTCTCACTTCCTTGACTTCCGCTCTCTCAATTTCTCCTCCATTTCTGGTAAGTTTCGCTTCCTTCTCGGCCTGCCGGGCGTGAGTTGTTGTTTTTTTCTGTTTCCTTCTCTGTTCTTTTCTTTTCTTTTTGTGTCTGTCTGGTCGATTTTGTTGTCACTCCGGAAATCCTTGTCAGACTAGTGTCGCATTCGTTGCATCGTGGTTTCTGTCTCTTGTTTCTTGCATCGACCGTGCAGTAGATTTGGGCTTGGAATTTCTGCGTTTCTGTGTGTTTTCTGCTCTGAGCTTTGAATCCGGTGTTGATGAGAGATGCATGTACTACTTACTCAGGGATTTCGAGAAGATATGAGAACAGAATTCACCGTTGCCATCAGCAGTGGGATGATGATAATACTACGCCAAGAAGATTCACAAATGTCACAGTTGCAGCAGATCGCTCCTCCATAAATGGCGCTCAATCTTCTGCCAGGCCCACTGGTACGAGGTATCCTTGCACAGCCTTTCTTCTTCTTCCTCTCCTTGATGCAACTCAATAATAGGGTAGTGCTATGTGCTTGCTTGCTTCTGGGAAAGAAAGGGTAGGCAAAAAAATTCTCTATTCTTTCTTCCTGTGTGTATGTGATATGCCTCTTAGGTCATCAACTGGATTGAATCCAATAAAGTTTTGAGGTTGTGGATGGTTGTTCCATGTGTAAGTAGTAGTGGACCCAATTTGGTCAAGAGATTTTCAGACAAGGATGAGAAGAGAAAAATGGGAATCATGGGGAAAAACTAGAACTTGGGTGGTGCTTGAATTCTGTCTCACAAGTATAAGAAAAGGGGATGATGATGGATGGGTTAATGCAGGAAGGTAGTGGAGCATGTTGTGCTCTTCCAAATGAAGGAGGATTTTACTGATGAGCAAGAAAAAGACATGCTTGATCATCTCTTCACACTGCAGTACCGCTTCCGAGGCATTCTTGCCATTTCTTTAGGTAGGTGCAGGTTTCTGAAAGCAACCCTTCATTTTTCTTGAAATCAAAGTGCATGTTATTGTTTCAACTAGAGACAGAGTCTGTCTCTGCACATTATTGTGATTGTCAAAGGTACCTGGAGCTTTTGCTGCATCCCTGAAATTCATCATTTTTATTCTTAAACCCTGGAACTGAAACAACAGAGGGCAATGAAACACACAAGCCTTAAACCAGAAAAGAAAAGAAAACCTTGTTGCTGCCAATGATGGGTCCTCTGCATGACAAAATTCTTTGCAGGTCGAGTGGTAGGAAGGACACCAGAAGGTGTGACACATGCACTTTATGAGCGATTTCCATCCAAGGAAACTTTGGAGCAGTATATGCAGCATCCTGCGCGGTTGAAAGTTGCTGAAGAGCTCATCATTCCTTACTATAATGTATGTAATCAGAATTGTTCTTTCTCTTGATGGGCTGTTTTACAGATTTAACCTAGCCATGCATTTCATCTTTTTGGATTTTCAGTAGTGGCTTCAACTGTTTTGAACCCTACAAACATTTGTGCACTGGCCATAAGCCAAAGCAGTTGAGTTCTGACTTGACCAGAGAAAATGTTACTAAGGGACATGCACATGTGGGGGGATCTGCAGGGATTGATAATTGCAGACTTTGAAGCAGAAGTGGAAGATGCAATTGAAACAATCTTCAGGCGTGGTGATGTAAGTCTTTATGAGCTTCTCAAGCACATCTTATGATGCTGCTCACCATTATATCAGCTCCTCAACCTGCTGGGAAATTTTTTAAGCCACTGATGTTTATATGCTTTCAGCAATTTTGATGGAGTTTTGATGAAGTATCTCTTATACTGGGGAGAGGCAGAAAGTGGAAGAAGCCGAGAAGTGATGGAAGGTGGGGATGGCAGGACTTTCAACAAGGAATCGAGCATGTGGTCTTTATTAAGGTGCGGGAAGGCACCAGCCAAGCAGGTGTCAGTAGAATGTTAGAAGCTTTTAACAACTTGCCGGATCAGCTTGAATCATCAATTCTTGTCCAACTTACTGCAGGTGAAGAGAAACTGCTTTCATTCATCTGGATATAATTCTTGCCTAATCTGTGATCCATATCTGGCTTGATATGCAAAATGGCCTATAGTGCACCTCTGCTTCTACTCTAATGATCAATGCCTGTACATGTGGAGCTTTGTTTAGATGCAACTGATCACTCTGACTATTTGGTGTGGTACAGGGGCCAATTTTTCTGAGCGCAGTAATGGCTACACACATGCCATGATAGCACGGCTACCATCAGGTTTGTTCAAGCTAAAACTATTGCAACTTTTGAATCCTTTGGCAGATCAATATTCTGATTTTTGTGTTAGATAGGATCCTTTTTTCTAATTGGGCTCATTAAACTCTGAGGAAGGCTTGTTCAGTTTGTGCTGAAGCTTGTGCAGTACTTTTTATGCAAGAAAGGTCATGAAATTTGAGTTGAAGTTGTTTCTGAGATAAAGGATCTTGTGGGTGCAGAAGAGGCACTGGACAGTTTCAGCAAGCATCCTGCATATGTTAGGGTAAGCTTCTCTGCATGTAGTACAAGATAATTTAACCATGAGCAAAATGTTGATATCTCACATTTGAAACAGCCTGTGAATTGCTTTGTAACGATGGCAGTTGTTCATGTTGGTTATAATGAGACTCATGAAACAATTAGTGTTGTGATGAAAAACAGGTGTTTATTGAGAATGTGCTGCCAATTAGTTCAGGGATCCTATCAGCTGATTTTATGGTTGATCCTGTAACAAAGTCAAATCCTTTGTAGAGAACAGGAGAAAATGATAACCAACTTGAGGATCTTTGTGGGAAGCATCTCCACTAGTTTCAACAGTGACAGGTGTTTTTATGAGAGAGAGTTAGCATTCTAGCCATTTGCTTCAATCACCCATTTTGAGCTTAGTGATTTATCCTAGCCAGATCTTCTCCTGATTATTTAGTCTCATTCTTTGAAGAACCCTCCCATCCAGTGGAAAAGCACAGCAATACAAAATGGAAGTATTCTTTGGATGGTCCTCTTCTCCAAACTCAGTGCAGGTGAGCAGCTAGCAACATCTCCTCTTTTGACATCTGTCTAAAAAGTAGGCTGATGATCATAGAAGTATCAAGACTCTCTGTCAAATTATAGAATTCAATCAGTTTAATATGAACTCCCAGATGCAGGGAGCTCCAGTGAGCTTGTTTGCTACTGATAATTCTATTCTAGAATGATCAACACTCGGAAATATGATGTGATGAAAAAAAATTTCCCTGGGGTCCTTCATAGTGTTTTATTCCTGTTTCATAGTATTTCATAGTGTGATTTTACTTTCACCAAATTGGACAAACCAAGAAGAAGAAGAATCATGCAAAGTTTGCAAACATCAAACAACAGTAGGGGTGTTGCCCAAGAACGCTTCCTTCAAGGAGTCAAAAGGTCTTAGGTGATGAACTAACGCTCCTTTCAAGGAGTCAGAAAAAGGCATTAGATGATGAACTAACGCTTCTTTCAAGGAGTCAAAAGGCCTTAGATGATGAACTAATGCTTCCTTCAAGGAGTCAAAAGGCCTTAGATGATGATTAGTTAGGAAATGTAGGTTGGCATATTGGTTTTGGTATATGTACAAAATCACATCGAGATCTCTCAAACCACAATACCACTTGTTGTGCTCTTGATACTATTGGAGAGCCCCCAATGAGTGATAACACATCAAGTTGGTTTCATAATGTTTTGTCCTACAATGGAGAAATTATCAGATATTGAACATTTTTTTCACTGAAAATGAATTTAAATCAGTAATTAAAATTAAAAGAGAATTTAGGTGCACTCTTGGTATGTTGGAAAGCTCTCCATGAGTAGGATTTAATGAAGGTGGTTTAGAAATTTTTAGACCTAAGGTGTGAGAGATATTGAATTTTGAGTAGTTTTTGTCATTTGAGATTAAATTAAATTAAAAAACGATTTTGGAATGAAAAGTAGTTGAATAACCAATTTACACTTGAGCCAATGACACAAGCTACACTAGTTGAAGTGAAATATAAAATTGAAATTGTAATGAGAAATAATGTCCTTCCACAATCAAACTATTTGGGCAATAAAGCTACATGTAGATTACATTATGCAAGTTGAAGTCTTGTGAATATAAATTTATATCTAGTGTGTATTTGGGAATTTTTATTTGGAATCTGCGTTGCTATGCACTATCAGTGACAATTTTCCTTCTTATTGTGTTCCAATTTGATTATCAATAATTCATCATTTTATATTAATGTCAAATTTAACTTCAATTAATATAAATATCATAGGCATGAAAAGGTAAATGTTAATTTGTCTTTTCATATCCATGTTGGTGGTTAAGAAAAGGAGTGAAATAGTTATAAAAATAATCTAATATATTAATTCACTACGTCTAGTCTATCTATCAGTCTGTGACGGAGGTTTTGGGGGGTGGGGGAGGGAGAGGTCGGTGAAGCAATGGGCGATCGGTGTCAGTCTGTGACGAGGGTTGGACCACCACAGTTTTCATGTACAAACCATCTCCACAAAGCATTACATTCATCCGAAAGGTAGGAATG
>Ga0116231_10008471_pt1 | contig 18041 bp, 17 predicted proteins | sample S1TSphgellanicum_2_FD_89695 | JGI IMG/M metagenome (GOLD analysis project Ga0116231, IMG submission 89695) | Host-associated microbial communities from peat moss isolated from Minnesota, USA - S1T2_Fd - Sphagnum magellanicum MG | ecosystem: Host-associated > Plants > Peat moss > Unclassified...
AAAAAAAAAAAAAAAAAAAAAAAAAAAAAAAAAAAAAAAAAAGAAATTTTTTTTTTCTGGAGAATTCCAATTTTCCGGAAAAATAATAGTGTTTGAACCTGCCAAGGTAGTAAGTTAGTACCTAGTAGGGATATAGCATGTCAATATTTGGGGATTCATTTGTTGAGAAGTTCAAATATGAGTCTGTGCTAGTGTAAGTTTGGACATATAATTATCCAGTTGTTGTGAAGAGACAAATGGGCAATTCATTTTAGTTCTGTTTTAATGAAAGGTTCTGGCACCTGCAGAGAGAACCTGGCAGAATATTATCTGCCTGGACCATTCCATCATGGAATTATTTGTTGGTAGCAAGCTTAAGTGTGTTTAATTTGGGCGGTTGAATTCCAAACATGGGGCATGTGTTACAAGCCTAATATTTGTGTGTGTGTGTGTGTGTGTGTGTGTGTGTTTTTAAAATAATAATAATAATAATAATAATTTTAAATAATAATTTTTAATTTAAAATTTTAATTTTTTTTATAAAATAAATTTGGGTGTGTATTATTGGCCTTAGAGCGAGGGCATTATTGAAATAAGAACCCCCTTGACTCCACTTCGGGAGTTCATTATTTCAGTAATGCCTTGCTCCTGGGGTGTTACCCTACACACTAAATTAGCCATCATACGAGTTTCACCCCAAGTTTTAAATGTGAGTTGCTGCATATACTTTTTTCATTAAATCAAATGTTGTTGTTGTTGGGATCAGATCTTTCAAATCTTTTGACATGACACCCAGTCTCACCAAATGGTACTCAATTTGGCTTCTCTTTTTTGATATACGTTACCGTAAGGGCAGTTTTTGTCATTACATAACCCTCAAAATAATGAAATGAAATTTTTGTAAAAAATAATGAAGTTGACATGTTGAAAACCATCATAATTATCGTAGGCTATTATTACACTCTGAATAATTTCATTACTCATATGACAATATCATAGTAGATGATGGAAAATATATATATAATTAAAGATTCAAAAATGAATTCATTGTTTTGAAAAAATAAAATCCAAAATATCATCTTTCAAAAATCCTCATATAAAAATTAGACCTATTATTATTACCTAGGGGCCAAAATCCCTATGTACCAAACTCATGTATCACTTACCGTTTTGTATAGTATGTTCCCCCATGTTTTTAAACCCTCTTGTGGAATTGTGATTGTGAATTGCAATTCGGATGAAGATCATGCCCATCCTACCACCATTGGGATTGATTCGGAGTTCACCATTAGAACCTTTAGTAGCTAGATGTAAGTTTTTTAAAAATGAAGCATTTGCACATGACACATAAAACTTACATCCGTTTATTTTGTAAATTTACAATAATTTAGATATTGTACAAATTTAGTTTTTGATGAAGTATCATCCAAACCTTTTTAAATTATAGTATTGTTAAATGTTCAATGTTTTACTTTCTTGGCATATGTCATTTGCTTTTGCAAACTTGTCTTCCATTCATGAGATTGATTCAAATGGATTGTTATATTTTCATATATTATTTGGAACAATGCTTTACATAATTTTGAGGAATTAATTTAACTAATTTTCAAAAAAAAATCAATTGCTTGAATGGCCATTTTCATGATGTTCCAACTTTACCTTAATCCAATCGGTCGATCATTTACACTTTTTTCTTTTTTTTTGGGAACATATTTGCTTCGACCTTTACATTGGGCAAATGTTACCAATTTCAACATAAATAAACACATGGCAAAAACTTCTCAAGCTTTGGGTTTTCTTCTTAATTTTTCACTATTGGCTCCAAGCATTGATGGCTAGATTTATGGATGCATGGATGTTAAACAATTTGTGATTCCAACCCCTTGCTATTTATTTAAAGTGACCTATAAGACTTGCTTGAATAGAATCTTACATAACTTCTTTAAAAAAAAATAATTTTAAGACAAAGCTTAAGATAGTGCTTTGCAATGATCATGAGGAATTTTGATGATTGTATTTTAAATCAACAACTTGAAATGTTAATTATTGCTTATATAGGTGAATATTGAAATTTTAGTGTTAAACCATAAAAGATAAACCATAGAAGATCACACATGGTTATAATTGTTCTAGTATCAAATATCAAATGTTATGTGTATGATTTACAAACTTTGGAATTGCCAACACTTTAAAATAATTTTTTTTTGTTTCACAATAAAAGCAAGCTCATGTGTGCATGAAAGTCTCCTAAGAGTGATATAGATTAGGACTCTAAAATTTCAATATAATATCAAAAAATTTGGTGAGAAATTAAACGGCATCTTATTTAGGATCATCATCCCTCATTTACATGATTTTTTTTCTATAGAATTACAACTTGAAAATAGGTTTGATGATAATAATTATGATACTCGGAAAATTCACATGGAATTTATTTTGATAGATGAAAATTTGTGAGGAATAGTTGATGAATCGTTTTTTAAACTTGCAATAATAAATAATCAATTTCAATGGGATATAGGAGAGAGGAAAAAACAAGAGTTAATTTGTTGATGAGTATAAAAAATAGCCATTTACATTATGTAAGTTCTTTAAAAACATTTGAAGGAATTTGGGATCAAATATATTTTCCAAACAAAGGATGTGCCATCTAAGGTTTTAGGTGCACATTATGAAACAATTTTATGGTTGGAAGATGGTAGAAATTATTTCAACAAAACATCATTTAAATGAGTTTAACTAATTAAAAAGCCAATTGGTTACAAGAACGACACTAGTTGCTAATGGTGAAGTAGGAATATTGTTTCTTGGGACATTACTAGAATCATATAATGAATTGATGGTTTCTTTGTGAAGTTAAGCATATTTTACAATACGTGAAGTTGTATAGGGATTATATTTAAAGGGGAAAAAAAAAGATGAAAGTGGTCATTCAAACTTGGATGGAGGGACATCACTTCATATGAAAAGACTTTCATTTCCAAAGAAAAAAAATCTTGTGACAAAATATTTTCTTGAAACTGTAATGATAAGAATTCTAGTTACAAAAATAACCGAGATTATAGTGATAAGAATTTTACTTATAGAAATAACAAATCTAAAAAAATTTGAAGTGCTTCTATTGTAAAAAACTAGGTCATATGATTAAGAATTGTAGAACAAGGATTACAAAATTAAAAATATCTAAAGGCAAAGAAACCCATGAGGGAATGTTATTTCTCAAAAGAAATAAAATTATGTTTTCATTGTCTCTCTTACAAAAACTATTGATCAAATAAAAAGATGTCTAGCATACAAACTTAAAAGCTACACAACATATGACCCTAGATAAAGACAATTATGTACAATATTGTAAATGTACAGAATGTTCACCAAAACAATTTGTATGGATATGATATGACAATAAATTTGAGTGATAATAGGCTATGGTAAAATCACTTTTATATTGTCTAAATGTGAGGAAATTTTGATGGAAAATATATTACATACATATTTAATCTAAATAGGAAAAAAAATTAGTGAAAAATATAGTTCAAGTTGGATACAAAGTCTTATTCTATCCTAATGTTTAGCAATTTTAAAACTATAAATTACTTAGCAAAATATATTTACTTTAACCAAATTACAATTATAAACATTAGAATTATAAAATAGAAAATTGAGCCATGTAAGTATAAGGAAATTGTAATAATTGCAAAACTTTAATTTAGGGAATGAACATCCATTAACAAAAGTTGTTTAAAAGGTTAACATCATAAAACAAAGTTTCAAAGAAAGGTGGGAAGACAACTACAATTTTTTTTAAAATAATGTAATAGTAAATGGAATAGACTTGTGAAAATTTGGGTTCTTAGAGTGTGCTATTAAGGAATGGACATTTATGTTTTTTTAAAAAAAATTGTTGAAGCATGGCTTTACTCATTTTTGGGGTTGCTTTGATGGTTTGTGTGGTTTTGGAGGCACTAAACTAATGCATTGAAGTTAGTGTTGGATTCAAGAAGACATTGGTATTGTGGAAAAATGACAATTGGGAGGTCTTGAAGGACTAAGTACTTGGATGTGTAACTTATGAAACCGTTTAGTACAATATTGTGAAAATAATCAACAAGGGAGTTGAAGAAATTGACAAAATAAATCTAGAAAAAAGCAAGGGATGTTGTTTAGTTGAACTATTACTATTGATCCTATTGTTTTTTATGTTACATGCAATATCCATGCTCACTTAATGAAAGGTATTTATTTCCTTTTGCTATGTGGGATGTCAAGTTTAATTCATGCATACATATGCATTTAGACTTAGGGTGAATGTTTGCAAGATCTTCACACTACCCATCACATTGTTTGATTACATTTAAACACACCTATGTACATTAATGTCACCAGATGTTCAATGTGTGATGGTTGAAGTAGGTTAATTTAATTAATTTGTTAATGATCTTGTTTTTTGAAGTTGGTGTCTATTTGAAGAAAGAAAGGAACATAAGGAACCCTTTCCTCATTCCTTTTGCTTTTTTATTTTCCAAAAAGGAAAAAAAATTGTTCAAAATTAGGTTTTTCTCCTATTTGGCAAGAAAGATAAGAATGGGTAGGGGATATAACTTTCTCCCCTCTATTTTTTGGTCACAATAAATCACTCCTTGACATTTGTGGTCTCATGCATGAAAGTCATGTCTTTTGATAGGGCATTTTACTTTGACACATTCATAGATAATTTTTCAAAAATAAAAATTGTAAACTCTCTAAGGTTCAAAAGGTAAAAACACTTTTGATTTTAATATTATAGTATGTACAATATAATTTTTTCAAAAATGTGGTGCATTTGATTTTGGGTTTTAATTTTGTTGTTTGGGCCTTATAATATTTATTTTTATAAAGTTATGTCTATTTGATATTATTTGAAATAGTACTAATAATAATTCGAATACATGGGTATATTTATGGTGTACACATGTATAATAATGTCAATTATTCATGTCAGATTACATTAACATCAAGGTTTCATTGGTCATTAAATTTTTTAAAAATTATAAAATCTAAAACAAAGCCATCCTAGCTATGCTTGTCACCTTCCATGTGAATGTGATTGTTCATCAAAATTTCAATTTATGACATACTTATTGTGTTTTTCTTTTAAATTTTTTTTAATGAAATGAAAGCTTTCAAATTTTTCACATGGTTCACTAATATGTTTCAAACTATGTGAAATCACATGGTTTGATATATCTTCAATGTTCATAAAGGTTAAAAACCATTTAAATTATTTTTGGAACATATTTGTGTTCTTAGTACAATTTTATAAATATTAATTTTGAAAAAATATATTGTAAGATTGATCAAATAATATGAAATCAAGTGATTTCTTCATGTAACGAGCTATCATAATATTCAAAAAATTGTGAAAATCATTTTTAATAATGACATTGTTAAAATTCAAAAGGGTGCCACCTAGAAAAATAATATACAATGATTCACGTCCCATGTAATGTGCTTTCATTTCAAAGTCAAGTTTTTGAAAAGTTCAAAAAATTCAAAATGTTGGTAGAGAAGCAAATTTATAGACAATTTGAAACCTTCAAATTTGACAATGGAAGTTAAATATGGTTAATTTATTTTTGTAAAGAAAATAGAATAATAAGAAAAAAAATAAACCTTACATTACAATCCCAAATAAAATGGTTTTTCAAAAAGAAAGAAAAGAACAATATATGAAGTGCATTTAATATGTTACAATATGTTAATTCACCATGCAAGTACTAGGCAAAAATAATTGCAATCACAACAAATACATTCAAAATATGTTATCAACAAAAGTAATTCTTAGAAAGGTCCTAGAAGAAGTTTGGAATGGAAAGAAACCTTCAATATTTGAATTAAAAATCTATGGGTGCATGCCTATAACCATATCCCTCCAAAAACAAGAGAAAAGTTGGAGCCTAAGGTGAATGCATGTTACAACGTAGATTGTCAAATTGTCATAGTTTGACAATTTTTAATACATGTGGAACTTTGATATATCATGGTGGATGTTTGGAAAACATTTTGTAACTAAAATTTTCAATTAATGGTGGTTTACATCCCAACATATCATTGTATCTTGAAATTAGAGCAAATATGAACAAATTCATTATTAATTGGAGTACATTTTCACATTGCAACAACCCTGTCACAATGTTGCAATTATAAAATATATATATAAAGGACTAAATTTTTCACATGCAAAAATACAACCGTGAAGAAAAATCTTTTTCATTTAAATTCTCAATTGTTTTTCAAGTTGTGAAGTTCATATCAAATTTTTTTAAAACATTTTTTAATATAGTATGTTATGATAATGATGAAGATTGCATAATCTTTTAAAGTTGTAAAATGTTTTTCCATTGAATATGTAAATGGGCTAAGTGTTGTTTTTACCATTTTACATAAAAAGAATGGATTTTTAAAATTAATAAAAAATGGTAATCTAATGTCAAATAAGGATTTTAAATCAATGTTTATAAAAGTATTGTTGCATTTTTACACAATGATACAACTACCAATCAATTGCATATTGATGGGGATCTCTAGAAATTTTCAAAGTGAGTGAAATCTTACATGTTGCTATTTTTTATACTATATGTAGTCCCAATTTTCCCTAAAATTATTTACACCTTACCATGCATCTACCCCCCAAGGCATTAGAATGTGTTTTGATTCATTCACAAAAAGGACTAAGGGATAAAAATTGTTCAATACTAAGAACATAAGGGTATTTCATAGTCAAAACATATTTTTTCATGAAGAAGGAAATAATAATGTGATATTAAAGTCTTATGAATGTTTTTTAAACTTGTATTCAATATGGCAGAGATTCAAACACCAAAGAAAATCAACAACATAAACCCATTAATATAATTCCAACTTGAACAACACCTTTTAAAGTTGAACAAATTGTGTTAAACTAATTTGATGAAGTTGAAGATCACAAAGGCAAAACCTACTTTGAAGAAGAAGATCAAATGAATAAAAAAAACTACTCCCATGACATTTCAAACATAACATGTAAACCTTTAAATAAATTCATTGACTATATGATAGCCATTAGAGCATTGTCTATAACTACTCAATTGATTGAACCAATGATATATTAAAAAACCATGTTTAGTATCAAAAAAATTTCTAATATTAAATAATATAAGTCGTTAGTTCAAAATGGTATGTGAAAGTTAATCCACTTGCCAAAAGGCAAAAATAAAATAGGGTGTAAATGGGTTTTCAAAAGGAAATTGAAATTAGATGGTAGATGGTATCGTTGATGGATATAAGGCTAAACTAGTGACTAGGTGCTATTTGCAAGTTCATGAATTGGATTTTCATAAAACATTATCTTTAAAAGTGAAATTGCATCAATAAGAGTGTTATTAGCCATAATATCAAACAAGAATTATGATGTGCATAAAATGGATTAGTCAAAACCATTTTTTCAAAAAGAAATATACGTGGAACAATTGGAAAATTTTATTAAACTTGATATCTACATAAAGTTTGCAAAATGAAAAAGGTTCTATATATGGACTTAAATAGTCACCTAGGCCATGACATGAGAGAGTTGATCTCTCTAACTAAAAACTTGTGGTTTTATCTAATGTAATTAAGATATGATACAATTTAGGTGTATCAAGAACATAAGTTTTAAAAAAGAATTGGTACTATATGTTGATAATGCTTTACTTTAATGCATAATGAGTTTGATAATATTTTGAAATGTAAAAAAATGAACTTGCCTTTTGAATTTGACATGAAGGATTTTAAACCTTTTGACTAATATATATATATAATCAAATTAACAAAGATATAGATAACCATCAATAACTTTTACATCAAATAACTACATTAAAACAATTTTAACATGATTTAATTTTGAAAACATTAATTCATCCACTACTCCTATATATGGAAGTTGGACATAAATTGACTAAAGAATGATTAAAGACATTCTTTTAACACCTACCCAAGAACCTAAAGAAGTGAAGAACATTCCTTATCAAAGTAGAGTGGGGAGTTCAATGTATTGTATGGTTTATATGTATCTTGATATAACATTTACAATTGGAGCTTGGTATGCATTTCAATTCTTTATCAAATCAATGAAAACTCATTAGAAAGCAATGAAACACATTTTCAAGTATTTCAAAAGTATAATACACCATAAAATACCATTCAACAAAGGGTGAAGAAGCAACAATGCTAGGCTTTTTGGATTTAGACTAGACTAGCAACTTGGTCACTAGCACCTCAACTTTAAATTAGTGTTTCTTTTTCTCTAATGCCATTGTATGTTGGTTAAATAAATGCCAAAACATTACAACCTTGTCATCTATTGACGTAAAGTATGTTTCAATGACTATAACTATTAAAGAAACGATTGGTTGCATTTATCAAAAAAAGGAGTGGGAAAAAAAAAAAAAACACTATAGACCTTTATTGTGACCATCAAAGCACCATTGTTCTATGTCATAATCTAAAATATCATTCACAATGAAAAAATTCAACAACAAAATTATTTTTCCTTGAGAAGAAAACATATCATTAACTTTGCTCATAATCTTAACTCAAAAATTGAATACTACAATTTAAGTGAGTATATTGGTAAATATTGAAATTTTAATGTTAAACCTTTAAAAAACACCCCTAAAAGATCATGAAGGGTTGCAACTATTAGTTACAAACATAAAACATGTGTGAACAAAGTTTGGAACTAGTAGCACCTTAGACTAATTCATTTTTCTTTTTGCCAAAAGCAAGTTCATCTTTTAAGAGTGATAATGATGTAGGACTGTACAATTCCAATGGTTGATCTACTAGACCTAATAGAATGTGTTCATTTATAAATCAATTATTCAAACATTTTCATCATCAAAGAACAATTAAATTGTTTATATAATGCATTACTTAAGAATGATATATCAACAATACAATAATTGAAGTTTCTTATGAATATCATGCCAAAAAGTTCAATTACCAAAAGTATTAACAATTCAATGCAACATTTTAACTGAAATTTAGTCATTTTAAAATTAGAATTGTGATCCCTTGATAGATTTTGGATACAAACAAGATAAAAGGAATTGTACGTACCATTTTGGTGATTTAAAAAAAAACAATGAGTTTGTCAAGATTTTGCGACATATTAGGATTGATTACAAAAGGGCATGGATTTAAAATCCATGATTTTGAATAGTGATAAAAAATTATTCATGACAAAAAAAAAAGTCACATTAAACTATTATGCGTGGATAATTATTGTTCATGATCATGCATTTTTAATGTATTTTAAGTCCTTTAATATTTTGAAGAAAAGCATTGATTATTCAAACACTTGTTATAATGCTTTTAAATCAATTTTGAATATTTTATACTCAATGAATTCATTCTAAATTGTTTCACATACATGTTCTCATAATATATTATAAACCTAGGGAAATCATTACCATATTTTTTCCAAATAGTGTGCCAAAAAAAGGTGCAATTAATTCATTAAGATGTAAATACACTTTTTAAAATTTCAATTTTGATGAAATATAATTTGAATATTCCATTATTTCATAACATACCAAAAGAGATCCTTTTATTTTAAGTGTTTCAAGAAATATACAAAATGACCTCTTTGATATTAAAAATATTGTCATCCTAACATATTAAAAACTCTCAACATTAATTAATATGAAATTTGACACAAAAACATTTGAAACCAAGCATTGGTGACATTTGATGTGGCTCCTATTAGTGTGATTGCACCTTGATAGGAACCATAACACATGTAATTAGTGCTTGAAATTTTACATAATTTTTAGATCACTAGATATCTAAACAATTATACATAACCATTCGCAACTACTTTATATTCAAAATGGCCCATTTATAACTATAAATAAAGTTGTACTTGAGTTTTTAAAAAAAATTAATACCAAGTATAAGAAATATTATGGAGAAAAACATGTAAGTTCTCTAATTAAATATTCATTAGAAGTTCATTAAGTTGTTTATGTTTTTTACTAATATAGTTGGGATGAATGTCATTTTTAGAAATGCAAGATGGTGATTAAACACTTCAAAGTTGGGTCAAGTGGAAGACTTATTTTATATTAGTTCTTCATCAATATTTGATTATTGGTAGTCTCTAAATCTTTCAATATACTTTTAGATTTTGGTGGCATTAATTATGAGGATTTTTTTGAAAGTTTCAATTGTGATAGTGGACTCTAGATAATATAAATGCTTGCTTGGATATCTAAAACATTGTGAGTACATTTTTTGGAAATTATTTTAGCATGTGTTAATTATAGCAAAATCTATTGCATTTGTGAAGTTACCATTTATTTGTGTTGTTGTAAGGGCCATGTAGAAAATTATATAAAAAATAATTTCATCAATATTCATGGTCATAGTTTAGGGTTTATGGTTTAAATATTTTGACATTAAACATTATAAGTACAACAAATGCCTTGCAAATGACGGGCTTCAATAGCTACATGAGTGGTATTGTATCTTGAGTGGCTTCTTTTCTTCCACCCTTGGTCTCCTTTTGTTTTGATCATGTCCATTATTATTATGGTTTTATTTGTCCTTCCCCTTGTCAAGTTATCTTCTGTTTCACCTTGTATTTCTTTGTTTTCTTTAATTTGATTCAACTTTTATTTTGCATAAAATTAATTCACTCCTTGTTTTGGGCATACACAACATAAGATCTATCATGAAGTTCTTAAAAGTTTTGTGAAGATGAATCCACAACACAATTTGTGCTTCATCATAGTGCAAAAGAAATCCATGTATAACCTTGGTATCTATAAAAATTTTTGCATTTATTATAGTAATATCAACATTTAGATATGCTTTAAATATTCACAATAGAATTTTGTTGGAACATTTGGAACAAAATTGTTATGCATTTCAATGTTTGACGATAAATATTTTTAATTTAGTCCTAGAAAATGTTGGTTTGTAACAATAAACATTGTATTTAAAAAAATACACATCCTAACCCCAAAAATATTATTGGATGTCACTAATTTTCCTATTCCAAGTGTTGTCCCAAATGTGAGGGCATTTTCTAAGGTTGACTAATCATTATATGAATTATGTGAAAGGTTATGCACATTTTTATTCATTATTCAAACTAATGAAAATGGATTTTTTTGGGGATGAAAGCCTCAATGCCAAAAGCTGTCCCATGTGACATTTTGTACAACATACCCCAATGTATGATTCTCATCATTTATAAAAGAAATAAGATATTTCATTTGTATTTAGTTTGTGATTCATACATAAAGTTCATCCATGAACATCCATGTTTCATTTATATTCAATGAATGTGATCCATATTATTTGCATTCCATCAAATGAATGAATTTCATTTGTTAAATGTTCATTTTTCATCCATAGATTTGTCTTTAGGAAGATTTTCAAGAAAGTTCTTTGAAGAGGAAGCCATGTACAACCTTATTCTTTAACTTTTTCCTTTTTGTTTCATGTTTTCAATATTTTCATGTTTTAAGTAAAATTCTACATATTTGAATATTTTTCTTGCATATTTTGTGACCTTACTTTAAATTATCATTAGTGTGCAATTGGATAGATTTGTAGACCTTTTTATATTATACTTTATCCTTGTCTTTATGTGTGTTGGGAATTTTTTGGTCATGGCAATTTTTTTTGTTCATGACAAATGACATTTGCCTTGTTAAAGAGGGCCTTAGTTGTAACCAAAGTTGCAAAATTGTGATTCAACTAAACTCATTTTTACTAGTGTATCTACAATAAAAACCAAGTGGCATTTGAGAGTCATGATGTGGTTCAACACCACCAAGTACCATTGTGCATCACCAAAACACCACACTTGACCAAACTTTGTAGTCACTTTACACCAATGAACTTTGCCACTATCATGTGCATTTTGTGGAACTTATTTTATCCTGAACACTTTCAAGTTTTGGTTGTGATAGTGTGTATTGAAGATAATCAACGTAGTAACAAATGATTATATTCAAGTTCAAGGTAACAAATCAACCATTATTGGGAACAAGTAAGTTTGACTATTACAATTTGATTATTACAGTTTGGCATTCCATTGTGACAATAGGCTAATTAATGTTTACAAGGCTTGGTTGAATGTTTCTTTTCATAAGATCTTTTAAAAGTTTTTCCCCTTAAAACCAAACACTTGCTAGTTTTTTCCCTTGTTAATTTTTGAATTTGGGTATGTTATTAGGAAATATATATGCATTACACTTGTAGTGGCCTCCTAAAGACCAATGTTTTGTTGTAACTATTATTCAAAACCCAATGTTATTACTTTTGCACAACAACATATCAACATGTAACACCTAGGAACACTAGTCACCATCACTTGCGTTTAGTGCAATTTTGTCACATATTCATCAAATTAGTTGTAAGTAGGTATCAATGTTGCATGAGCTAGCTACCACCATTGTGTTAGTTGCATCACTAAAGGTATAGATGATGTGTAAGAATAAATAACTCCTTGATTAATAATCATGAATGTTAATTATATTGGGTGTTGCATGTTTAGTTAATTGGTGTTAAATGCTACCTTTAATTGATGTGTTGATGGGTTGTATTGTATTATTGATTTTTGCAACCATAATTAGTTTATCATTTTTGCCCAACAACACCTCCATTGCTAAATTCAACTTAAACTAAAACATTAACAACAAACTTTAATCATATTTAAGATTTTAATTTTGATGAAATAATAGCCAACGCAACATGAGGAGAGCTCCTTGTTTCAAATCAAGTGCATAAGGCATTATCACCTCCTAGTAAAATGCATTGTACACTTGTTCCATGTTGCCAATTTTTAGATATTTAGATTGTAACAATGTTGCCAATGTGAAATAATGTATTGGTAAGAATGATGGTTAATCCCACATGCAATTTTCATGTAAATTGATCTACAACCATTTAGATTGTAGGGTTCATTATTTTCATGTTAGTGAACTCATGCCAATTATTGGTGTTTGTGGGAATAATCAAAGAAATTGGTGTCAACACATTGAATTTGAATTTAGTTGCCCATGGGACAACCCCCAAAGTACTATTTGTGTAATTGCAACTTCTTAAAAATAAATTGGTGTTCAAGTTTTCAACAAGCTATTACATGAAATTCATAACTAATATTCTAGTTGTTGTGTATAATGAAAGGGACCCAAGGGATTTCTTCAAACAAACTTGTAATCATATTAGTAATTCCATAGGCCTACATTATGTTTTCACCTCAAAGTTTAGGAAACTCAATCAAAAGCATACATTGTAAACTATCATTGAGGTTATGTCCTTAATTTTGGACGCAATTTAAAACATCTGGTGTGTTGTTCTTAACCAACAAGTTGCAAGAGACATGTAAAATGAATTTATAAATGTAATATCCATTTCCATGTCTTAGAGACCCTTGCATGGAATGTTATGATCAATTTTGTTGCCAAAATTGGAGTTGATGATTTTCATGGGATGTTTTACAAACCAATCTTTTTTGTGATGAGGTAGAAAATATCATCATTAATTAAAAACCTCTTAAACAAATATGTAGAAAATATGTATGCATCATTGTTTCAAATGGATGGAGTGATATGAAGAAGAGGTCAATCATCAATATTCTAACATATTTTTGCAAATGCACTATGTTTTTTAATGTAATAGATATTTCTAGACTTGCTGGTCAACCCATGATTGTGGAATACATTTATGGGCATACCAAAAATGCCATTGAGATAGTGCAACTTCAAAATGTTGTGCAAGTGATCGTAGGCAATGCTTTTAATTGTAAGGCCATGGATAATTTGGTAACAAAGGATACCCCTCAATTATTTGGACACCTTGTGTTGCCCATTGTTTTGATCAAATATAATTGATGACATCATGAAGTTGCCTCAGGTGAAAAATGTGGTCATTGAAGTTAAACATATACTGAATTTTGTGACGATGAAGTTGAAAGTGTTGGCTATTTACAAGACATTCAAGGATTTGGAACTTTTGAAGTTTTTCAAAATTAGATATGCATATATGATGTTTCTAATTCTAGAAAGATTTTTGAAAGTTTATCTTACTTTGAAAAAAATGATTATTTGTGATGTGTGGTGAACATTGCAAGATCGTGAAAACCTTGAAGCAAGGGAATTCAAAGTTTGTATGTTGGTTGATTCCTATTGGAGCAATATTGAAAATATTGTGAAAGATTTACAACCTTTCTACATCATTACAAGGAAAGTTTTATTATGGGGTTATTTTTTGAGTTTCATGTTGAAGGTGGGAAACACGCTTTTGGCAATTACTAGCTAGTTGTTGGTAAATCAAATATTCCTAATCTAGTAAAGGTGGACATCATGATGGGAGTGGTTTTATCATCTAATACACAATGTGGCACACATTTTACATCCATTGTGGTGCCATCATTTGGGTAAAATTTCTCCTAAACTATAACATGAATGGATATCTTACTTGAACATTCATTGTCACAATCCCATTGATGAAAATGTTTCAAATGATGAGCTTCTAAAGCTTTCACACAAGGAAAGGCCTTTTGCATGAGAAATTATTAACTTGTGACATGCTGTGTTGGCCCCTATATTTTGGTGGGAGTAGTTTGCAAGACATGTTCCAAAACTTCAAGTTTTCGTATAAGGGCATCATCACAAGAGTGTAATTATTCAATGTGTGAAAACTTGATTACAATTTTTTTTTAACAAAAAAAATAACATGTTTGGTTTTTTGCTAATTTTTATCTATCATGTCTATTTTGTTTTTTGTCATGATTTTATTTTTGTTTAATAGTTTAAAAAATTTACAAATATTTGCAACAAGTTAATTTTTCTGCAAATGAAGAGGTTGGTGTATGTGCAAGCAAATTTGAGGATGGTTCAAGGTATGACAATAGGAGAATCTACAAAAGAGTTGAATCACAAAACTATCAACATTATCAAGGTTTCCCATTTTGCTAACAATGGATGAAAAAATGATCACCATGTTTTTCCATGGGAGGAGGATGCAAAAAGATGTAGGGCTAAAAGAATTGTGTCTTTGGTAGAGTTGATGGCTTTCAATTCTTTTTTAGAATGTTCATCTAAAGATTCAAGAGATACAAGAAATGTTGCAACAAATGATGATGAGTAGAATGGATAGACACTCAAAAAGGTGAAGGTATGGCTTGAGTCAACAAGTGGCAAAAGATGATTTAAAATCCCAAAAGATATTATGATGAGTTCAACCCCAATTTGAGGATATAGGATCTCCATCACAACCAACACAATAGTCTTCACATGCTCAAGTATGTGTAAGAACTCCAATCTTGTTTTCATTTGTATGTTCATGATTGTGAATGAGAAAATTGCATTTGCTGATTTTTTTGTCTTCCAATTTTCCATAATTTCAAAACCAATTTAAATCATTTAAAGCTAATTTTTACATCTTTGATTTAAACCACCATGTGCAATTATGGTTGTAGCACCGAGCATGATAAAAATAAAATTTGTTAAATCATTCATTATGGATGTGGATTGGTCTACAAAAGACACCATATTGCCACAAAAGGAAGATATAAATTAGTTGATGATTGTTTTGGAAGGGAAAGATCATTATTTATGTGACCCCATTGAGGGGGATTGTATGTAGTTCTTGAGCAGAAGCCACATCATGTTTGAGGGGAGAAAATTGTGTCATTGGGTGCTTGAGTGTACTATTTGAGTAGAGGCTAGAAGGATTCAAGAAGTGACTTGGGATTGTCTAGTGCAGAAGACACATACCCCTTTCTAAAGAAATTACTTGCAGATTAAACAATTGTTTTTATTACATTCTCGTAGTTGTGTCAGCATGCACATTTGAATTATAGAACAAGTAGTGGATCTAAATAACTGTAAGAGTTGTATAGGAGGCTGGGGTAAGTAGTCCAATTGGAGGTTGATGAGGCATTGCATACATCAAGTTGTTGTGATGTTTTGCATTGTGCTGTTGTGATGATTTGCAAAAATGAAGTGCCTACATTGAAGTATCAGTACTTCAATTAAGAGTTGAAAAGAGCATGTTTTCAGCAAGATCAAGAGCAATGATAATTCTGCCCAAAGGTCTTGGTCAACTTTTCAAGAAAACAATCAAGAGTGTAGAACAAAGGAAATAGGAAGTTAATAGAATAGACTATTTGCACTTAGGAGTAGGGATTCAGTTTAAAAAGTCATTGGACGTGTTGAAAGAGAAAGAGAAAATCAAGATTCAGCTGTGAATAGCTCAATAAGCCTATATATGCAGATTGTGTGTTGATGTTAATGACAACAATTGAGAAAATTGAGGTTCATGTGGCTTCATCTCCATGAAATTTAGATGGAAAATGGACTTGGTTTTGGTTTTCACTTTTGAAATGTGGACAAAAACAAATCCAGACTTAATTTATTGCAGAGACTTTTGTGTAGTGTGTTGGCTATGGATCAAAGTTGCCAAACATTCATTAACAACTGGAAATTAGAACAAAGGCTTCAAATTTTGCCCACCCAATGTGTACATGGACATCAATGGTACATGACCCATTTTGTTCACTCAAAAATGGTTGTTTTTGGAAAAACTAAAATGTGACTTTCACTAATATAAGAAAGTCTGAAGTATTCATGGTTTCTGCAGGCATCAAAAGAGTACTCAGCTGCAAGTGATGTTGAGTTTTGTGATTTTTCTGTTTGGTTAAATCAGACATGTTTATGGAGGCTAGCATGGTTGTATCCAAATATATGCGTTGTATATGTACATTGAAATAAAACTTGACCAATTCAAGTTTGTTTCAGAAAGTAAATCAAACAGAAGGTTTTTGACCAGTTAAGATGAACTTTAAAACATTAATGCAAGCCAATCATCATGTGAAGAGGTTTCATAGTGAATCAAGATCGCAGGATCAGCTCAATGAAGCTTGCACAGTGATGTGAAACGCACCTTTCAGGTTCTTAAGCATTTAGAATGTTTTCAATTTACTTTCTTTTGAGATAAAGACATTACTTGGGTGGCAATTTACATGCAATAAAAAGTGTTTGTGTGATCTTGATAGCATTCTATTTATCCTAGAGAGCTATGCTTTGTTGAATAGGTCCCTTCAACAAGAACTTTGTGGAGCACATTAATGAAGCATGTTTTCACATGATGAGAAAAATGGGAGTGTGTCCTAGCTACTGAAAAAAGTTGTGTCATACAATGAAGGTGTACTCTTAGTTGGCACATCCCATATGTATGAAATGTGCATGTCAACAATTGCCCCTCACATAAGGAGATGTGAAAATGAGATATGGATGGATTATACAGAGGCAAAGAACAAATGAACTGGTTCAGAAGAGGAAAAAACTTGAGGATGTGATTGGTGATCAGATTCTGCACAACATGGGAAATGAAATACACAAGTCTTGTAAAATCGCAAGCTCAAGTTTATAATAATCACTGCAAACAATCTCACATGATCAAGTTCCAAATTGTCTTGCACATTTCTACACTGTTAATGCACTGTTTAGATCCTCTTCGACCCAAGTATACATGTTAGTGCACTTGTGAACTCAGAGGTGGATCCACCTGTACACTGGATTTGATGTGGATTTTGCACCTTGCATTTGAACATTTTGTGTTTTTTTCTATCCAAGTGAAGAGGTGGCATATGCAATTGTCCTGTGTCTTGATAGAAAAAAAAGTAATGTATCAAATTCACTCTTCAAGCAAAAGATGACTGTGCAGCAGTAGTGTTCACACTTTTAGTACACAAATTTATCACTTGGAGGTTTGGAACACTTTCCTTGCATTTGAAAGCAATTCCACTAGCTTCCAAGACTTTTTATGACTAGTGATACGACCTTGTTGGTTCAGAAGCTCATGCAAGCGTTGACGGTCATCTTGCACATCCAGATGCATTGTACCCAGCTTCTCCTCCTTCACCTCCAACATCTCCAACAATGTGATGGCATCCTCTATCCTAATGACCAAATCCAATCTCCAATTAGTACAATTTAGCAAAATACAACACAAGGTTCAAGATAGGGAGTCTATGGTGGATGTAA
>Ga0116231_10008472_pt1 | contig 18038 bp, 14 predicted proteins | sample S1TSphgellanicum_2_FD_89695 | JGI IMG/M metagenome (GOLD analysis project Ga0116231, IMG submission 89695) | Host-associated microbial communities from peat moss isolated from Minnesota, USA - S1T2_Fd - Sphagnum magellanicum MG | ecosystem: Host-associated > Plants > Peat moss > Unclassified...
AAATTTATATTATGGGCATTTCTACTAATATGTTATCATATTGTAACCTATGATAATTCATGATAATTACACTCTGAATAATTTCACTACTCATATGACAATGGAAAATTCAGTAATTTTTTAAAAAAATTATTGAATTTTTTTCTTTTTGATTTTTTTTTTTTTTCTCAATGTGAAAACTGACCCTAGTCTATATTATATATAAGATGCTCAAACAAAATAGGGCAAATAAACTTAGGAAATTATTTATCGGAGTGCTAAAAAAAATTTCATCTACTTACGGAGGGATATTCACGAATATGTGTTGCTTTCTAAATACACTTGGGAATTTGTCCACATGCTTTATACCATATTGTACCTGGCATTTTCCAGGACGGGTCACACAATACACATTCACGTTTAAGTTCAAGGGGGGTACCATAATGTACAATATTTCTTTAATTCGTGAAATTTCGCCACTTAACCTAATGAGATTTTCTTTTAAATAATTTTGAGTAGCCTAATAAATTTGTCTTTCACGGTTAAATTCTGTTGCCGATTACCAAAAAGGATTCCAAAAATGAAAGGGAAAAAAAAAACAAAAAAACAAAAAAAAAGTCACCAAAGTTTTTGTATCATGATCCAGTATCAATAGTAGCCAACAATATAGAAAAATGCTTAGAATTTTTATTTTTCATAATTCTTTCATAGCCAAATTTGGCTAATTTTTTTTTAAAATAATTTATTTACTACGGATGATTTGCCACCCTTATCTACTACATTACAAATATGTGAAAAGAAACTCTAGTGATGTGCACATAAAGTGACCCCCCCACCCCCCCAAAGTACGAAAAGGAAGAAAATTTGTTCGGACACAATAATAATATTTTTGGTAAGGAAAAGATTTGGAAAATCAATGCCCCAGGAAAGGCCAGGGCGAACTTAGCACCTACACCGGTACCTTCACCAGACCAAAAAAAAATTATTAAAAAATGGGCCATTTGGTACAAGACTTTCTTACCTTTTTAGATGTGATGAGGGTAAAAGTAGAAAAAGTTAGAGTTACCCGAGTAAAACTAACCGGCCGGGCCCGGAATTTTTATTTTTTAATTTTCCTTGTCAATTTTGTGAGATAGCCAAAATGGTGATCATCCATAGGAAGATTTAACTAAATTTGATTACAACTTAATTATGAAAGTAAAAATATTTAAACATTTTTGGCTACCAACTTGGACCATGTCAAAAAATCTGGCGAAATTTCTTACAAAAAGGTCGACGTCTGGCTATTGAAAATCTCAAAAGGCACTTGATTTCAGCATTTAAAATTTTATAAATTCGTTTTTATGGCTATACATAGCCAGCTGATAAAAGGCTTGCAATTTTATTTTTCTATCAATTTTGTGACATAGCCAAAGTGGCCATCATCCATAGGAAGATTTAGCCAAATTTGGATACAAGCTAGATACTAAAGGAAAACATATATATATATATATATATATATATATATATCTTTCTATATTTTTGGCTACCATACTTGAACCATGGAAAAGACATCTGGCGATTTTCTTAAATTTTGGTCAAACTCTGGCTATTGAAAATCTCAAAAGCACTTGATTTTAGCACTTTTAAATTTAAATTTCTCTTTTGGCTATCTATAGCCAGCCAAAAAAAAAAGGCTAGGTTATGACATAGCCAAAGTGGCAATCATCCCTAGGAAAATTTAGCCAGATTTGGCTACAAGCTAAATATGAAAGTAAAATTTTTTAAAACATATTTCTGTAAAAAGGCTACCCCTTACTTGAACCATGTGAAAGACATCTGATGATTTTTAAAAATATTTGTCGAATTACGGCTATTGGAAATCTTTAAAAAAACTTGAATCTAGCATTTCTATATTTTAATTTCACTTTTTGGCTATTCATAGCGGGCGGAAAAAAAAAAAAGGCTAGGTTGTGATGTAGCCTAAAGTGGCAATAATCCATCGGAAGCTTTAGCCAAATTTGGCTACAACCTAATTATGAAAGTAAATGTTTTATATTTAATTCATGAAAAAAAAGGCTACCCCTTTACTTGAACCATGTAAAAGACATATGGCGACCTTTTCTTAAATATTAGTCTGATTCTGGCTATTGGAAATCTTAGAAAAAACTTGATTTTAGCACATTTAATTTTGAATTTCGCTTTTTGGTTCTTTCTGTAGCCAGCGAAAAAAAAGGGAGGGGCTGGGTCACCCGGAGATTCATTCTGTTTCTGAAATCTACTGCAGTCGTAGATTTTGTATTATCTAGGAATATGGAAGACCGAGTCTTCGTCTTCTTCGTTGCGTGCGCGGGGTTGGTGGGACGGGGCGCATGCGCATCGGACGTCGTCGTCGTCGGCGTTGAATTTTTTTTGTTGTGGAAAGTGCGAATTCTCTCTCTGCATCGCCTCTTCGGATCAGAACTGTGCAGATTGCTTGTGTAGAGAGGACGCACTAGAGCTTGTAGGCGAGCCGAAAGGTGAAGGCTTCTTTTGTTGGAGGAATTGCAGGAGGAAGTTTCGTGCACAGACTTTAAGTGTGAACAAGCTGCTGCTGGAGGCGAGTCTGTGAGTGAGTTTTCGGTTGCAAGTTTTTTTGTCGTGATCGACGAGTACCTACTAAGCTGCGGGAAAAGCAAACCAGATCAGACTCTGCGGGAAGCTGGGTGGAAAATTTTTTTTGTTAAGTCCTCGGGGACGGACAGTGGAGAAGAAGAGTAGTATAAAGCAGAGAGGATGGCCGACTGGCGGCTGACAAGCTGCTGTGGCCACCAACAAATTGCGTTTATTGCTACAGTCGGCGCCTTCATCTTCGTCATACTCGCTGTAAGTTTGTGGGTGTCCGCTGAAGTATTTTGCAAATGTTAGGGATGGAAATTAGGGGACAGCAGGCGACATTTTGATGTTGTTGTTCAGCGGGAGAGCAGTTTTTTTTTGGAAGCTGTGTGTGTTGATGGGGTTATGGATCTTTCTCTTTTTTTCTTTTTTTCTTTTGTTGCAACGCAGTTGTGGAGAACGCCCATACTTGCTCCATTTAAGCTTATCACAGTTTTTCTCCATGAGGCCAGTCATGCCACTGCTTGCAAGCTCACATGTGGTAAGGTGAGTGCTGCTATAATCACATCGACACTTTGAATGGGCCTCAAGTTCTCAAGCTCTGTAAAACTACTGCAGAAAACTCCATGTGGGAAATTCAGTTGTTGAAGTGTGAAGGGATTTTCTCCAGCAATTCTCAAAATTCCCAGCAATTCTAATTTCCATATATATGCCCTGTGGCTGCAATTCCCATTTGAGATTTGGGGATGAGCTAGGACAACTTTTGGTAGAAATGGTGGTATGATGGACACATATGCTTGAAGAAAAATGAACATATGGGAGAAGGAGGAGTAAGAAGCTTACAATCTGGAGAGAATTCAAGCAAAAGGGATTCAGGGGAAGACCACAGATGAAAATGAGTTCATGGGCTTGTAGAGAGTCAGGGAATTCTCATGTCATTTCTTCTTGAAAATGAGTTCATGGGTTTGTAAGAGTCAGGGAAAGCTCATGTCAAATTTCTTGTTTCAAGCTCTTTGCACACACATTCCTACTTCCTTTAGGGTACTATAGATCTGCAATGTATGAAAATGAAAGTACCAGTCCCTTCAAGCTTGCAGTTGAGTGTGAACTCCACAACCAACACTCAAGTTTCTGGTGTTCAGTAGATGGGGCTTTGTTGGATCGTGGGGGTGATAAGGTCGAAGGCATGGAAGTCACAGCAGATGAAGGTGGGGTGACGCACACACGGGGAGGTTATCAGTGGTTCATCTTGCCAGCAGGATGTAAGAATCAGAGTGATCAAATCCATAACCTTTCCACCTCCGACTTTCTCTCAGAACCTGACTGTTTGGGACCTAAATGTGTGAGATTCTGTTTACAAGATATGTCAGTTCCACTTGGAAATATTTTTCAGAAGGCCCTGGAGTACATTGTCCCTTTATCAAAAGGAATAATCCAGGCTCTGATTCCTGTCAACTGCAGATCTTGGATCATCTTTCTGGGGTATGGTGTTGGTGATTTCATCAACAAATTCCATTACACTCCGAATTGCTGCTGCACTTCTAATTGTTTCCCTGGTTGTGGTCCTCATCATTGCCAAGAATGTAAGGAACTTGCAGTTTCTCTATTCTGATTCCCAAAACCTTGACTTCATTTGCAACAGAAATTTGCAGCAAAAGGTCATTCTGAATTGCCTGTGTTAAAACATGTCAAAATTGGTGATGGCAGGAAATCCACAAGTTGCTCCCCCCTTCACATTGTAGATGGGTTTTGAACCACTCTTTGCTGAACTCTCAGTAGCCAAACCTATTTTCCAACCTGAGTGCACAGTTCTTGCCAGAACTTGTCTGACTTTCCTCTTCTTGTGGGATGATGTTTGTGCATTCCTAAAAACAGTGGTTTCTCCGATTTCTTTGTCTTGGTGAGTTCCAAGTCTTCATTCCTTGTCTTTCTGTTCCTGCCTTTGTTGTGTGCCAGTACATAGATGGTAATAGTAAACAAATTCTAGGTAGAAGCTCTATTGGAGACACTTACTTGAGGTGGCTGCTCCTACTCATATCCACCAACCTGCAGAAAACTGTACTGAAGAGCAACATTATGCAGCTCTTAGCACAAGGTCTCATCATGTGGGATTTGTGGATTTCCAGTCTGGGAGTGTGCTTTGACTGTTTTCCATAGTTGAAGTTACATATCAGTACTTACAGATAATACAGGATTTTGAAGGAGCTCTGAGTCGGTCCTGCATGTTTAATGTCATGTGTGTTTCTCTTATTTCAGGGTTTATCACCTTCTTGATTGTGATCTGGATCTTACAAGAAACAGTTCTGAAAGTTGTGAGGCCACTCCGCTACACCATCTTATTCATGGGTACTCTTTCCTTCCCTAGTGACCTACTATGATAAGAGATGGACACCCCTTGACAAGGGTTTCTTATCAGAAGGAAAGGTACATGTGTTATTCTCTTTGCTAACTACATTGCCCTTTTTCTAAACTAACCTGGAAGTAAGTCCTTTGCAAGGTGGAAAGGAAAATGGAGGTGCACTGAACAGTGTGAGATGCACTGTCATTTGGGATCTGATTGGTTGTACTGGTTACTGCAGGTGTAATGAATTGTCTATTTTCTGTGTACGGTATGTTCACTCCACCCAATGATGGAGACCCATGATTCTTGGGTGGATTTCAAAATCCCAAAGAATTACACTTTCACCCAATATGTATAAATCTGTTTGTAAAATGTAATGCAAACCATTTTCTGCTTCATCCAGCCATTTGAACTGAACTGCATAGTTAGGGGCAGCAAGAGGTAAGTAATTTTTGAATTGCTGGATATGTTTCAATCTGATGGATACTATTGCTCTTTTTTTCAGATATTTATGATGATCTCATTTCAAGACGAGTGAACTCAAGTGATGCAGAGAAGTTTTCCAACATTTGTCCTTGCCCATGCAACGGTGTTGGCTGGGGTGTAATCTGGTAAGTGAAAACATTTCACTTTATGACCCAACCTGTTGAAGATTTGTACTGCACTGCATGCACACACCTTGTGTTCATAACATATTAAAGTACACCCAATAATCCAGTGGCTTGTGCTGTGTGACAGGGGATTCATCTCTTTCATCTTCCTGCTTGCATCTGTGTACTTAGGACTAGTAATCTTGTCATGATTATCACTTTTATTTTATTTATTTTTCCTGCTCAAAGTGTGTATTACATTAAAGTGTCATTTTTCTTGGTCATCTTCTGCCAAGATCTTCCAGGAAAAACATGTACATTACTTGATTTAATGCATTTTCATGTGTACACTCTGCAAGAGTTGTTATTGCCAAATTTCCATCTTAATTCAGAGTATTTTTGTAGTATTCAATGGCAATGGCTTCAGGAGTGCACCTAGCAATCAGGTGCTCCAGTTTCCTCAGCTAACTTGAAATAGCAGATGATCTGCAGAGAGTCCTGTTTTGGAATACTGTCTTTGCCATTTATGCTATCTGCCAACATGTTAAAGTGGTAAGTGGATCTTCAGTATCAGCAGGTTTGCATCAAAGATATTTGAAACCTACAGAGTGCCCATGCACCAGCTTCTGGCTTGTGAGTTGTTTTGTTAGTGGTTTTTTGCCTCAAGTTTTTTTCTGCTTCTTGATTCGAGGCTCAAATCTACTCCAGCAACTCAGAGCACATCATGTGAGTCTTACTCCAACACTTATGGAGCAAGAACGATCCTAGTCATGGAAAATTCCTACTATCCACAGCAATTTGCAAATGAAAGTTGAGATTTAACAAGCAGATCTAATTGTTACACCTATCAAATGCTCATCCTCAAAAAACTGCCTTACCCATTGTGAGTCATGAGGTGAATGTTGTCATAAGCCTGAACAAATGTAGATCATGAGGTGGCAGGAGTGGGAGGCACCTTGTGCTTGGTAGGTGTAAGAAGCCTCTTTCAGGTGTAAGGTGCCCCTTGTTTTTTGAAGACGCATAATTGATGCATTATAACATGCCCTCCAAATACACTAGGAAATTTGTTCAATTGAAGTTAAGGCCAAAGGAAAAATAAATTGAATTGGGGAAACACAAATTTCATTGCGTAAGATATTAAAGTGGTGGTAAACCTTGAATCATCAATAACTTAGTATTAAGCAAACACAATGCAAGAAATCTTTTCACTCAAAGTTTATTCATGATTGGCTACTGTGTGTTGTACAGTGGGTTGCATTTAAGTGGTTGGTGGTATGTTATCTAGGATTTTGGAATTGTCACTAAGTTAGTCAATATTAGGGATGAGGCATTGTTGCACATTAAAGCTTAGAATGCAAGGAAGACAACTATAATTTAACAAATGATTAGTGAGGCAATCCAACCAAAGGATTGCCAACCAAGATTTTGGAATTGTCACTAAGTCAATATCAGGGATGACACATTGTTGCATATTAAAGCTTAGAATGCAAGGATGACAACTATATTTTAACAAATGATTAGTGCGGCAATCCAACCTATGGATTGCCAACCAACATTTTCACATTTTTCTAGGTGTGTGATTCTAAGGTGCTTTGGTCTCACAGAAACTGAGAAAGTCAACACCCAACAACAAAATCTTGTACTTTAATTGCAGTAATCCAGCATGCTGTGTGATATTAGGGAATCTGAAAATCCGCATTTTCCTCCAGAAAGAACACAAAATTCCCTTTTGGACAGCAGTGTCTGTGCAATACATTAAGGGTCCAGACTCAATTTCACGCTACTTAAAACCTGAACTTCATCCAAATTATAGTTTGCATGCCATTAGACTGCTGCCATGATTAAGCAGCTGAAGTATATGAATCATAAGTGTTCAAGATGTGTCCATTTGTGTAAGGTTCATCACTTATCCTTATGGCCTAAAAAGATGTCACAAGCTTCCTGACCATTTGTGCATTGTGCAAAGTAACAGCACTGGCAAATAGCCAGGCAAAGAGAGCTTCCCTCCCTTAGACTTTCATAGATGCAACTGCCGGTTGTTGACCCAATCTGCCATACCCCACAGGCAATCCAGATCTAAGGTTATGAAACAAACCTGAAGGCTGACACCCCTTCCAACATTGGTTTCATCCAATCTGAACAGTGGATTTGCAATGTGCAAAGATATGAAGCTGTGTTGCAGAAATTGTCATCAGAAAAATCTCTTGCTACTGCTACCCCTTATGATGCTGCAAAAAGGTCGGAACTATGCATGCTCAGAATCTTAGATAGCACAGGCACACAGAACCTGCTGCATTTTTTGGAGAAATCTCTGGAAACCAAACCCTGCTATATACTTATGCCCTGTGCAGTGAGAAACCCTAATGAAAACCTGACTGCAAAGTTGAGAAGTGAAGGCAGCCTTGTGAAGAAGAAGTGACAAGAATATTAGAAAGAGTTTTGATGGTGATAAAACCAGTCAAGAAACAAAGCATGACGAATGTCATTGCCAGCAATCTCAACTTCTCTGTCAATGTCTGTGCTCGAGATACTGAAATTGTTGTTGGGGTTCAAATCCACTTGAGCCACTGGCTCCTTCTGCCCTGATATTTGACAGAAATTGTGCAACACACAACATGCCACCACTGTCTGTGCTGCAAATTTGAGGTCAACATCCAGGTGCCTAAGAATCCTCCATCAACTTTTCAGTAGCCCAAATGCTGTGCAGATGCTTGCATGGCCCTTCTGAATTTGGAGATCAAAAGAGTTTTCTGGACTGTCAATGGCTTGCACCTTGTTGAATGGTTTGATCAGGAAGGGGGAGAGTGGATAGTCTCATCCCCGACCAAGTAGGGTTGCACAGCTTTACCTGGCACAATAATTGACCAAAGGAAGTGAAAATTATGGTTGGTTGTTGGGAGATCCAGAATTTTGAAGACTATATGAAGCTTGCATCAAAATTTCCAAGTGTGAATTTGTACCTTGCACATTGATGGTAGGTTGGCTCAGCACTTCCTTGTTCCTCAGCTTTGTCCAAAGGCTGCTGGCCTTGAAGTGTGCCCTATCATCCAAACCTCCTGCTGCATTGCAACACACATCCCAGAAAATTTTGTCCCCATCGCACACTCCTTGGAGAAGAATTGAATAGTGAGATTGGTCACCTGATCCTGTTCTGTAAACAGCAGGTCCATGCAGCTGCTCTGGCTTCTTCTGCAGCACAATGTGGGTTCCATCAACGGCACCACACATGTTTGGAATCCCTGTTAGCTCCATGAAATTACTTGTGATCCGTTGCTGTCGTTCAGTGGTTGGGATGACCGCATATTTGGAGTAGAGCTTGTTCTTGTTTGCAAGAATGGAGGTGACGAGCTTTGTATATTTGACAACAGTTGAAGCTCCAACTCCCCAAATCTCCCCAACTGCTAATGGTGATTACCCTGTGGCCAACCTGTTCAACACCATAGCCACCGCCAGCTCAACCTCCACAGGGTCACGAACAGTCTGTGTACTCTGAGCAATAAAAGGCCTGAGCTCTTCAACAAGGTACACAAAAGCAGGGTATGTCATCCTGCAATTCTTAATCCATAACTTCTCTTGAGATGGGCTTAGGGCTCCAATTCTCCTGTTCATCTTTTGCCACAGTGAGCTGTGGCAAGGGACAGCCCATTCCTGCACAGTTGGCTGCCCTGAAAGAGCTGCAAACATTGCAGTGCATATGACAAGGAAGATAGAGGTCCATGGCATGTCAGAGGTTGCACCTGCTATGGGGTTGTCAATTGGCATGGGGTCATTTATGCTGCTGTCAGCTGCTAGGCACATCTCTGTGCTCCCAAACAGAATCATAAATTCTCTTGCATCCATCTTTCTCCTCTCTGTGACTCTTAGCAGGCGAACTCTGATGTTATCAATCCACCAAATGAGCCAAATTCTCAGTTTGTCCCTCAGTGCTAGAATTCAAAATCCTCATAGCTTTTAGCATTCAAATTACTATGCTCCTTGGAGCTCCATGCACATTCAGGTTTCTGAAAATTAGGATGAAGTAGAGCTCCAGAGAGATTCAAAGCTCCATTGCTCTTCAAGCTCTTCATTCAGAAATGACCACATCAATGACCTTGTTGATGCATCAAAATGCAGTTCCCAATTTCAATCACATCTATCCCTCTCAATCCATAAAGCTCATACGGTTCCCAACAAAACCCTAAAATTCAGACAGTGACAAAATCCAACAAAATCCACAGTTTCTTTACCAAAGGTTCACCAGTCTGCTGTGTAAAATGGATATAACATATCACTCAAACACATCATGGACACTTTCACTGATACCAAAAGCTCTCAAGGAACCCAATTCGGCTCTCTTCACCATGACCCTAAACTTGGATCCAAATGCTGCAGTGCTTTGTCGATAACCTCACCAGCCTCTGCAAAACACACAAACGTGCACACACATACACATACTGAACCATGACACCCACTTGATGTGAATTAGGGTTGTCTCTTCACCAGAACCCTAAACCCACTCCAAAATTCTTCATCAAAAACACACACCCAGAACAAGGATCTCCAGAAAAAAGCACCCAAGAGTGCATCAAATTGCATTTCCCAATTCAAGTCAAGGAAGGAAGGAAATTGCCCTTCTTACTTGGAAGTGTTTAGAAAGCCCTCCCCCCCACTTGGAAAACAAACAACACAGTAACATGTGCCAGAACCCTGTTGGTTGCTTAGTTCTAGGAGCAGATTGCAAGCTGGAAATTAGGGTTAGGGTTGGTGGACTTGAGTAAAATGATACCTTACCCTAGGGTCAGTTTCATCATTAAATAATCTTTTAAATATTGAAATTATTATTTACTATTGCAGGCTATGATCTGAATAATTTCCATTATTCATATGGCAAATATCATGGTAGATTATTGTAGATCATGAAATTTATATTAAATTATTTTTTAATTTAATTGATTTTTGGAAAAAATAAATAAATTTTCAAAATATTTGTTTTGTCAATGTGGAAGCTAACTGACCCTAGGCTTGAGTAAGTGATTATGTTAAAAGCTCCTTGCAATTTGCTAGTTCATTTTTAAGGCAACTCTTTAAAGCAATTCTAGGCACCTACTTGAATAATTTCATTGGTCACAATTATTTTCTTTGTACCTAAGCACAAGCTTATTCTAAACACCTTGTATATTATTGTATATTTTCTACACTAATACTATTGTAAGCCTTGTTTGTATTAAAAAAGGGTTAACAAAGTTGAAAGTTGTAAAGTGGTATACAATTGTGGCCAAGGTGAAAAGACTTTGATCTTTTTTTGGATTTTAAGGCACAAGCATTAACAAAAGGGTAATATGGTTAATTTAGGTATTCATATGAAACCTCTTAGAAGTTCATCAACATTTTTAAAAGCCCTTTCATAACCTTCTATTACATTTTTATTTTATTTTAATTCATCAATTACATCTTCTACTTAAAAACTTCTATCAAAACTTTGTTAATTAGAAATTTTCATCATTAAAAACCTTCCATGTGTATTCATTAATTTTTTCTAAATTTTTCTTTCAATGCTTAATGTTCATGATAATTTGAAAGTTCCATACATAAGCAATGGAGACAAAATACATCATTGTATCATATTTAAAACATAATAATCTCAAAATTGGATCTTGCATTTTGAAAATGCCCTACCGTATTGCAAATCAATATGTGGGTTGTTTCATTTGTATGACAAGAAATTATATGATGAATCTTCTCATTTGTACAATGGGAAATTATATTTCATAATTTCCTACAACACAAGTAAAAAGGCCCTCCATATTAGCATGCTTTAATCATTATGTCATATAATATCTTGGCAATAAGGCATTACATCGCATACCTTGAAGGTCTTGGCATATTAAGGTGTCTATTATTTTAATCACATTGTAATTTTATAATGGGGATATGATTTTATATAGATTTATGTATTTTTGGTACAATCAAAAAATGTTAAGATTTTTTTTTTAAATAACATGAGATATATTTATGACACTCTAGAAAGGAAATGACGAGATACCAAATTATGTACTTAAAATAGACTTATTAAGTTAAATTACAAACTCGGTCATTGTCCATAATCGTGGAATGAGCTCATAAAACACATATGACTTATGCAAATGAACGCAATTTTGTATATGTGATATGGATTAATGAATAGGACACAATATTCAAATTAATTTCATAAAAGAATATATATTCTACAAGGTTTTGGAAACATGTGACCTAAATTGTTTTAAAAGTTCTTGAAAATCACAAATTAATTTATTTTTTAGAACATTGGTAATATATAGGATTTTTAATGGAGATTTTCTTTTAATTGCAAATTGTTAGTTTCTAAAGGAATGGTTGTCATTTTGAAATTATGGCTACTTATTTTACATTGTGAAAATGACAAAATATGGAATCCATGTCCACCATTTTTGAGCCACCTTAATATGCCATGACCCTTCAAACTTCACCTTAAGTTCACAAGGTGTAATGCTTTGCTACCAAAGCATTACCCAACACATAAGCCATTGTGCACAATGTGGATGTGTGTCATAGTGTGTCATTTTATGATATAAAATTTCATGACTTCATAATAGACTAGTGGTACCCGTGACCTTCAGACACCCGTGGCTACGCCACTCCAGCCACCCCGAATGCGTAGTGGTCCCGACCGACGTTGTGTGGGTATCAGAACCAGCCGTGTGTACCCTCAGGTTATCAGTCCGAGTATTTACTCCCTTACCCGATGTGAGAAAACCCAAAACCCCAATTCTGACATTTTGAACCTTGGTTTCCGAAAGTTTTGGAAATTTTCGAAAACACGCTCCTCTATATAAACGTCGGTTCTTTCGGTAGTGGGGGGGAGAAGGGAAGGTTTTTATATCCGCCTCTGGTGCGGTGGGAGAAGGATGCAATCCGACCGTCATTCCTACCCTTCGGACGGCTGCAATGTTTTGTGGAGACGGTTTGTACACAGAAATCGTGGTGGTCCAACCCCGTCACAGACTGACACCGGTTGTCTGCTGCTTCACCGGCCTCTCCCTCCCCCACCCCCCAAAACCCCCGTCAAACAGACTAACGGACATAGTGAATTAATATATAAGATTACCCAATTTTGATCTCATGATCTCACACAAGCACCAAAAATGAAAAATTAATGCATCAACTTCAACACAATTGTTTTACATTGGTTTAAAATATTCCTAAAATCTAAATTAGTGATCATAATAACATATAAATATAATTCATCATTTGAAAAAATACTTCAAAATTATTGGACATGGCCTAAAATTGAATTCTTAAATTGTCCTTCAAAGGTGGTCTAATTCTTTGCATGGCTAATGTTTAAAAGTCCTTCAAATTCAAAGGTCAATGATCCATTGGTCATCTTATCTATATCTTTGTAACAAAATGTTTTTTCACTCCTAAAGATGATAATGGAAGTCAGTTTTGTTTACAACTCAAACTTTGACCAACTAATAGGAACCATGAATTTTTTTCTTTTTGTACTTCTAAGATTATTACTTGTCAAAATATGCATGGCAACTTACAACGTGCACAAGTTGTTTGACAAGTTGGAAAAGTACATTCCAAGTTATGGAAATTATCATCATCATTTTCCTATTTCTACTTTTCATTTTCTTATCATGTATCTTATGTTCCCTTATCAAAATTTCTTTACAAACTATTTTTTTCCCTATGTTTTTTTCTTTTTTGATTAAATGCATGATAGTTCAAAATGGAAATTTCAAAAACCTTTCATTTTATTAACAAAAAATGTGAGAACACGATGTCCAAATTGAATTCAAATACAAAGTCCAACAAAAATGGCATAGTAGAATTAACCTCAATCAAGAAAATTGCATCTTTAAAATTAAATCAAAGAAATTAAAATAAAATTTCCAACACAAATGGTATGACAAAATTGGAATTCAACCTCCATTGTGGAAATGCATGTTTAATCAACTAAATCAATGAAGTTCAAATCAAATGTTTAACACAAATGGCATGGAAAAATTGGAAATATTAAACTTGAAGTTCTTAGACAATTGAAAATATGAAGGTCAACAACAATTTTTTTATTTTTTCAATTACTTTTAGTGGTGTCAAAATAGGAACACATTTCATATCAACAACATCTTAGTGATTATGGGACAATTTTACAAGTTGTTGGAGATGTGATTAAAAGTTGTATGAACATTCATAGTCTGAAGTGGTGAATTATGTTAATACGTTGTTATATTTAAGAAGCTCATTTTGAGAAAAATTATTATACAAACTTTCATTGAACTCAAGAAAAAATCTCCTCATTTGTGGTATATTTACCATGGACTTCTTTTGAAAAGTAGGAAAATTGACAATCCTCTACACCACTAACTTGTTCTCAAACAAGAACACCATTAACAAGTCTCCCATGAACAAGATTAACAACTTTCTGGTTAATAGAAACAACAACAAACAAAAAACCCAAATCAAGAACTTCATTTTCTCCAAAATAAACCTCTTACACAAAATCATTACAAACCAACAACAAAAAACATTGCACAAATATTGAGTTCTACATATGTAAAAATGATAAACATAAATTACTTTGGTCTTATTGTATACATTTCTTTCCTCATTAAATCATATTGCCAGATACAATCACCCTTCATATTGCCACTAATTATCCACCACATCACTAGTCTATGTTTCAAATGTTTACCAATCGTATTCTACCTAGATACACAACACACCAAAACCACAATTGAATGCACCCAAAAAAGTCACAAATAAAATTATTAATACAAAAAATCCAAAAACACATGCATAATTGAGAAGAAAGATAAGTTGGAACAAAAACTAATGAAAAAATTAAAAAGGATAAAAAATTAGCTTCCCATAAGATATCAATTCCTTATGACCCCTAACCTTTATGCCATATTCTTCAAGAAAAAAAGTTCTTTCCATGTAAGTGATTCCAATGGTTCTTTTTATTTTTCTTGGATAACACACTCTTTCAACATTCATGAAAAGATTAACAATCAACTTGTCAATAATTGATTATAACTAGTTATGACCAATTGTAAAAATTGTAAATCAAACATCATCTATTACTCTCTATTTAGGTTTCACATGTAAAAATAATATGTGGCTTTGGAGCATATATTAAAAAGGCCCAAAAGTAAGATGATGTTTGGCCAACACTATGAAAATTTTGGGGGTTTTACAATTGGGATTGCAATTGGATTTTTAAATTAAAACAGTCGCATGTAAAAGCTATTTTTACAATGTTAATGCTATTGAATGAGTTCTCACAATTGCACAAGACACACAATGACCATGTATGTAAATATACATTACAAAAAATACATGCAATTTTGTGCAACTAGTTTGCAACTAGCTATTGATATCAATCATCAATGAAATCTATTGATGTCCATTACAATTAATTTGTAATTTTAATGCATTACCAAATTGTTGTTTTACAATTAATGGATTTTACCAACGATGTTATGTTACAATTTGAATTCAATTAGTGCTGTTCTAAATTGCAATTTATCAATTTGTTGATGGAATTTTTGTTACTAATGTTCATTTATGGATGGTAATTTTTTGCACCCATTGTAATTGATAATAATAATTTTACATTGCGAAACATATTACAAAAGTCCATTATATAAATAAGCACAAATACACGTATTAATATTCATTGTTGAAAGATACAATATTCATATGAACATTTTTGGCGTTCCAATGTCATTTCTAATGGTGTGTACTTTATTTACATCTAAATAATGTTAAGTTAAAACATGTTTAAATTATTATTATCTAATATCCTACTTGATACATATTGTGAGATATAATGCTAAAAGGTCTTTTTTTGTTTGTATTCAAAGTTTAGTTATATTTTTATAAATGCCAAATGTGAAATGATGTTTACACATTTGAAATGTAAGAACAACATCATTGCAATGTGAAAATTAATTTTATATTTATCTTCTAAATTTAAATAAGTGCCTTTTACAACTATAATGCAACTAACAAACACATATAATAATGTTATCATTACATAATTATCATCAAAATGCAAGATAAACAACATAGGTCATAATCATATAATGATTAAATTATAAGTTTTACATTTACAAAATAAGGTGCCATATGCAAAATTGGAATACATTGGTTTTGAATTTCTTCATATGTAGATGTAAACTTATTTTCATTGATTAAAAATTAAAGTCTATTGAATTTGGATGTTTTGGGACGTTCATAATCAACAATTTATTTTAATTGCATAAAAACTAATAACCTAACATTATTATATTCTTATGCACAAAAATAATGAATGATATTGCAAATGCACAAAACAACATGGGTGTTCAATTTTAATATTTTTACTCATTACATCCAAAGATTAAAAGCTCTTCTAAGTTCACATAATCATCAAGAATAAGATTTTGATGGTCTCAATCAATAAATAAACAAAAAAATTCTTCCAAAAAAAACAAAAAATCAAATGTTTTCATTTTATATTATCAAATGATTTATTTATTTTCTAATTTGAACAATCCATTCTCTAAACTAAAATGCAAAAATGCAAAAAACTTATATCTAACATTTTTTTAAATAACTTGCATATCCCTTGCAAATTTGAAAGTTGAAAATTTGCACGTGTAATTGAAATTTAATTTTACATTAGTTGCAAAAATATATAACTGCATGTTGACATTTGATATTAATGGACACAATTTCTCATAATTTAAATTAGAAGAAATAAGGATTTTGAATGGTTTACATGTATAGGATAGTGACATTGGTAATACAATATATACATTGCTATAATCTCATTTCAAAATTACATTTTCAATTAATTATATAGTTTGCAAGTGATGTGATATTTATTTTGGATTGCAACAAAGTTGATGGTTAATCATACCATAATTGAATTACAATCCTACAATAATGGAGCACTAATTTTTATATAATGAAAATTTTGTTGAATAACTAATATCATAGATAACAACATAGTTGATAATTAGTTGTAAAAAAGTTGAAAATGCTAGTTAATAATCATTGTCATAATGCTAACTAGCGTTTATCACGATGGTAATGTGTACATGTGGCATGACAAAGTTGTATGTTAGTTGCAAGGTAGTTGCTTTCATTAATTTTCTTGTAATTTGCTCACAAAATAAAAATATGTTGAACACAATTGTATATATGATGCATATTCAAATTGAATAAGGGTTCATTTTATGATTAATATGTGATTATTAGGAAATCATTGAATTTCTAATGTAACATTTTATTTTTAAATGTCTTGCATTTCCATGGATCAAATGTAATATCTTTGCACATCAAGTGCATCATATACCTAATTGCAAAGCAATGAGATTTTTGTGGACACAATTTTTCATAGTGCAAATCCAAGTCTAAAATGCAATCACATGATCACCAAGACAATCAATAAAGAAGTTGGCATTGATTTATAAAACATGTGATAATGTTTATGCACTAATTTTTCCATATTCATTGACAAAACCTAAAAACAAAACCAATAAATAATGATAGACTAAACTCATCAAAATCAACATTTCTTCAAGTTTAGAACACCCTGTAATGAAATTTTTTAATTCAAACTAATAAGTGATGTAGGTTGACAAATCCTTTACACCCACATCTTTTGTTCCAAATCATTTGTTCAAAGATTTGCAATTAGAATGTAAAGGTTAATGAAATACATTATTTATTATGGATTAGATTGCATATCTAGATTCCTACATTAGGAGTGTGCATTGTGGATACTTACTTATAATATTGAAAGGTTAACACCCAAGGTGTATTTTCAATTTGTGACAAGTAGACCAAGAAATTAAATGAATGGATTTATTTTATATATTGCATGTCTTATTCGGTTGGTAGGAAGAAAGAAACGAAGGAACTATGAAGGAGTAGTAGTGATGATGTTCAAGTTGTTGAGCTCCAAAAATATTCCAACACATTACATTTCACAAGTATTCATTTTTGTTTTTCCATTTCATCTTAAAGTTGTGTTTTGAATGATACCACAAGGAATGGGTGTCAAGTTTGATGAGACTTGTTTGAAAATCATCCATGTCTTTCAAGATACGCACAAATAAGTTAAGTTTATACCCAAGGATGTAGATGCATGTCCCGCATTAAAAAAAAAGGTCGCAATAAGGCTTTGAATAAGACAAAGAAATGGTTAAGAAAACATGTACAATCTATCTATTAAAAGAAGGTAGTTTGCTTGTTTTGTTTGGTTTGTTTGTCACATTGAGATTTGTTTGTTTTGTTTGTCACTATTGAGATCTCCCAAACCACAATGGTTCTTGTCACACTAGGTAGTGATATTGTTGGAAAGCCCTTGATGAGGAAGGGTGTACCAAGTTTGTTGGCAAGGATATTGTGTTTGCATTCATTATAGAGTATAATAGCTTAAGGGATTTTGGCCCCTAGGTAATAATAGGTCTATTTTTATATGAGGATTTTTGAAAGATGATATTTTGGCTTGTGTTGAAACTTGAGATTAGTTATAGAGTTATAATATCTTGAAG
>Ga0116231_10008475_pt1 | contig 18035 bp, 10 predicted proteins | sample S1TSphgellanicum_2_FD_89695 | JGI IMG/M metagenome (GOLD analysis project Ga0116231, IMG submission 89695) | Host-associated microbial communities from peat moss isolated from Minnesota, USA - S1T2_Fd - Sphagnum magellanicum MG | ecosystem: Host-associated > Plants > Peat moss > Unclassified...
AGAAGGAATTCCTCCAGACCAGCAGCGCTTGATATTTGCAGGAAAGCAGCTGGAGGATGGCCGCACGCTGGCGGACTACAACATCCAGAAGGAGTCAACCCTCCACCTCGTGCTGAGGTTGCGTGGTGGTGCCAAGAAGCGCAAGAAAAAAACCTACACGAAGCCCAAGAAGATCAAACACAAGAAGAAAAAAGTCAAGCTAGCAGTTCTGCAGTACTACAAGGTGGATGACTCTGGAAAGGTGCAGCGCCTGCGCAAGGAGTGCCCTAACCCGGAGTGTGGAGCAGGAACGTTCATGGCCAACCACTTTGACCGCCATTATTGTGGCAAGTGTGGCCTCACCTATGTTTACCAGAAGGCTGGTGCTGAATAGAATCTTCTCTGAAAAGGTTGGAGGACTAGATTTATAAATGAACCTTTGCTGCTTGCTCAGTTTGTTGATCTTTGGCATGTAGTTTGTCACTGTTATTCTGGGCTTGTATTTTGCTCTTTGAGCAAGTTGTTTGGTTGAGTTGAAAGACCTCTCTATCAGCCTTTTCTCTTCCATTTCTCTAATTTCTTTTCATCCTTGGTGTGGAATTAAGACAATTTCCCTTGTCATGAGCACAAAGGTGACTTGACCTCATGCAGCCTCTAATTGTGGAGCTCAAAATCTTATGATTTTTCCTAATTAATTACGTTTTCATCAATGTGACAGAATCTTAACCACAGTTTGTGAGCTTGCCTTTTCAAGATCTTTGGAGCTATTAAACTGAACATGCATCACTTGTCAGACTTGTTCTTCCCCAGTGTACTCTCACAATATACAAGAAGTATTCAAAGCTTGAGGTCTAATTTCTGCTGTTTAAAAAATTGCACATTGATGGTCAGAAAACATAAGGATGTGAGAGCAGACCAGGTGTTCTATCACAGGTGAATCTTTCTCTTGCCCAGAAGATATCAAAGGATCACATGGTGTTTTGAGTGTTTTGACTATCATTTTATGAAACCAGGCATCAGCAACATCTCTTCATGAACAATCCAGGTTCCTGGCTACTATAGCATGCTTTTCTTCTTTTAAAAGTTTTTGAAATGGTTTAAGACATTCCTTTTATGTCCATTAGAAATAAGGTTTGAAATACATGGTGTGAGTGTAGTTGGAAAGCAGAAACACTGGTTGGTCATTCAAACTTGTGAACTGCATCCTAATGTTCTTTTAATAAAGTCGAAGTTCTATTTATTTTTCCTGGGTTATCACCAAAAACGGTATACATATTTCTGTCACTCCCGAATTAGGGTAATAGTAATTTTTCCTTAAAATAGCTATGTAGGGCACAAGAGTACAACTTTGTGCTAAACAGAAGCTGCAAATGTGGGAATGAGAACAAGTCGAGCATATCAATATCAATCATCAGAAAATTGGCGTTAACATATCATAATTATGTATAACATGTCAGAGCAATTATGTGAAACTTGTCGGAGCAACTCCGCCGGTGCTCAGTATGCGACCTGGTAGATGAAAATTAGATGAAGTAAACTGAAAATATACTGGTTTGGTGCAGCAAAATGGTTTTGGCCAGGCATATTTTCACAGTTTGCTGTGTCGGGTAGAAGTCACAACAAAGCCCAGCACCTGCCAGAGTTGAATGTAATGAATATGATTGTGAGTAGTGTTTTGTTACTTTAATTTGCACTGAATGATAGACCTAATTTCAGGGATGCATAAGCATGGTATGGTTAGTTAAGGGCACCAATCGCCCTCCATTGGCAGTTTTATATGCTTTCTACAGGCAGAGAGTGTCGCTAGTTTTGAAAAGAGTGAAAGTAGTCTTTATTTTGAGGTGTGTCATCATTGCAAATGAGGGTTTTTCAAGGCTTGTTATGCTTTCAGTTTTCTCTTCTCTATCCTTCTCTGATATGCTTCTTGCAACTGGTGGGGGTCGTGGAACATAATTTGTTCCTTTGCCCCTTTTGACTACCTTTGGGTTTGTGCGCTTTTGACTTGGACTTGGGTCCTCTCTTTGTCCTTCCTTTCCCCATAGCTGTGTGCTTTGTTCAATGGAGTTTACTATGATTTCATCAATTTCAAGGTGAACAAACTTTGACCACTTTGTTGTTACCAAATTCCAAAATTTCAACATTTTGTGCAATGTTTTTTTCTTAATTGTCAATATTTTGAATGGTTTAAATTAGTGCTGAATCCATTAAGGTACTAAATATACATTTTACGGTATTGTAGGTTTTAAAAATCCTCCTAAAATAGTGAGAGCTCTTACAAGTCCCTTAGAATGGTCATAGTTATTCAAATCTTTTGCCTTATCCTTGATTCAATGGGTTGAGCACCAGATATTTGCTTTACCTAACTACAATTAATACATTAAACATTAAAATTTGCCTTCATTATTCAACCATTTACCCCCTTAATCTTAAACACCGTAGTATAAAAGTAATTTACAATAAACTTGCAAATACATAGAGGCCACCTTCAAAGGAGACAACACCCACAATGTAGGAAAAATAATTTTGCAAATTTTATAGATGGAAACTAGATCCTTTTGGGTTCTAGTCTACAAACAATATTAAACAGGCTTGAGATTGTAAATGCATTAGACAAAAGTACCACCACCACGGCATGACATCACCATAATGGACCTCCCCTCCAAGCCCCCCATCCTCGTTCACATAATTACCACATAGGCATGTTACTTAATATGTCTCATGTAACACACAATGGTCGTTATGACATCCATGGGATGAAGGTACAGTGACCATCACATGTCATTTCATTGGATGGACCTATGTAACATGCATCGATTTCCAACATCCTTCGCGCAAATCATGTTATTTAATATGTCCCATGTAACACACAATGGCAGCTATGGCATCCATGGGATGAAGGGTACACTAACCATCACATGTCATTTTGTTGGATGGCCCTATGTAACATGAATCAATTTCAAACATCCTTTGCACAAATCATGTTATTTAATATGTCCCATGTAACACACAATGGCCGCTATGGCATCCATGGGATGATGGGTACACTGACCATCACATGTCATTTCGTTGGATGGCCCTATGTAACATGAATCAATTTCAAACATCCTTTGCGCAAATTGAGACAATCTAAACATCCCCACCATCCTTGATCCTAAACCTTAATGCAATGTAACACTCCTTCATGCCTATGTATCATCTCCATCACCAAACCAACTTGAAACTCATGTGTATCATTACCATCATCTTACAACTTTAAGCAACAATCAATTAGATTATTGCACACCAATAATGCAAATGATTGTCCTAAGTAGTGTTCATTGTATCACATCAAGTTCTTTAATGCACTTGGAAAATTAATGCAATTTATTGAAATACATACAATGGAGCTTTCGCAAAATTTGCAAGAGCTTCAAGCACAAACACAAACTACTATTGAAAGCATATTCACAATCAAGGTACCCCTTTTTGGACACATGACTCAAAGACTTTGTTTTTGCTATTTTCTTTATGGAATAAATTTAAGTGAAAATATTGGATAATTCAAATTATGATAATTTGCATGGTGGTGGTGATTTTTCACATGCATATGTAATTATGTATAAATATTTTTGTAAAAAACTATAAATGTAAAATGGAATTGCGAAAAGTTACGAATATATATATATATATATATATGCAACTTAACATGTTTTCTTACATGAAGATCCTACACATGTTGTCAACACTTGGGGCCACAAATTCTAAACCTAATGAATACAAAAATGAACCAAATGGAAAAAAATAAGAATCATTTTCCTTGTAACCCTTTCAAAATGGATTCTATAACTTTCAAAAAAATCATATCGTATATTATTTAATCAAATGCATTATATGAACATTGCCAAATATAAATGTATGCATTACTTATCCATGAAAGAAAATTGAAGTCAATTGCATTGTTTAATACATTCCTTTTGATTCCTTTAAAATGAAATTTGCAGTTAAAACAAGGAGTCAAATTATTTAAAAGGACATCTATATTATATCCAATTTATTATTAAACTTTTTTACTAGATTAACATGACATCATTTTAACTCTACTCATACACCAATCCGCTATAATCATAAAATAATATATGCAATAAAAATCCAAAATAGTCTTTTGCAATCCTTTTTTCGTTAGACCGTAGTTTTGCGTACCTTGATTGTGAATATGCCCTTGAGGTAAGTTTTTTATGGTGTTACAATGATGGCTATGAAATACTTATGGAAATACCCTAAGGTTCGTATACTGGACAACGTGTTGTTAAGGCGTTCATGGACTACACAAAACATTTCAATGAGAAAACCTTGTTTAATGTTTAATGTTAATACATAAGTTGGAATCATGCAAATCAGTTTCAACTATTACTTAGCTCTTCATTTGGATTTTGTTGTTTTCCTTTGAAAAACCTTGTTGAACATTATTTTGTAACATGTTTCAGAATTTTCCTTTGAGGTGAAAAACATGGAAATGAATTTGTAAATGTGAAAGGAGGAATGATATAAACATGAAACTATTATGAAACACAAAATTTCTTTTTTCATTCAACACATCATAAGTTTAAATCTCTACTTCATGTGCTCCTATTTGTTGTGTGTCACTTGTACATGTTGTAGAATGTTTTAGGATTATCCATGTTGCAAAATGTTTTAGGAAAGAACATGGATTTTATATGTGGGATTCATGTTATGGTTTGACTTAAGTGTTGTTACAAAGTGAGATGTTGTAATGGTTAGAAAGAACATGGACAATGAACTTGGGAGCACAATGTTATCTACAAAAGGCAAAAAAAACTTAATTGCTAAGGGGTTGGTTTGATACTACATCAATCTAAGGTATGGGAAATTTGTAGAGAAATTTGTTATTCCAAAGTTTTACCACAAATTAAAAGTGGAGTTTGTAGCAATAAAAGTAAATGTTTTATATCATTATTCATCTTTGTTCAGGTCAAAGCAAATGGCTAGCTAATTACAAATCTAGGTTTCATGGTTGTACATGTTAAACATGAAATGCCCAAAATATTAATATTTAGAAACATGTCAACATGTTAAGTAAGATCCAAGGCCAATGACAGAACATCAAAAGGGCAACTCAAGATGTTATTTGCATCTACTACAATGGAAAGTGGGTTAGTAAGCAAAGACTTCTGAAACATTGACATAAAGGCTGTGACATTAAAGCATCCTTTTATCCAAACTTAGGTAAACGTGTTAAATTGTGGATGAACCCCAATTTCAATTCTGCCCAAGAAACCAAAAAACTAAAACACATGTTTGTTGATGAAAAATTAACTTTTCACTTGTTGATTAAAAGCCAAGCAAAAATTGATGAGGAGTAGGATAACAAATTTGTATATGATACAATCGTTAAGAAAATGTGTTCATTCAAAAAATTCCATGGATTACAACCACTTGCAAGGTATGATGCAAAACACCACAAGTTCACCTCCATTGCAAGTGTCCTTGTAGCATTAAAGGAAGAACTTGTAGTTGATGGAAAGCATATAAAATAAACAAAACCACAAAAAAAGGTAGGATCACCTAGAGATCTAATACATGCAACTATAAAAAAGGGAGGTACTACTAGTAGCCAACAAATGACAAGGCAACAAAATGAAACCCAAAAGCCTTACAAAATGCAAGCTTGAAACATATCAAAGAAGGTGGCTTGGTGGGTGGTCGACAAATTTCATAGCATACTTGAACATGACAGTGAGGAGACATCTACTTCAACCTTTACATCCCCATCCAAAGATCAACATTCTAATGGGTTTCATGTTATAAAGCTTTCTGAAGTAGAAAGTGTTGAAAAGGATGGACAACCTAACATGTATACAAACTTGGAAAAACCAAAGTTGAAGCATGCACAAGCTACAACACCAAATTGTAACATTGCATTTGTTGTAAAAATGCAGTTGCATTTTAACATAACATCTTGTCCACATGAGACATCATCTTGGAAATTAATGACAATTTCCAACCCTCCTTCTATTGACCTCACATTTGAAGAATTTCCATCGAAGGAGTTAGGTGAACTTGAAGGTGAACACAAAGATGCATTGCTCTCTGCACATACATAAGCATAACATGTGGTTACCATAAATTGATAGTCACCTCCTCATCTTCCTCCTTTTTTGAAACATGTCCCTGTCTTTTTTTGTGTAGTTGCCATACATGTTATGTCACTATAACTAGGAGAAGGATGTTATTGATGGATTCAAATCTAAATTGTAGCAATACAAGAAGTTTGAAGATGACAAGTGGGACAACTAGGTTGAAAGCATATTTATGTTTTCATATGAGAGCTGGTCATTTGTAGAATTGATAAAAGAATTACATTTTCATTTTGAGTTTAGTTATTTGTTATGTTTTATCACGTACCAACTTTGTTGTAGGGTTTAACTTCTAACTTGTTGCATGTTAGGTTCAAAAATTAAATTAATACAACAACAATGTTAAGAATTCCACCACTCTATGTGTTGAATGTGTCTATAATCAAGTTACTATGGATGAAGAATTCAAAGTGTTGCTTGAATATGTTGAGCATTGATTTCTAAGCAAAATAGTCATGGGGCTAGAAGTAACTTGGAAGGAAATAAGGCCTCAAAAATTTGATGAATATGTCAAGAAAAAAATGCAAGATTGGGAAGCCAACACAGCTCCTCAAATGGAACATATTACCTAGGGATGGCATCCTATGTACCACATTTTCTACAATATCCCGCTTCTACAAAGTGTTTTGCCACCATTCCCATGGACACACAACAAAGAGGAGGTAAAAACTATTATAGCAATTATTTATAACATGAAAAAATCAAAACAAATATGGTAAACATTGTGGAGTGTATTAATTCTAAAAATGTTCATGTTTACATGGGGATTTCAACCACCTCAATGCCACCCTACTAAGGGGGGGAACAAGGATAACATTTTGGAATGGATTGGACTAGGTTTCAACTTTCGGCCATGGGTTCCAATCAAATGGATGTTTATTAAACCATGGAATTCAGCAACTTAATTATCACCAAGGAAAAAGGTTGCCAAATAAAAAAAGGATAAAAAATAACATGAAAACATATGAAGGTAAGGCATGTTTTATGTATGCTTATCATCTTGCAACACTTACCATCCTATAGTAGCTATCGTTCTATAACAACTACCCATCATGTTGTAACTACCTTTTTCTATAGATTTGAAAAAAAAACCAATGTGCCTAAAAACTTCATGTAGCTATTGCCTACCATTTACAAACCTTCTATTACTACTACCTACCATCTGCAGCACCTACAAACCCTTTGTAGTTGCTATCTATTGTTTGTAGTAACTCTCTACCCTTTGCAAACCTCAAACACAATAGCTACATTCTTATTATTACCTTCTAGTGGCAACTACCTTTTTGCAACATGTCTACCTTCGTACTCTAGTACAGATAATACTTTCATTGTAAAAGAAAAGAAAAACCAAACAAAAAAATTAATATCCCACATCAATTAAAAAGGAACTATTTTCCTTACCTTTTAAAGGTCAATACAAAAAAGAAAAAGTAATGCGCTTGACAACCTTCAACCATTTTCCATTACATGGCATCAAGTATAATATTCTTCCATGTTCTTCTCTTTTCTTCACACACATACTTCTTCCCCAAGAGAACTCTACTAACCACATCCAATTTGCAATCATACAAAAGAATGCCTCACAATCCTCTTCATCAAGGATAAATAAAGAATCCAAGAAGGATATTCACCACACAAAAGTTGAATATTTATCCTCCTAAATCTCCTTATCCTAATCCCTTCCACACATTTTAATTAAAGGAAATCCATCCATCCCTTATCCACTTGGATTAATTACCCTAGATGGCTTCACCCCCTAGTAAATAGAAGATGGTACAAGTAGGATATTTACCACTAATAATAAAATAGTTATTAGAATACCCTTCTAAGTAAATTATACTAGGATAATATTTCTAATAACTAATGTTATTTTTATTAAAATTCCTCCCAAAATGAACTTTTGATTATTCTATCCCATGAAGGTAGTTCACTATACTAATAGTACTACCGTCTAAAAACACTTCCATTCTAGAATTCTCCTAAGATTGTTTTGTCATTTAATAATAACTACCACGTAGTGACAGTACTATTGTCTCCTAACATCCATGGTGTTTAACTAACATAGGACAATTTTTTACTATTAACAATGTTACATGAGGAGGGGTTTTTTTGTTTGCAAGTTGTACAAATGCTTCTTCATGCCAATAATGGAGGCAACATGTGGATTGGCATTTGAATCACTCAAACATCCTATTAACAAATGGTGGGATGAGTATATCAACTGGATACAAAATGTGCAATTACAAATGATGTAGATAATGGCCATGGCAAACAAACCCAAATTCCTTGAAGCATGGAAACAAAAGGACAATGTGCTCAAAGACAATTACTTGCAACAACGCTTCATTGAATGGCTGAAATTCATAAAGGATCATGATTGTGGTTGGATTGCTTGTGGTGCAAGTACTACGAATTGCAAATAAAATTGCATTGGAGTTTAAAGAAATGTTGTGATTAAGTCTAGAAAAAAGTTGTAATTCATTATATTAAAAATGTTATGTTAAATCTAGACAAATGTTATTGGTATTTTAGAAAGAAATTCCTATTAAGTATAGAGAGAAGTTCATGGTTAAGTTAGAGAGAAGTTGTTATTATGTTTTAAAAAATGATGACGTGTTATGTTTAGAGAGAAACTATTATTATGTTTGGAAAAAATATGATGTTACATGCTTAGAAAAAAATGTTTTTATGTTTAAAGATATAGTTTAGATGTTTAGATATTGGTTATGTTTACACAAATAACAAATTTCTTGTGTTTAGATTTGTAACCTTCATTAATGCCCAATATATATATTTTGGAGCTGCATTAGGACCAATTGCTATTGGTGAAAATCAACATAGGCTACAACTACACAATACAATGCAACATTAGCACATGTCAAGCAGTGGATTTGATTCACCACCCAACATTGAACTTAGCAAATGCAATAGTGAGGCTTCTAAAAAAGTCACAAGGGTGGAAGATATGACAACCAGTTATAGCACAATATTAGTTATTGATGGCCCCAACTTCTTGAAGGCATTACTTGTGTTTTCAAGTGGTGAATCTCTATAATCTACACTTTTGTAAATTGAAGACATCACTATCACTAACATTCCATCCAATTTAGACAAAGGTATAACAACTACCTAATTTGTTTGTAACTTGAAGCTTTGTCATGAAGATTTGATTATAGGGAATTAGGGTTTGTAATTTCACTTTGATCATTTAACACCCCATGGGTCCTATTTTTGTTGTAGGGGAAGGAAAGGAAGATGGTGTAACCACCCTCGTTACTACTACTTATAATGGAGGAGGAAGTGGAGGAAGAAGTACCAACCATGAACTAATTGCAACAACGCACCACCAATTGAACACACATCTTGCCCATTCTACCTATACAACATTTGGGCTTGGAAAACAAGGATGTAGACTTTAGGTAACATGACCATTAATATTCATTTTTGCTTCCAATCATATTTACAATTTGTTAATCCCATGGCAATGATATATGTCCAATTGTTCGCATTTTTGTTATATATTCCATCACCCACAACATATTGTTATAAATATTGAGTGCATGCGTATGTTATTGTATTGCAGGAGATTGGCAAAAGACTGCATGCAATGTTACAAAATGTTTTATTTACCTTACATCAACAAATCTTTGCAAAGTTTGTGAACTTGTTTGTAATAAATTTCTAAACTTCAAACCTATGCGTGAATTTTTTTTCGCCATTTGTAAATGTTAGATATGAAATCAATATGAATGAGTTAGCATAGAAACATTATATGCACTCATTAATATTTGGTTCACATTTTTGCAAACACCATGCATAGCACATTTCAACAAGGTTTATTTACACCATGAGAAAATCATGTCCGTTGCAACTAGTTTATCTAATTGTAATCTAGTTTTATTGGACACTTTTTAGTTGTGATCTAATTTTATCAGACACCTTTTAGTTGCATTAGATAGGTTGTAATGGACACAATTTTCTCATAGTGTTATGCATTGTATTTGTCCCTTTTTACAACATCTATCAATGGTACTTTGCACATGTTACCACATGTTACAAACATTTAAAATGTAACTATTATAATGCAAGCCCTATTTAAAAATGACTTTTAGTCTTTGGGTTTAGGGTTTTTGTTATGCTAGTATGCAATGGATGGATTATGGTGGATGGTAAATTTTGTATCAAAAAAACATTACGTTTCAATTGTGCATATATGGTGGGATTATATTGGGCCCATGGTTTTTTATCATGATTTTTAGATCATCTTGTAGACGTGATAAATAGCCAATTTGCACCAATAGTGCCAGACATGCATTTGTTTCACTTGATTAAACAATTGTAGACATGTATTTGCCTCACTTGATTATATTTTCTCCCTTTTTAACATCACCACAATGAAAGTTCACTGACGAATCCACATGTTATAGTAAAGTTCACTTTCACTCTACATGTTCCACAAATATGGACTTTTTTTAAGCAATTATGGTACTAGAGTGCTTATAAAATGAGAATAATACAAGTAAACCATCTATTTTCTATGTGTTGATGAACATTACAAAAGAGCATCCAAATGTATGAATATTGACCATCCATATAAGTCAAGTATTTTCTTCACCTAAATTTCATATTTGATTATGTAATCTTTTAATATAATTTTGGGGGCCTATGGTGTAATTGTTTGTTGATTTAAGTAAGTACTTTCCAAGTTTCATAATAACATATTAATTATTATGTTAGATTAATTATTAGTTAATCTATTCAATTAAGTAATATAATTTGTTCAATTTACATATCTCAATTATTGATTGGCGATGTGGAAATACCACTAATTTCTATCATAGAAGCTCTATGAAGGAATATTATAAAAAGGATGTCATTTTAACAAATGATTGTGTAACAAGGAGCTAAAGATGATGGCAAATATGGTGTTCACTTTTGAACTCCATGTATGAGAGTTATGGTAAGGGTTATAACCTAATAAACAAATAGGTGAAAGTATAATTTCCAAACCATGGAAACCTAGCCAAAGGAACTATTCATTTGTAGGGGTTAACCACAACATATAGAAAAGGTGAAATGCTACAAAGAGAAGTATTGTGGGCATTGATATTTTTTGTTAAAGTCAATGTGAAAGTAATATGATGATTGACAAGTAACTCATAATAATATGAACATAATTGGGAAAGATCTTCTAATTACTCCCAACACTAATCCTTTTGTTTTAATTGAATAATGAAAGTTTTGGGCATGTTAGAGCTATCCATGGTAATATAACATGCTATGCTGCTTTGTGATAATTGTAATGGTGGATTTTTCAAATGTACATAACACCAACATTGATTCAATCAACTTGTAGTTCTAGTGATGCGACCACATGGCACCCCAACCAAATACATTTGCTTATCTTCAACACTCTACATTTCACTCTTAGTGTTGGGGGGGAGGAGGTACCATGTAATTTGACTCAAGTTGGTTCTGATACACCTGGAGGTGCATCAGCTTATGGACAAACAATTACAACCTTCTATGAATCTACGTAGTTGGATAGTGTAGAACCCAATACATCAAGTTCTTTAAACACATTTTCCAACTCCATTCCATGTCTTTCAACTACCCTTTCATTATGGGGAACCAACTCACCAAGAAGGAGAGAAACTAGGTCACAAACTTGCTAATTAAGTATGAGAATGTGTTCGCATTCTCAATCAAAGACTTAGGTAAGTGTAAAACCATGTAGTTTTCTATAGACCTTACAAATGAGACAACCATCTATCGGAGGAAGCATAGGTTGAACAAGCATGAGTGGGAACTAGTAGATGAAAGATGCAAAGAACTCCATGAGGCTGGTTTCATTCATCCATCAAGTTCTGATTTCGCAACCGCTAAAGTAATGCCAACAAAAAAGGATTTAGTTGGACTATGGACTAAGAAAAAGATGTACATGGATTATAGGCCTTTGAACCTAATTACACCTCAGGATAGGTACCCCATGCCCATCCTTGAAGAACTATTTGATAGCATTGGAGACTCAAACATCTTCACAATCGTGGATCTAAGGCAAGGCTTCAACCAAATTGTGCTTGTTGTAAAGGATCGCAAGAAAACAAAATTCCATGGAAGCAACAAGTTGTGGGAATGGCTTGTGATGCCTTTTGGATTGAAGAATGCACCTGTTTTCTTTCAATGAGTCATGGACCAGGTTTTCGAACGGGTAGATTTCCTGAAGTGCTGCATAGATGACGTCCTAGTGCATAACAAGGGACTCCTATAGCACTTGGCTCATCTTGAGGAGTTATTCAAGAGGCTCCACGAAGTCAGTATGAAGATCCATCCTAAAAAATGTGAGTTTGTTATCACCTCATTAGTTTACTTTGAACACAAAATTTTGCCAAATGGTATTATGGCTCATTGGGCCAAAGTAGTAGCCATTTTGGAAATGCCCAATCCTACTAACGTTCACACTTTGAGGAGCTTCATCGGACTATGTAATTACTACATGATTTATGTCCAAGACTTCAATACTATTGCTCATCCTCTCTATGCATCGTTAAACAAGGATGTTGTTTGGACATGGAGTGAAAAGGCTTAGGAAGCTTTCAACACACTTAAGGAATAGCTTTCAAAGTTCCCCATTCTGAGAAGACTTGATTTCAACAAGGTTTTCATTCTACACATTAACTAGAATGCTCTTGATATTGGTGTTTTTTTGGCCAACTTGATGAGGAATGCAAAGAATATGTTATCGCCTATGCATCTGGAAGCAACAAGGCTAAGAGCAACTACTCTTCATACGAGGGGGAGTGTCTTGCTATTGTATGGGTCATCATACATTTTAGGCCCTATCTTTATGACATCAATTTCAATTTGTATACCAACCACCAGCCTATCAAGTGGTTGATGACCATCGACAAGCTTACTGGTAAGTTAGCTCGTTGGGTGCTTATACTTCAAGAGTATGAGTTCAAGGTTATTCACCGACCTAGTATTACACATCAAAACGCGGATACCATATCACGGAGACCCCTCATTATCTCTGAAGATTTCTTAGAAGCGAGGCAAGACTTCGACCAGATTATAGCAGTACATGTATCTTATGCATCTAATTATCTTACACTATTGCAATGTAACCTGGTTGAACATCCCATTATGAATATATGGGAAGATTTGGACACTTTGAGGTTTCTTCAACATGGGGAATACCCTCCCCAAGTTACAGTAAATCATCGATCATATATAACAACGGTCCAAACGCTAGTCATGGAGGGACAATCACCTCGTTCGATGTTTACCACAAGGCGACAAACACATGAATGGCCTGGTTTTAGAAGGTACATTCGGAGCTCGGACACTTTGGAGTTAAGCATACTTATAGGTTTTACGCTCTTCATTACCATTGGAAAGGTACATATGTTCAAATCCAAGACATCATTGCTAGGTGTGAACAATGTGATAGAGTGAGAACTTTCTCCTTTCGATAGTTCACGCTTTCTCCACTCCCTATTTAGGGCATTTTCTATTGTTAGTCATGTGATTTAGCTTGAGAGTTACCACAAACCTCTAGGGGTAATGTCTACATTTTGATTATGATTGAACATTTTTCAAAGTGGGTTGAGCTTATTGTGCTTATCACAACCCCACATTGGGCAAAGTGGGAGAATGCAACTCCCACTCCCAAAAGTGGGAGACTTGGAGTCCTCCGGGACTCCCGAAATCTCAGAAGACAATTTGAGGAAACAAATCTCCTCGCATTGATGCGCTCTTTATGTCATTGAAAAGGTCTTGAAGTGTAGATGTCCAAAATGGCCTCGCATGAGCCATTTGGACATCTGCAGCTCAAGTTATGGGCAAAAGAAGGGCCGGGAGTCAAACTGGCAGTTTGACTCCCGACCACTAAAAGTCAGGAATCGACCTCTTCCCAATGTTCGATTCTAGAGTGCGACATGGCGTTGGAAAGCTCTCGAGGCGAGCTACAATGTTGTTTAGACCTCGTCTTGATCGGACTCTGCAGTTGGGAGTTATGAGCTCCCAAAGTCCTGGGACTCTAACCCCAGACAGTTTCGAGACTCCAACTTGGGAGTCTTGAGAAAAAGTGCCATTTGGATGTAGCCTCGGTGGAGAGCTACAGAGAATACTATATGGGGGAAGGTGGTGGCTTCCCCCGAGTCTTGTGTGTCAAAGTGCCCGTGGCTTGTCCCAACACCTAAGGGTGTTCCCGAATGTTAATTAACCCTCTTGTGGTTGGTTTTGGATGCAGATTCAAGCTTGATAATCTAGTCCCTATTTTTAGTCTAATCCCGGGACTTTTAGCATGCCCCTCTACCCCCTTTTAGTGCTGAAAGTCGGGAGCGACCTTCAAGTCCCAACTTTCCGCAAGGGACTTGGGAATGCATCAATGCTGCCAAACAAGTCTTCACACAACACCAACTAAACTTTCTTACAACAGGTTCTAAGTAGGGTTGGGGCTTATGTTAGGTGCCTTACTGATCAAGGATCAGAATTCGAAAGAGAATTCTAAAACCTATTTGATCATGCTTTCATTGACCGTCGCCAGACTTCAAGAGACCATCCTCAAGCTGATGGCCTTGTAGAGAAAATGGTTTAGACATGCAAGAAGGGACTTCAGAAGATTTGCTTTAATAAGAACAAAGAGGATTGGGACATGGTCTTACCTTACATTGCCATGGGTTATAAAATGTCCAAACACGCATCTTTGTCTCATTTTTCTCCTTACTTTCTACTTTTTGAGAAACATCCCATTCCACCCTTTTCCATTATTGTTCAAATGGACTAGGTTGTGGAATTGGATTTTCTAACCACTTGGGCCGGTGGCCATACAATGGCCGCTGTGAGCATTTAGAAATATTGTTTGACTATGGAGAAAACTCTTCCTAACAAAGGAATTCTAGAAAAACTAAAAGGAGAAAGGAAGGGTTTGGTTTTTTATATAGCCACTAAAAAGCTGAAACCCTAAGCACCTAATAACATATAATCACCAAAGAACGTACATTAACCCTACAAGCGTGCATTAACCCTAAAAGGCATGATGGGCATGCCCATAATTAGCCGTTTGTGTATGAGGCCATGTATACGGGCATGACAAATAGTCATAGTTAGGTTAGACTAAATTAATTTATTTTTAACATAAAGAGGCTTAGGTTAACTTAAGCTAAGTTGGTAGGTAGTTGTGGGAAGGTTGACATATGTCAACGTAGGGTGGCCTAATTTAATTTGAAGCTAAAAAAATAATATTTATAATTTTTTGTATAGTAAATTTAACATAAAAAAATGCAGTAATGTAATGGGTGAAGACTTGAACCCCAAAGTGGAGGTGGGGGGTTCAAGTCCTTGTTCTTGAAAGTTATGACATTAAAGCCATTTAATTTAGGTTAGGGAGTTTAATTTAGGTTATTTAAGCCAGGAGGTTGAGATTTATTTTTAACCTAAGCCACCTTGCCTATGTTAGGTTGAATTTTGGCCAAAACAAGCTACTTAGGCTACCCAAGCAAGGTTAGGTTGATTTTTGTTCATATGTAATGACTCATAATTAAACATGTGTTTATAAATTTTTGACACATGGGTAAGAACATAGTCAAAGGAGCCACCCATGTGAATGGACATTCCTAAAAACTACATTTTTATATGTTTGAAATATCATAAATGACGCATAATATTTTGGATTATCATAATGTTTTTTGGAATATTTTCCATTAATTGCAAAATTTACTTGTTCAAGACTTGACACAAATAAAAAATGTTTTTGCATGTTCAAAACACTCAAACCTTAAGAGTGGACAATCTTTGTTTTTTTTTCAAATGCCTTTTTTTTTTATCAAATGTACAGCATTTCTTTTGAAAATTGGAAAGGATTTTAACATTAATGATTATAAGGGCAAAAGGATTTGAATTGATGATAATTGTTTTTGTAATTGATTTGAACACATTTGGTTCAAAAATGTTTTTGACCTTGAAAATTATGGATTTAAAAAATGTGCCTATAAAAAAAGTTATTCATGTTTATGTGATAGAAGGCATGAATGCATAATATACATGGTATAAAATCAATTTGTAAACAAAATGTATTTATATTGAAAATGAAATGTTAAAAGGGTACTTGAAATTAAAAATTTTAAGTTATAAACTAACACAAAAATGACATGTCATGTGTAGTCTTTGGAAAAAGACTTTTACTTTAGCACCCTTAATTCCTTTCACCATGTTTTCACTTAAATGTCATTTACCAAAACTTCTTTTTATAACTCTCAATTTTTTATAATGAGTAAAACAATTAGGTTAACATCACATTCACTTTACACGTTAAACCAAAATCAATGATGACATGGAATTTCAATATTATAAAAAAAAAAATCAAGTTGATTAAACAATTGGGTTTTGCAACTATATGTCCTTTACGACTAAATGGGTAAAACGACATGGGTTTAACAACTCAATAATCATTAGTTGCAAATGTCTTTTTTAATTAATACATAATTGTAAAGATAAGTTGTAAAACCCAAAATGTGTTTTTGTGCTCACCAATATTATTATCAATAATGCTAGTTGTATCTTAATTAGTCAATTAGGTTTCCTTGGTCATTTGATCTACAAATTTGGGTTCTCCTTATGACATAGCTATTATGGACACATCATCTAATGTATTTGCATGTCGCCTTTTGGGTGATGGTTCCACATTTAACTTTGGCACCCATTGACCTAAAAATTTTGAGGCACCTTTTTTATGATTTATATTGTAGTGAAACCTTAGTAATAACTTTTTAAGAATTGTGAACTTACACATTAGGACATGAACATGCTCATCATTAATTGGAGGGCAAACCCATCGTTGGGCGGTATCACTAAAAACATCACACTTTGATTTTCTTACACCCATCGAATTTTGAAAAAACATAGGAAACATTTAATTGAACATTTTCATAATTTTTTTGGAATACATTTATTAAGTTCCATAGATTTTGAAATCTTAATAATATCAAGAATATTGTGTATTTTGATGTTCTTAATCATTACATTTTAGAAGAGTTTCAAGAATGTAACATTTTTTTTTTGTTGAACTTTTTAGTTAGGAACAAAAATTTGGAACATGATTCATGAATTTTTAATGAATTAATTCCTAAAGTAATTTGGAAGTCATTTTATTTTTAGGTTTTTTATTTGGTAATTAACTGATTAAATATGATTTAATTATGACTTTCCAAAATTGAGACTATCAATTTTTTAAGGGGCCATTTTAATTAGGAATATAAAATTTTAAAATTTTCCAATTTCTTAAATTCCCAAATAAAATTCAAACCATATATTATAGCATGTAATTGATAAACATGAAAGTATAGTAATTTATAATCATGAAAACATTTAATGAAAAGGGTCCAAAAAAATGATTTGGATATTTTTAGTTCCTTAACTATTCTTTGAGGTAGTTTTTAGTGGTACCACCCAAAGATGGGTTAGGCATTGAACTTTTACCAAATATATCTGATGGTTATGACCTAAACATTTGTGGGAATGCATACATGGTAAAAAATCAAATAATGTTTAAACTTTTATGCTCAAATTGCGTTTCAAAATAAGCATAAATCAAATCGATAACATTTAAAAAGGCAAAAAAATAAGACAATATATCAAGAGAGGCTATCTGGTCAAGAAATAGATTGTGGATTTGATGAAATCAGGAATAACATCTCAGGTGATTACATTTTTACAACAATATTTTGAGAATGTAGGTTAGTATTAATTATCCACAGTAGATCACAAATAGTAGTTATGAAAATGTCTTAAATTTCTTGTTGAGAATTCAAGCTCAACTAGTTAGGTTTCATTAGTTACTGGAGTAGGAAAGTAACTAGGTTACTTTCATAAGGTTGAATTACTTTCGTTACTTATTTTAGTTTGGTTATTTGTGGTTTG
>Ga0116231_10008476_pt1 | contig 18027 bp, 10 predicted proteins | sample S1TSphgellanicum_2_FD_89695 | JGI IMG/M metagenome (GOLD analysis project Ga0116231, IMG submission 89695) | Host-associated microbial communities from peat moss isolated from Minnesota, USA - S1T2_Fd - Sphagnum magellanicum MG | ecosystem: Host-associated > Plants > Peat moss > Unclassified...
TTGGCTAGCACTCAAGAGACATTGCTAATCAAAAAAGTCAATAGTATCCTCATTCAAGCTGCAACAAGCTTCTGAAGGAAAGAGCTTTTATTTCATTTTAGCATGTCCCTGTATATGCAAGCAGTCCCACAAGAAAGGAAGGACTGACTCCTACAGATCTTCAACATGAGATAACACCTCATCTCAAACTGATATCTTCTGGCACACAGAAACAATCACATATCACAAAACAATGAACTGGCAAATGAGGCTTGGTTTTCCAGTCCAATGCCACCATAAACTAAGTGAGGTTTTTTGACGTTAGAAGATTGCCTTAACATCTTTGGCAGCATATTGCTCAAGGGCAGAGGCCTGTGCTTTATAGATGGAGACATTCTTGGACATCACATCCTTGCGCTCCATGCCTTCCTTGCGAGGAAATCCTCCAACCATCACTGCAATATTCACATCCTTGCATGCTTCCGCCACATCTGTGGTTGCGACTATACCTGTTCTCACCAAACACAGTAAGATATGAGTCACAGCTGCTACTGTGGGATTGGATTGTCACCACTTAGATCCATAGTTTTGGGCTTTATCCAATGTATGTGAGATTGAATGAGCTAGATGTGCACATAGCCATCATGGCTAAATTCTTCAAAGTTGGGAAGAATTGTAAAGTATCTCTGGGAAAGGCATGTGGCCCACCATTTAGATCTATAGTTTTGGGTTTCAATCAATGTCTGTGAGGTGGAGGAGCTAAATGCGCACATAGCCATGAAGGCTAGATTCTTCAAAGTTGGAAAGAATTGTGAAGTATCCTCTGGGGAAAAGGCACATTCACCACTACCCATGCCATGCTGTTTCTGGAAACTTCACTCAAAAACTTAGGTTATACAGAATCAGAAACTGCGGGCTGAGTTCCAGAGATACACAGATCTGAAAAACAGAAAACTGCAGTACGGCATTGCCATTTGCAGCAGTCTGGAGATCTTTGTCAAGCAATGCCGATCAGCAAAGGGAGAAAGAGGTAAGGGCAATTGGAGTGATCGAACCTTTCAGAAGAGGGAAAGCAGCATCTTGGAGTTCCATCTTCACACCATTCAGAGACTCCACAGCAGGTGGAATATCCAGCATGTGCAAGATAACAGGCTGGTCTGGCCCCAGCATGATTCCGCGTGCGATCATCGGCACCAGAGCATATCCAATTTGCCCTGCAGTGCAATGAAGTTCAAGGACTTTCATCAGCTCCTGTTTGCACGTTCGTTGCGAAGAGAAGAACAACAGAGGATTTCGAAATTCCCTAAGAGCAGTCGGTCACGTGACGCTTCTGTTCGTCCTGAACATCGTTGACGACGATGATCGATCCCCGATGCATCCATTCTCGCGTTCAGTTGTGGTAAAGGGCAGAATCTGTTCTCTGATTTATATAACAACAACACTAGGCAAAGGATCTGGAAAATTCGAGATCCGTAACAAGCAAGCATCGGAGATTGAAGAAAAACAGCGAAGTAAAAGCAAAGATTCATTGTTCCACAAACATCTCATGGATCTCTCTGAAACCTTGAGGGACTTCCGAAACGGAAACGGTCCGTCTTGGAAATGTCTCAAGGCTTCAGAGATCTGGAGAAGCGATCTTTCCGATAAAATCGATCTCCTCGTTGCAACTCTTCGCAGAACTTTCGCTAGGAAGAAGACGAACAAACAAGCACCGGGCATCTTATGAAATTAGCCTCAAGAGAGAAGAAGAAGAAGAAGAATAAGAGGTCGCAATTTGGTCGCAATACGATTCTTCCCCCAACATCCGAATCCGAAAGACGAAGAGAGAAAAAAGGAAGCGAGGACGATCGACAATAAAGAAGGAAAAAATGACGCACCTGCAGCTCCCGTGACAAGCACGCGTACTGGATCCTTCGCCATTGCCGGCTGTTCTCGCACTACAACAAAACACTAGAAGAAGAAGAAAAAGAAGAAGAAGACGCAGCAGCAAAATTATCAACCAAAAGTCCTTCGCATACGATCGATCCTGTGCGCCACAAATGAAGAGAGCTCTCGTTTGCTCTGGGCTTCAAAATACCACGAGGAAAAAGAAGAAGAGGAGACGAAGATGGATCGGGGCCCGCGTACGCTTATGGAATGTAGGAAAGAGCACATTGGAAAGATGCCGTTGTGGAAGCCATTATTGCAGAGTCTTTTGTGCAGCAGAAGTGTAGAAAGATTAGCTCAGAAAATGATGATGTGTGAAGTGTTTCCCAGCGCATTTGTTTTGATCATACTGCGCTGATTGCAGAATCGTAAAAAGAAATGAGCAATTGTGGTCATCGACATGATCACGGAACACAAATGAGTACTTTGTTTTGCACTTCAATACTCTATTACATCAATCACCGAAAGCACAAATCATGCACACAATAACACTGCAGCATCCGTGACTGAAAGCACACAAATCATGCACACAACAACACTACTACATCCATGAAAAAGAAGAAAGCTTACAAATCATGCACACAACAAAACTGTTACATCAATCACTGAAAGCACAAATCATGCACAGAAGAACACTGCTACATCCATGACTGAATGCACAAATCATGCACATGGCATTGCTGTAAGGTACACATTTGGGCGGGGGTTTGGTTCACCGTGTGAATAAGAATGTCAGGCATCATCAGTTGTCATGAAATCAAGTATGGTGGTACCAATTCCGTCACCAAATCTTTTGATGTCAAAAGGTGCTGGCCCCAATATCCAGTAGAAAAAGATAAACCCTAAACCTAAACCCTCACATCGAAACATGCAGATTTTAATCCAAGTCTTGGAATCCAGCAAAGACTTTATATAACCATCATCTGCAAGAAAAGCTTAGAAAGTAAAGGTGCACAGATCCACCACCACAAGGACCTTTTTTATCCATGTATGACATTGTGGAGAAATCTCTACAACAAAGCACTTCCTGAACGGGTTGACAAATCATAACATAGTGAGATTTGCTCAGAAAGCAGCAGACCCATCACCTTTGTCATGAATAGCAGTAAGAAGCTGGCCATGACTTGCCACTGGCTTCATCAGCTTCCAATGGTGCTGGCATAGATTTTAAGTACACAATAGTCTGGGCAACAATTTTTCAGGCAAACCATTATAGAAACATCTGCATTCTCCAACAAGGATTGTGCAATTGAATCAAACAATGGAAGGAGACTGAGATTTGTCCAACTGCTCAAGGTGCGGGTGAGGTAAATCATAGGCTCAACAATACCAAATCAGTTTCTCAAACACAAAACCTGCATTTAACTGTTTAGAGATCAACTTTCATAAACTCATTAATTCTAAAACTCTTGCTTGTCACTGATCTACCTTCCCGAAAAACTAAAGAAGAAAAAACAAAAGAAGATGGCTCATTTTGTGGGTCCATGATCTTTCACATAACCCTGTGAGAGTGCTGGGATTTGCACTGATTTCCTTCCCTGACATGATGCAATGGAACTATCTGAGTGAGAGCTTTTGTCGAAGGACGTCCATTACTGATCCAAAATCATCTGCCACCTGAATTGGAGGATTTGCAAACCTGCTTGAAATGTCTGCAAGCTTGCTTGAATGATATTCCACCTTGGACTGCGTGAACTTCAGCCCATGCGCTGTGCTCACAACTACAGTCCTATCATTTGGCCCAATAACTCCCCGGTCCCTCAGCTTTTGCAAGGCAGTCAGTGCAACCCCAGTGTGAGGACATGTGAACATTCCACATTTATCAGCCTGTGCACAGACATTCATGATCTCCTCTTCTGTTGCTTCCTCCACAATGCCATCAGAGTTCTGTAGTGCATAGATTGCCCTGTCAATCGAGACAGGATCACCAATCTGAATAGCAGAGGCAAATGTAGGAAGAGCTTTCACAGGTTTGAATTTCTCCCACCCATCTTTGTAAGCCCTGTATAGAGGATTAGCATTGGCAGCCTGAGCACAAACCAGTCGTGGCATTTTCTGTGTGAGCCCTAACTCCTTGCACATATAGAAACCCTTGTAAAATGCATAGATGTTACCCAAGTTTCCTCCTGGTACTATCACCCAATCGGGTACCTCCCAATCAAACTGCTGGCAGATCTCAATTGCAGCTGTCTTCTGTCCCTCCAGTCGCAAACTGTTGAGAGAATTCGCCAAATAGATTGGAAGCTCTGCAGTCACCTCCCTAATCAAACGCATGCACCCATCGAAGTCTGTATCCATGCTCAGAACCAAAGCTCCATTGGCAATTGGCTGCACTAATTGGGCTATGGAGATCTTATTTGCAGGGAGAAAGACAATGGCAGGAATCCCAGCAGCTGCACAATAGGCAGAGAGTGCTGCTGACGTATCACCAGTGGAAGCACATCCAACACCAAGCAAGGGTTTGCCCAGTCTCCTCAGCCTGTTCACTTGTGACACCAACACTGTCATTCCAAGGTCCTTGAATGATCCTGTGTGGCTGATGCCACAGTGCTTCACCCACAAATCTGTCATGTTCAACACCTGTGAATTTCAAAGAAAACTATCAGTTCCTCTCAACATCACTCTGCTTAAGAGCAATCTCTGATCAATGTGACTTCAAGTCTCGTTCACAGTGAAGTCAGACACAATTCAACAAAGTCATTTACTCAAACTTGACAAACTAGACAACATGATTGAGAAAACCATATATAAATAAGCTGCTTAGCAGCTATCAGTGTTTATCCTTCAAAATTGTGCCCAGCCCACATATTAACCATTCCATGTCAATGAAAGGGACTCCAAAAAGACCAGCATCTTCTTCAGCATAACCCCAGATTCAAAACAATTGACAATTTCAGGGAATGAAGAAGGGAAGACATCAGTTGGTGATGTGAAAGTTGACAGGGTTCTATTTGAAATGCCAGCCCCAGGGATTTCCCAGACATCACTGGCATCATCAAATTTCACCACAAAACTCAGAATTCAGAACACACACTTCGGAACTATGCTTTGCTGAATGTTGAGAAGACCACGAGAAGAAAGAGACAAGCGTCTGGAGCAAGAAGAAAGGGCAAAAAGGAAGTTGTGATTATTGATCTACCCACAGTTGTAGCATTTTGCATGCTCCAAAACATAAGAAGGGGATTGCAAACCAACATCTACAGCAGAGTTTTCCAGCCATCAATGACCTACAGCTCTCCAGATCACAGACCACAAGCAAATCTCAAGCAATATTCTCTGAAGGTTAAACCCAAAATCCTATCTATCCATCAAATGTTCCAACAAGACCTACATTGCACTAGCCACCAAAATTCAGTAAACTGAGAGCAAGGTTTCTGATAACAATTATGTATTCCTGTCAAGAGAATTGCTCAACTAAAGCAAAAGCTACATGACTCATATAAGTGCCTAGCTGATGGCCAGTCTTGATCTCAGATCAAGACATCCTTTATAGGAACTTCAGCAAGATCCTTTGTAGCAACATCTTGTTCAGAACCACATAATGCCAACAAGAAAGTGAAACAACAACCAGTAGATCAAGACCCTTCATCGAAACACCCTGTTTGGAACCACATAACACAGACAAGAAAGTGCAACATTGAACAGCAGATCAAGATCCTTCATAGGAATACATTTTGTTTGGAACCAAATAATGCCTACAAAAAGTGCAACAACAAAACAGCCTCTGAGAATTGAGTAAGTGAGATGACAACTCTTTCTAAGAGTAGATAAAATGAGAGGTATATGTGCAGTGAGCTCTCTAGCATCCATTACCCTGTATTTTTCTGTCACTGCATCTTCTCCAAAAGCAACAAAACCCATAATAACAGCACACCTCATGAAACCAAAGAAAGTGCAGTTGCAAAAACCCTTTGCAGATTGTGAATCCTGTACCTGTTTTCCAAACCTCTCAGCCCAGAACAAGTTGGAGTTGCCCTCAAAAACACTAACAATGTCGTCATCATCGATCTCAGGCAATACCCACTCCTTCTTACTCCACACACCGGATCCAAAGGGCCATGTAGTCTTGCCAACCCTAGAGTCGAACAGGTTCCTCCAGTACGCTCCGTCGAACTTCTTCAGAGCCTCCATGTCATGTTGCACGTCCAACAGAGCTCCGGTTTTGCTCCTGTAAATGACCTCATCCAGAGAGTACTCTTCCTTGGAAAGTTTCCCTGGGGAGAATGGCACGTACTTCGCGGAGAAAGTGGTGGGAGAGCTCAGCAAACCGTGACGCCGTGCTTCATCTTTGATATTCTCATCAGCATGTCTCTTCTTAGAGCTTGAGGAGGAGGAGTTTGGCGTCGCTACTGAATCTGTCGCTACTGCTTCCAGTGTCACCGTCTTCTTCTTCGCCGTCGAAGAAGAAGCGAGGTTGTTTATGTCTGCGAATCCGTTTCCAGTACTCGAAGCCTGGATGCTTCTTCCACCACCGTTGCTAGCTGCTACCAATCCTTGTGTTCTGAATGTTTTGGTAAGCTTGAACTGATGTGACGACAAAACGGCATTCTGATGTAAGCTGCCGGATGCACAAGCTTGGAGCGAGGCACTTGTCGGAGCCACTATATGCGCTAATGCCATCGTTGCTCCTGGTTCTTCAAATCTAACTCCTCCTCTCCTCGATTAGAGCTTTCCCCTCTCTCTCTCTCTCTCTCTCTCTCTCTCCTGTTTTCCGGTTGTGACTATTGCAACGGTCTACTGCCACAAGGACAACCGATTCACTCACCTCTGCCAAAACTGCGACACAAAAACCAAGAATCTTCCGCTGTCCGACTTCTGCTTTTCTCCGTCCCCTCTGAAATTCCCCGTTCGAAAACAAAATCCGGGACAACTCTTGGAACTCGTCTCAAAACAGTCGTGAGTTCAGAGGAGAACTTCAGCGGCTTCACTACGGTACTGAAAAGAAGTACCGTCTCCTCCTGCTCCTCTTGTGGTTCCTCCTTCAGTGTGGCGATCAATTGGGAGCCGCGAGCACGAGAAAACCCAAGTGCACTCGTTTGTTCTCTCGCGAAGCTCGCCGCGATCGGTCGTTATGAGAGAGAGAGAGAACGAAGGCTGTTGGGGTTTCGCGACCAAGGTGGCGGCGGTATACCACCGCCTTTCTACGTGGATGCAAAGTCATCACATACGGATGATAAATTCATCCATCCAATCTCTATTTTGCTTTTTCAAATCGAAGAAATCATAGTTGGAATTTTCCATTCTTCTATAAATTAAAGTAAATGAAATTAAAACTTAAAACTTAAAAATTAAAAATCTTTTGGGATTTTGGATTCTGGGCTCACCCTAAAAATTCCATGTAGAAAATGGGCAGCTTCAACAAATATCTGTGGAATAATTAATTAAATTTGAATATTCCTTTGTAAAAAATAGATTTTTTATTTTCCTTCACAAATATTTTTTTCTTTGAATTTTTTTTTTCAAAATTCCAACATTTCAAAAATAATTTAATTAGTGTCAAAGTTGCCAAAGTATTTCAATAGATAAGTAGGTAGGAAGGTGAGGGGTTTGTTTATGGAATAAGGTTTTTTTTTTTTTTTTCCCCTTCACAAATTTACCTAAATAGGTACTAGTAATTGGATGTGGCTTATATCACCTCTTCATTATAATAAATCACATATAAAATCTGATATTTCCCCTTTTTGCTAGCCTAAATTTAATATTGTCAAATCCATTTTAAAGCCAAAAATTCTAAGACCAAACTTAATGTCTTAAATGCACATTGTTATTTAAATACTCATGGTGCATTTAGTATAAGGTAATGCATTTGTTGTTAAGGCATTATGCCCTAAAAATGGTGCTTTATGCAACAACCAAGGAGCAACGGTTGAGATGTATTCATAGCATTTCAATGAGTGGTAGAGGTTGCCTTTGAAAAAAAAAAAATGCCCCTCTCTCTCAATCTTATGTGAAATCGTTACTCCATCCTAGAGTGAGAAATTATGCTTGAGAATTTGCCCCAATTTGCAATAAGCTTCTCCTTTGAGATATTGTTGTGGATTTCAAAGTTTCAATGACAATGGTGCATTAGAACTAGTGTAGGGAAAGCAACTTCAAGTTTCATAAGTTATTATTTTGTACAACAATTACAAGAGACAATTCCACATTGGAACCTTTCCATGTTTCTCTTAAATTCATATCATTACCTTTCAATCTTCGCATTCAAAGTTGAATGTTTTTGTCATTCTAACACAAAATTGTCATGCAAGTTAACTAAGAAAACACAATTTAACATAAAATTGTCTGCAAGATGAATATCAAACAACACACAATTTACATAAAGTTTTCATGGAAACTTTGATTATATAATTTCACAAATTGTCAAAACATGATGAGTAAACACAATCATAAAAAATGCATTGCGCCATTAGAAGTCCAAAAAGTTTAGGGAGCATTGAAGAGGATTATAATTTAGGAAATAAGGAATAATGCACAAGTTTTAAAAGTGTAGGAGAAGATTTGAAGCAATTTTGAGAATAAAGATTATTGCACAAAATTGGACAAGACTATAATTTTGACAATAACACAACAACCCATCAATTTTCCTTACCACTTTACACATTTTAAAGTTCTAATGCATCTATGCAAATCTATTGTGTATATATGTAGCTGATTGTCATTAGTAATGTGGAGTAGCACAAAGACCAAGGTCTAACATAATCTAAACAACAAGAAATTTTAGCATTTTAATAACAACATTGTGATTTGAAGCATGTAATATACTACAACCTTGATAAATATTTACTTCTAAATCACACATATTGTCAAATCCTTCACTAATGATGGGTTGTCAATTTGATGGAAACTACACTCCATTTGAACATTCAAATGGTTAAATTGGGTTATTTATTGGAAATGTAGGTCAAGTCTTATGGTTCACAAATTACATCTATATACATGAAACACTTGAAAATCACTAGTACTTTCACCTAAATTGAAGGTGGCCCAATGATGGTTCTTCAAGAGCTTCAAATTATTCATTTAAATTATGAATTACCTCTTAACAGAATCTTCATGTATATAATTTGATGGTCTTGATTACTAGTTTCAAGTTTCAATGTGTGTGTATTTTTTGTAGGTTTTGAAGTAGGGGTGCAACTTAAGTTTGTTTCCAATAATCATTTTGTCAATGGTGAAAGCATGGTAAAATATACATAAAATTTTAATGAACTGAAATTGAGTTTTAAATGAGATAATTTTTTTCATAAACATATGAAAGTAAATTCTAAATATATTAAAGGTTAATTCTAAAATTATTTTGTTTTTCATTGAGTTTATAATAAGATGAATGCATAATTAGGATTTGTTTATGATAATAAAAGTAGGGAACAAGTATTTTTGAAACTAACTAGTTAGTATGTTGTTCAAAATTACATTTTCATTTTAAAATTCAATGAAATATATATGTATTAAGTTTGAATATAAAGATCATTGTATATTCAAATAGATTTTTTTAATTATTTTTTCTTTGATAAAACATACTTGACACATACTTGAAATAAATGTTCCATTGCAAAAAATAGACTTCAAAAATTATTTGCAATTAGAAAAATTGAATAAATTTACTTTTACAATGAAAATTTTGAAAATTAATACTATATATATATATATATATATATATATATATAAATAATTCAAGTAAAAAATTAAATTTATAATAATTAATGTTTAGCTATGTTGAACCCTATTAATGAAAATTATGATGTACATCAAAGTTATGTGACCCACCCTTGTCAAGGGCATTTATTTTGTTGCATTTTCATTTAGTAAATACCGAAACCCATTTTCATTTACCTCCATTAATGTAACGTGGTGCATTGTTTTTAAGAATAACAATTATGTTATTATTTCATTTGGGAAAGATCAAATATTATAATATATGAAACAACCATTATGAAACAATGTATTGAATTTTGGAATATACAAATTAACAATTTTTTATTTATGTATAATTTTTTTAAAATTAAATGTTTGAAAATAAAAAATGTTGATAATTCAATGTTATATTTTTAATTTTGGTATCATTATGTGATTATTAGTAAGAAAATGAAAACTTACTTTTGATCAAATTAGAATGCATGTGTTTGAGATTGAAGTTCACTATGAATTTTCAAAGCTAACATATTGAATTTTGATTGATAGAATTGTAATCAAAGTTTGGCACACTTATTGTTGGGTTTTGTTTGGTCACTTGTGGATAGTTTTTTAAATTGTTTTGAGGTTTTTTTATATGTAAAAAATATGGGTTCTTATTCAAGGAAAGGTGGGTTAGTGTAAGGTCAATGCAAACCATATATTTGAAAGCTCAAATTTCACAAAATTTCAAAGATATGTTGACTAATTGATTATTAAGGATGTGTGATTTTTCTTTGTAATGCCATTATATTGTGTCATTGATTGAGAATAAAGATTATGAAGAATAGATATAAGTTGTTTCTGTCACATTGAATGTCTAGTATTTCATCATTTTGATCATTTGCTTAAATATAGGTGCACTCCAAAAAGATTGTTATTTATGAGGAAAGGGGGCATTTAGGTTTTTTAAGCCTCATAGTTCTTTTGTGGCATGAAGTGATCAATGTGATTAAGTCTACATCGTGGTTCATGAAAATCATTGTAAGAGGAAAAAAATCAAGGTTAACAAAATAAGTGTTCATGTTCAAAGTTTACAAAAGGAATTGGAAAGTGCTTTATGATCACATAAGCACCATTGAAATTGTGCCTTCCATTTTTTTACAATGTGAACTTTGTGGTTCGTCATTAAAAGAATTCAATGCCATTTGTGACAAAATTTATAAGGACAAGTTCAATGCAACCGGGAAATACACTTTTGGACATGCTTCAATATTTTATTTATATTATATTGAAAAGTAAAAAAATTGTTTTTAAACAATTACCATTAGGATATTGTTATTGTTGCAAACTTTGTGGGAGAACCTTGTAAAGCTTATACGGATAATTGAATAGCCATCCATAAACTTAAAACTTCAATATATATGTTGTGAATAGCGTATAACCCTTGTTATTCTTATACATAATTTGGATGGGTCAAATCCATATACAGTTGTCTTCTCAAGATCATGCTCTTTGACAAAGTTTCTATTTCCATAGTTTACAACTCCTCCAAAGCTTCCAATTGATGAACTTGTCATAGCAAACAAAAGTAAACACACCTCACAAGGTAGAGACCATCATATTCCAATTCATTTTGGGATTATGAGTGTAGCAGTGGCTACTACATTGTGTTCACATAAAGTAAAAATGATGCCACAAAGCTTGTAAGAGCTTTGAAACTTGGTATTGCTAAAGCTTTGCATGAAAATATGTTTATTTATGCATGCTATAGGAGTTGATGAAGTTAGTGGGAAGCAGTGGATACTATAATAACCATTCACATGATAAAAATGATGGTGTGATATTATGTGAATGACATTGTAAAATTATGACTACATTAAATATTTTCCTCCTTTTTTTCTTTTGTTGGAACTATCACAACAATTGCCTTCAAAGTGCTATTGTGAATTGTTTTCTGCAACCTCATAAAAAAATTGCAAATCCCACTTTAAAAAATATGTATCAAATTATTTCATTTTATCTTTGATACATATATCACATTTTTATGATAAATATATTTATCATTGTTTCAAAATTCCAATGCAACATCAATCACAACATTTTTAAAAAGGAGACTCAAGTTCACTTCACACACTTCACAATGCCAATTTTTTCACACCTCATCACCTTAAGCATAAGAATTTAATTAAACCTTCACTTTTCCATAATTGATTGCCATTCATATAAACAAAATGACAAGAAACATTATTTCATATAACTCGAGTGAAACTTGAAATCTATGTGATTGGAAAGACAACTTTTCTTTGAAAGTAACTAGTATGTTAATTCTAGCAACATGACAACAACAATGAATGTAATCCATTCCATAGCAAGGTAGCAAATATTGTAGATTCATGAATGTACTCCATTCCATAGCAAAGCTAACAAAGATTGCAAAATTTGTAGTACGAACAAGGAATCCAAGTATATAGAGTTAGAACCCAAAACTATAGGTTTTAACAACTTCAAAATTATGTGATGCCATTAAAACTAATTTGGCAAGGTGAACTGAACTAGACTTCCTTCCCCATGCAAAGTGCTATTGAATGTACTAAGATGCTTGTTCATCTTCACTAGTTTTTTAAATGGAAAATTAACCAGTCTGCATGCATTAAAGGCATCACATCCGGGAGGATATTTCTCTTATGCATATTCCTCCTCATGGGGATGATCTAGGATTTGGAACTTTTTCAACATAGAAACGACATCGATAATCTTATCTTCAAGGAGCTTCATATTGTGGGCTTGTACTTGGCCATACACGTGTGACAAGTTCTTATCTTCCATCGTAAGCTCCAATAAGTAGAAAAAGAAAGAAGCTTGCTCCAAGGTGAGATCCACCTTTTTAGAAGGATCATAATGTGATCCCACAATAGCTTTAGCCATTGCTCCATGAATTGCTATAAAGCCATAGGGATCAATTTGTCCATTTGGTAACTACGCGATGCGCCATTTGTCTTCATTTCTCAAAGCGTCCAAAGCCTGCTTCCATTCCTCCTTCATAGTCATGGATGCATTTAAAGGGGGTTTTGGGATGTGGAGGAGACGGTATAATTCCTCTTGAGATATTCGGGTGTAATTACCTCTTGTATCCTTCATTTGTTTGGTAACCTAGCCACCAAGGCTTGGTTCTTGCAGGGTTTGAGGTCCCTAGGCTTGGAGAAAAACATGTCGTGTTTCTATGTCCTCTTTAGGGATTGCAAAGGTATCCAAGATTGCGTCCTTCATTGTCTCCATTAATGGATAAAGTGTGCAGATTGTTGCATCTTTTCCTAGGAACAATTCCCTGGTAATATATGGTAGTTTTTTTTGCACAAACACTCAACATTTTGTGGGAATTATTATGGGTAAGAGGAACATAAAAACCACATCTTAATTATCATGAAGATACAAACCACATCTTCATCCTAGTTTTTTTAATCATCTTATTAAGATTTTTAATTCAAAATGGAAAAACTAAATACCTTGACATAATTCTAATCTACACATTTTGGAATCACCTTGCTTTTCTGAATAACTAGGTGCAAACTTTCAGAAAGCCTCTCTAATGTTTTTTCTTGCGAACTGCACTTCTTTTTTATTTTTTCGAAGAGAAGGCAATCAACTGCAGACATTCGAGTTGACCCTCCTCCACCATCGGGTAACACCTTTGTTTCTGTCCTATCTTTTGGCAAATCTTCGGGCAATCCATTCTCTTCTAGCAATTCCTTTTAAAAGTGATTTGGTTCGGTAAAAGGATTTGGTGATGCATGCACTCTAACTTGTAAAGAAACACTGGGGCCAATAGGATTCAACATCACATGGCATGTGTTTAATTTCTTGCTTTGCATTTCGGGTCCAAAACGATGCATCTTGAAACAAAGTATTGCATGAAAAACAATTGCCTACATGAATAGGAACAACAATAGTTACTAATAAACAATCTTGTGCATTGCTTAAAAAATTCACAAGTAAAAAAAAAACAAAATTGACCTAAAACTTATTTACCACATCTGAACTTGTAATAACCACATCTGAGTGATGTTGCAAGAAACTCTACAAGCATTCATAAAACACTATATGTATTACAACTGAAACTAAGTAATAACAAATACTTGACCAATAGTATCAAAAACCTTGCTCCCGCAAGATTGCAATCTTATAACAAGGTGAAAAAAAACCAAATACTCCTAGAACAAAATGCAATGCAAAAAAAATTGCATAATAGGCATTGACCACTTGATAAGGTCAAGAGATTGACATTCCACAAGAACATAGAAACAAACAATTTAACAAAAAAATTGAAAACATCTATAATCCATTTCAACACAAATTAATAAAAAAACAGCAAAAAAGAATCATAAAGAAACAAAGATTACTTAATGATGTAATGGAATTTAGTTTTAAAAGCTTGTCAAACACCTCCTTCAAGCTCATTTCTGTTCATATACAAGATTGATTGTTAGTGAATGGTAGTAAGAAAAACTTGAAAATCCTTGACAACTCAACAAAAGCAACCAAAACATGCAAATCATAATAACCAAAGGAAACAAAAAATTGCACACGGGCAATTTAAAATGTATAAAAGAAGATTTCCCATTCTATCCTTCATCCATCCTTCCTTGCATATTGTTTCATCCTCTTTTCTCTCCTATTTCAACCCTTTTTTTCTCTACGCTTCCTTCATACTTCCTCTTATCTTGTTTAAACCCTAAACCCACTATTCATTCTCCCACTGTTCTAGGTTGAACACACTATGAGAAGTTTATAGTTATAGTCTTTTTGTTGAAGAAGATTTACAAAAGCTCATCCATAAGGAAACAACAAAGTATGTTGATAGTTTGTCTCACATGTCTTCAATGATGACATCACATCTTTTGTTGACTTGTCATCAAATAATACATTTTACATCACCCACATTGAAGGGTTAGGCTCTTTCCCAAGTGTGGAAGTGCTATTGGAATCATGATCAATCTCATACTTTTGTATCGTGCACCACATTGAAGTAATTTGCTTTCATGCTACTCGCAGTACTTACTAGGAAACCACAAAACCACATGGTTCTAGTTGCAAAGACTACACTCACAACTACAAAAACAAAACACATTAAAACCTATCCAATTCTTACAACTGCAACGACCTTATTATACTGCAAAGTTGTAACCTAATACTCGCAAGGCAACTTTGAATGTTCGAACTCTTAAGTCAAAATAACAAACTCTACATTGCGAATTTTGATGTCCCAAGTAAATGGCCTGAAATTGTTAATCAACTTCAAGCTACAATAGTAGTGCAATTCCATTTGGATTGAGTAGAAGATGCAGCAACTACGGTGTTGCTAGGAAGCTTTAATCTGCATTCACACTTGCTATTTTCTTACATTGTATAGTGAATTATGTGCTTCATGGATGAGCTCCAAACCAAAGCCAACAAGAGCAATGATCATTTGTGAACCTCTGAAGCTAGATTTAACAACTGATCCTTTCAAGGGCACCAAAAACCCCTTCGAGAATTGCTACTCATGCCTCAAAACCATTACATTAGAAACCAAGAAGTATTGTAACCAAGTCTATCACAAAATCTTAATGTCTGAAGGTATGACTGTGAAGTTGCAAATTTAGCAAGTGCCGAAGAAGACTGTAAAAAATCCCTAAAATCAGAATACATACCACCACAAGAAGAAACACACAAATAAACATTGAAAGAAACAAAGAAATAGACAAAACCACATGTGAAGCTACTGTAGGTGTTGTTGTTGTTGTTGCCATTATTACTAGGTGTCCACCAAAACACATGGAAAAACTTGTAGTGACCTTCACACGCGAAGGAAAGCTTGGCTTGTTGTGAAACATAGATATTCAATAGTAGACCTAGTATCTCGTATGAAATGGTGCAACAACTTGGAAGTTATAGCATAATAGAGATTAATAACATACTTCATGCTATCCAAGTTGTGCCTAATTTTTTAGAAAAAACCCATTTCTTTGTAAATAACTTCAAATCTTGAAATCAATTAAGTAAGGTGTGGTAGTTGTGATTGATTGATGCCATTAGATTAGATTGGTTGACCTGATTAGTAAAACATTGTGATCCTACAATTTCTTTTGTGCCTCCGTCATTTATTGACAAATGGGTTTGTTTAAATGCTTCAAATTTGTCTTTTCAAGAGGAACTTGACTTGCTCAAATGCAATTTCTAATTTGAAGATAATTTAAGAATGGGCTTGCTGGTTGGTGTTGTGGTAATTGTTGTTGTTGTTGCTCCATCCAATGTTGCAAATTTTAATTGTTCCATTATTGTGCCAATTGTAAGTATTGGCATAATTGTCATGACAACATTCTACGTAAGATAAAGGTCTATCAATAAACCCTTTCGAATTTTTGACCCCCCCTTTGGCCTATTGGCCTCAAGGGATTTCAAATTTTGAAAGGATTTGTTGATAGACCTTTTTCCTATACAAGCAAACTTCAAATATATGGAAAACCCACCAAGGTAAAAACAAGGTAGATATGAAATATTGACCAGCCAACCGAATAGGGTAAATAAAAAGGCAACATCAAACAAAAATTGATCAGCGAAATATGGTATGTGGTAATTTTACCTTGTTTGATTTTACCACAGGTAATAACCAGTGTTGGATGGGTATCACAATTTTATGATACTCACTAGGTTTGGTTTTCACAAAGTAATTTACAAAAGAGTCCAATTTTCCCTCAACAAAACATTTTCAAATTTTTTTACATTGAGCAAGGGTATAACGTTTAAAAGAAAATTTAATTGGTTCTCACAATGCCGATTCTTAGAAATTTGAGACAATCAATTATCTTTTGCCAATTTTCACAAACCGGGTATTATTTTATATTTTAAAATTAAAATTAAATTTTTTAATTTGAATTAAAATTAAATGAATATTGATTTAATTATTTTTAAAATGATAAGTTTAACTTTTTGAAAAAAATAAAAATCAAAGGACCTCTAGTTCAAGGTTTTGAAAATTTAAAAGAATAAATCATAATTTAAAATAAACTTTCCAAACATCATTACCATTTGACTTAAATTATCTTATATATTAAAGCTACAGTGGCGTCTGTCTGTCCGGGCAGTGCCTGGAATTTATTTTTATTATTATTATTTTTTATGGGTTTTGTTTTCTTGGTCGATTGTCGCGATGGGGGTTCTCATGTTTTGTGAGTTGCTGCGAGGGGGATTTCAACTGGGTCGTAACAGTTTTGTGCAACAATCTCCAAGGAGTTTCAAGCATGTGCCGTCACTCACACAAGTTGCTGGCAAGCACGAGCATTAGTAGCAGCATTTTGCTCCATTTTGCAAGAACCGTGGATGCAGGAGCTTGGATTGTGCTCTGTTCTTGGAGTTTCTGTTTGTGAGGTTTGCTTTCGGGAGTCTTCTTCCACTGCCCGTTCCCTGTGGTGTGGTCGATTGTTGCGGTGGGGGTTCTCATGCTCTGTGAGTTATTGCGAGGAGGGTTTCAACTGGGTCGCAATAGTTTTATGCAACAATCTCCAAGGAGTTTCAAGCATGTGCCGTCACTCACACAAGTTGCTGGTTAGCACGAGCATCAACAGCAGCATTTTGCTCCATTTTGCAAGAACCGTGGATGCATGAGCTTGGATTGTGCTGTGTTCTTCTTCTTGCCGTTGAAGAAAGCCGCAGCATGTTTTCTAGCCTTTAGGTCAGAGATAGCTTTCAGAATGGCATGGGCATGTTCCAGTTGAACATCGCTGGAGTTTCTGTTTGTGAGGTTTGCTCTCGGGAGTCTTCTTCTTCTGCGGCTGCTACTACGGCTTCCAAGGTGCCTTTTGAGTCTTCTTCTTCTGCGACTGCTGTTACGGCTTCCAAGGTGCCTCCTGGATGGGCTTGCATGACCTGCACTTTCCTGAACACTACTGGGGATTTTGTATGTGAGATGTGTGGGACTGACATGTAGTGCGTGACTTGCACTTTCCTGAACACTACTGGGGATTCTGTATGTGAGATGTGTGGGACTGACATGCAGAGAATGCAAAAACGAAGACGAATGTGCTGTTGCTTGTGGATGAGTTTCTTATTTTGCGTGTTGGGGTTTCGGCAGATCTGGCAGAGTTGTTCTGCGTGGATACTTGATTCGAGTGATTTGTCTGTCAACAGGTTTGTTCAATTCAGCAGACAGTTTTTTCAAGAAACTTTCTCTTTGAATTGCTACAAGTCCCCAATCGATTTGGATTAAACGACATTTATGACATCAAACTCTCAAAATTTAAACACAGAAGACATCAAAAAAATATTGTCTTTTTTTGGGTCTACAAAATGAATCAAAGTCTGTCAAAATTTTAACAAAAAAGAAATTAAAGAAAAATTGTATCTTTTCAAGTCTCCATAATGAATCCCCAGCACAAATAAAGATTGAGCTATTGACAACCTCAGAAAAGAGCATATCAATCAGGTATGCTATCTTGGTTTATCAAGATCAATGAAACATATTTTGATCACAAA
>Ga0116231_10008477_pt1 | contig 18027 bp, 14 predicted proteins | sample S1TSphgellanicum_2_FD_89695 | JGI IMG/M metagenome (GOLD analysis project Ga0116231, IMG submission 89695) | Host-associated microbial communities from peat moss isolated from Minnesota, USA - S1T2_Fd - Sphagnum magellanicum MG | ecosystem: Host-associated > Plants > Peat moss > Unclassified...
ATTTAAAATTTTTAAAATTTTTTTTTAAAAATTTAATTTTTTTTTTTTTTTTTTTTTCCCAAACATGTCAAACCTTGGAATACACTCAAATTTTTTCCATTCTGAAAAAAGAAACACCCAATTGAAAATATTTACCCACTGAATCTTTTTTGTTTTTGTATTTTAATCAAGAAAGGAATCATTTAGTATCAAGTTGGGTCAATGTCCTTGGCACACCTTATGAGAAAGTGCTCTCTACCTCTTGGAAATGGAGGTTAGCCTCGGTACTTCTTCGTAGGTGCTCAAGAAAGATAGGTTCAATTGGGAGATGTCAAACACCCCCATCAAACTTTTGGGGTGGGGGGAGTTGTTAGAAAAAGGGATTTCATGATTTTGAATTGTGTGCGTAGTCGAACAAATTATTATTAATATGTCAAAAACATATATGTATTTAATTGTGTATAATGAACATAAAGGTGAACCTTGTCTTAAAACCTTGATCTTGCATGCTTTGAATGTGGCTCAAGGCAAAGAATGGCAAAGAATAGAGCAAATCACAATTGACATTTGAATGTCTACAAAAGCAAGCAAATGTATTTTTACACAATTGTGCCAATGCCATTTGGAGTTTGAAAAGATCAAAAGGCTCTCACCTTTTTGTATTGATTATTTTCTTTGACAAAAAATTTCAATCACATTGCAAAGGTTGCAAGCATCCTGCATCTTAAGTTGGGCGATAGTCGTAGGTTTAACTATTTTTTGACTTTCACCCCTTTATTAGGACACATCTCTCATCTCCATGGCCAACTTATTGCAAGTGATGAATTTTTTATATGAAAAAAGACAACCGACCTACTACAATTGGTCGATTTTTGACATGAATAGGTTTTGACCTGTAGTTTGAGCTAACTTGATGTCCTGCAAATCTCCCTTTTCTTTTCTTATTTATAACTGTGTACATTTTCCGAATGAATGTACGTGTGTATATTAATAAAGTTTTACAAGGTTGCATCATTCCAACTCCAAATTCGATGTGAAAATGACTGGAATCAGAGGTTCTAGAAATCCAAAAGAAGGATCTTAAAACTGGACTGGAGGTTCTATCGATAACCAAAATAAATTTAAAAAGAATTAAAACCAACTAAAGGTTCCTTTTGAAATCAAGGATCAAACAATACTGGTTTTTATTATAGTGCCAAAGTTGGGGCTGGTTCACACGGGGCATGATTGCATTCCCCCCCCCCCCCCCCCACCCCACCCATTGATGCCAACACTAGGGATATCTTTAGCTTGAGACAAGATTTCTTTTGCTCATGCAATATTGTCTGCTCTCATGTATTTAATTACTTAATTTTAAAGATTTCATGTCGAAAATAAAAATATCCATGAATATTCCAAAGAGATCCTTCATTTTCTTTCACAAATTTTCGTTCTTTGCAAAAAAATTTTTTAAAAAAATCCCAAATTTTGACATTTGGACTAATAATTACCAAGTTTCAACATTCCTACTCATAATATAATTAGATCCAAAGCTGCCAAGATAGTACAACCATAGGTTGGGGACAAGCATCTCATTATGGCAATAGGTTCACCTCCCCTTCCCCTCTCCAATACCTCAATCGAGGAAGGCATAACAGCCACATACTAACTGGAATGTGCTAAGAAAAAAGACAAGAATCAAATCCCCAAAGTACATATTACCCCACCGCGATTCATAACAACAAAAAGAGAAGGCAACAAATAGTGTAGAATATAATATTATTTTGGGCCTGGAATCATGTGACGTGACACAAGGATTACTTATATACATGGGTTTGCAGGTCCCACAAAACCCACCACTTGCTCCTTCCTACGCATGATGTTACTGCCTCTTCCTGGAACTCGCAATTTCCTTGCTCACTCTGCAGTTACCATGTCCATGAAGACAAAACCTCGAACAATGTTCAAGTCCGTCATCATCAGAAAAAACGTGTCATTGTTGCTGTTGTTGTTTAGGGTTTCACTCATCGAGAGGATTTTATATGGTCGAGCATGTATTTATTATTGATCGACTAATTTCAAAGATGCTGTTATACGCTTTGTCTGTAAAACCGATCATGTCTTTGTCATCATCTGGGAATTTGATGTAATTTTTATTTGTCAACTGCGGTGAGTGTGTGCGGGTGTGGGTTTTTTTCCCCCTAGTTTTTGGAGTGCTGCTGCTGTGCAGCAGACTTTAGACACCCCCAGACTTTCTACAACGGGCACACAGACAGAGAGACTCTAAAGAAAGACTTTTTAGACTGCCCTTTTGCAGTCGGGTAGCTTGTCTTCAGAAAGTGTATGAAACTTTACAGTAGTGCGACAACCGGACGGTGTTGGTAGTTTGAAGAATTCGTCCGACGTCCGTCGGTTTTAATGAAGAGAATTTCGGTGGAGGACTAGCGACGTCAACGAGGTCTCTCTCTAGTGACATCAACAAGGTCTCTCTCCAACGACATCAACGAGGTCTCTCTCCAGCGACGTTAACGAGGTGTCTCTCCAGCGACATCAATAAGGTCTCTCTCTCTCTCTCTCTCTACCGACATTAACGAGGTGTCTCTCTAGCGACATCAGCGAATTAGGTCTCTCCCCACGGACGTGAACGCGGGGTCTCCTTAGCGACGGTAACGAGGTGTCTGTCCACCGACGTCAACGAGGTCTCTCTCTAGCTGCAGTTGGGTGTGGCCGACACGGACTATCCTCGCGAAGCGGAAGCTACTAGGGAGTAGGAATTTGCAAGAGAACCATGGGGTTTTCAAAGAGTGAGTCAAAATAGTTTGGAGAACAAGCTCAGGGAGATGCAGAGGTTGCAGCAGGAGGGGGAAATCAGACAGTGAAATATTAAAGCTTTCTTCAACTATTCTCGTTGACAGGAGCTTCTAGTCTGGCCGGAGATTTATTCTTCGTGCTTGAGAAATTCGTCCGCTGGCCTAGAGCAGCTACAAGCTTCTGAGGAGGAGGAGGAGGAGGAGGACGTGGTGGCACGAAAATATGGCGGATGATTACTTCCAGCTCTCGTGGGATGTGGTGCAAAAACTGCTACTGCTGAAGAACAATCAATTGGTGCAACTCAACAAGATTCAGTGTGGGTTGCTAACGGACAAGCTTTCGGAAACCTTGGCGAATGTACGCGCGGAGATTGATTCTCTACCTCCTCGGAAGCAGGCTGTCTTCTGCAAACAGCAGTGCCGAGAAGCCCTCCAAGAGCTTTACCGTGTGGTCACAGAAGCAGCGATAATCATAAGCGGTTGCTGCATCCAGGACTGGCTCAATGCCGCAGTGAAGCTGATCAACAACACTGAAGCTTTTGTTGATCCTTTCTTCCAACTGGAGTGGTGTGCTGGCGTAATCGCCGCCGTCGTCGCAGACCAGAGATTGGCAACTAACGCAGATAATCATCATCATCATCATAATCGTCAGCGCCACCATAGTGTTGCTGATCAGAAGATTGAAGGCTTCAGCGCCCAAGAATGCGTATCTAAGATGGAAACCATCCGCTCTATGTTGAAGCCGGCTGCTCTGGAGGATCATGGCAGCTTGGCAAAAAGGCTACAAGCCGAGCGGGCAGCGCAGAAGACTAGTAGTACTCATGGCAAAAAAGCTGTACTAGGATCAGATGCTGCCGAGGAGGATCATGATCAACAAGAGGTAAAGATAGTCGCAAACATGTTGAAGCTGAAGCCGACGTCCTTCGACAACAACAGCAACGCGTCGAAGAAAGTCGCGGCGGCCTTCTTACCCAACATAGAACCGAGAGATCTCACGTTCGTGAAGAAGATCGGAGGCGGAAGCTTTGGAGATGTGTTTGAGGTGCGATGGTTAGGCCAAAAATTCGCGAAGAAGACTTTTCAAGGATTCGAGAACGAGAGCTTCAAGCACGAAGCGGCAATCCTTGCAGGATTGTCGCACCCACACATCGTGCGACTGTTTGGGATTTCTATCGACAAGCGACATGGGTGTTCACTAGTCATGGAGCTCATGTCGGAAGATCTTCGCGCTTGCATGGTGAAAAGGACGATCTCCTACAGCGATCAAGCGCCATTCGAGCTCGCGGTCGCACTAGACATCATGCTGCAAATAGCCGAAGGGATGGAGTATCTACACCATAGACGCATCACCCATCGAGATCTCAAATCCTCCAATATTCTTGTCAATCCTGTAGAGTGCTTGGAAATGGCTGAAGCAGGTTACGTGCGAGCCAAAGTCGCGGACTTCGGTCTCGCGAAGACCAAAGACACGAGCGCCACCTTCTCCTTGCAAAGCATGGTAGGTACAACCAGATGGAGAGCACCGGAGCTTTTCGAAATGCGCAACTCCGATTTCTTGGATCAGATGTCGGGAGCTACAGGTCCACCGCACAGACGCTACCCCATGAAGGCGGATGTGTACAGCTACGCGGTCACATGCTCCGAAATTCTCACGGGCGACATCCCATTCAGGGACGAGAAGCTCGCTGATCTAAGCGAGAGGATCAAGTATGCCGGCGTCAGACCACACTTACCTGCTTCCGTGCCGCCGTATCTTGCGTCCCTGATCGAGAGAAGCTGGGATGCTGATCCTAGTAAGCGACCATCTTTCTCACAAATCTGCGGCGAGCTCCGTCATATCAAAGCCAGTCTCCTGATCGGTATGTTATCGTTCTCGATCCTCTTGCATGCATGTATGTTTCTGCATGAGTTCGTTGCAACGTACCGCCATGATGATGTAGATCATGTGCATTCTCAAGCTCCTGGATCTGCGCCGATCGAGCATTGACATCACTTGTTGTTGTTGCTCTCATGGATGAGTGCAGGAGGCGAGCAGCTGGTTCAATCTCTGAGATCTCCTACGTATTCCGCCCGAGAGGTATGCAAGATGTCTTCCAATTGTTTCTTTTCATCTCTGCATCTCCTCTGATCTTCACGAGGCGTCCTCCTACAACTCCCCGTGTGTCATGTGGGAAAGTTCTCACACGGGATCATTTTCCCACAAGGGAGTCATCCAAGAGCTAGCTCCTTGTGAGCTTCTCTCATCGACTCTTCTCGATGCTGCTTCCGAGATCTTCTAGTCTTCAATGATCTCCTCTCTTCTGATCTCATCGCAGAGTACTCTTCTCTAATATGTCGGGGCCGGCGGTCATGATGTACCTACTCTTGTTGCAGTGGCGTGAGAGGAAAACCATGTACCAAGCATTTCTCGATGCTGCCGATGTCGAGGAATATAGACGTTCTGAGAGTGTCACCCGAGTTCTTCTCATCGGAAGTCCGACAAGCTCAGGCTCAGAGACAAATTTCATGGGACGTCTTTGCAACAACAGCAACAGCAACAATAGTACGATGCTGGATCAGTTTCACAACGACATCCAAGAGCAACAAGGGAATCCAGCAGCTTCTGAAGATCATGATCATGATGCTGCAGCAGTCCGCTGCAATGTGCAGAACATCAACAAGGCGTGGAGGCATCGGACTCTTCCGCTTTGTATTCATGTGAGCCAAGGTATCAGCGACAATATGAATGCAGGAGGTCATGGCAGCAGCAGACAAGTACTGGACCAGATTGGCAATTTTTTGAAAGAAAGGAATTCTAACTGGACTTTCTCCTCATGGCTGGCCAAATGGCAAGTGCTGTTGAGGAAAGGATGGTTCACAGACCGTGACCATGGACGACCCATGCAGAAACTGAACAACAACCGAGTTCATGTCGTCTGGCTCTTGTACTCTCCTCATGAAATTGTCCATGTGGAATGGGCCCGGCTCAAGGATCAGCTTGCAAACTATGAGCTTCCGGTCCAGATTGTGCTTGATACACAGCTGCTGCCCGACACCTATGATCATCATCAGGCAGAATATTCTGATTCTGGCGACCCCATCACCGTAGCTGAGCATAATTTGCAGAAAAACTTTCTGGACAAGAGGGGTTTCATGTTTCCCAATGTGCGGGCATTGCAAGATCAATTCATCATTGTCCCTCCAGATCAAACTCTCAGCAGCAGCAGAAGATCACAAGACTACAACAGCTTGGCATATCCACAAGAAGCTTTTTCGGAAGATGAGGATACGCAACTTCTGATTCGAGAGCAGGAGCGAATGATCCGACATGAGACCACAAGGCAACTAACCCATTTGGATCCGAAAGCTCTATGGGCTTCCGCCGAGGTGATCAAGACAATCGCAAACATCCAGCAAACGGCTGAAATCATTTGTGATATTGCATCCCGGTTGGGCAGACGGGGAACCAACATTGCAATTGCACCTTTCATGACGCTTCCCCGGCGGTATACTTTGGGACAATCTGGGATCTTCACACTAAAGTGCTTGTGCAAGATTTGGGAGGTACCCAAACGCATGGAGACAGCCATGTTGAAGAAGACTGCGTCATGGGAATTGGGTGAAACTCAGAATGACATTGGATCAGCTCCAGGAAGAGCAACTAGTTTGTCTTTGCCTCGAGCAGCTGCGCCACATGAACCAACTTCTCCGACTCCTGCACTTGTACTTGCTGATGGGAGATATCTCCCTTTCAGTGTCAGAGTAGCAGGTGTGATTTTGTATTGTAAAGCTCGGCATCCCAAAGGCTGGATTCAGGATGGCTTCTTGCGCACCGACTACATGCTCGAATTCAATAGCTTCTATTCTGCTTATCAGAATCAGTTTGATGAAATCACAAAGAATACCCACTTTGGGGTTTCTTTTCAATTGCTGCACTCACTGTTTGCCTCTTCTGATCATAAAGTAGCTGGTGCCAATCTGAAACAGCAGTTGCAAACCTGCCTTGAGGATTTTTTTGTTGATGTACTGAATCGCACTGATTTCAGCTCAGATGATCTTGTACAGTAGTAGTAGTAGTAGTAGACTTAGTAGTAGTTGTATAATCATAGGGATTTTACTACCACCAAAAAATCATTACATCACACAAATCAGGCCATCACGTGCCACCTCATGTACAATAACACTTGATCTTAGAGCATTCATTAAATTGGCTAGTCAGTGCTCTTGAAGCTGCTTTCAATCTGTATGCATTAGCAAGTCTCTTTTTTCTTTCCCTTGTTTTTGTTCTGCCCACCTCATACATGTTGCTGTTGATGGTCCCTGAACAAGTGAGAGACTGTCACTGTTGTTCATAGTACAAGTGAGTAATTTTTTGTTTTCTTGTTCTTGTCTTTGTCAAACTGTCCTTTTCTGGAGCTTGACTTGAAGAAGAAGTTTTAACCTTGTTCTGGCTTTCTTGATCATGAGAATAGAGATTTATTGATTCTCATGACAGATCTTTTGATCTGTCACACATTGTGACCACAGTTGAGTGATTTGGAATTGTGTGATTTAGCAACTGAGATGTATGTACAAATCACCCAAGCAGCTAAGGATGTGTTTTGTTTGTTTTAGCAATTATAGCGGTTTACAGTCCAATCTACCTCATTCTGGTTGCATCATTCCTTGTGCTCTCTTCATGAAACAAAAGGTATTGAGCTGAAAGAACATGAGACAATCAAGGAGGTCAAGTAGTTTGCAATACAATCAAAAGCTTTGATCTCAGGCTGTGTAAAGTACCCAAGACTTTTAATAATGCTCACAAATTGTGTCAAGTAGCTACAAATTCGTGAAAAACAACCAAGACTTTCATGCGTGGAAGTTTATTGGGAAAATGTGAACATAATAATAACAAAGCCTTCTGCTTGCACTGCAAATGTTGGGTGGTCAAATTTCTTGCTTGTTTTGGAATTAGGGCAAATTACAGTAAAGACTAATGTCAATATAGGGAAAGTAGCATGGTTTTTTTTGTTTACATTTGAATGTCTGAAACCACATATTTGGTTTACCACACACATGTGTCATGAGCCAAGTGCTTGCAGAAAAATCATATTCTGGTGTAGTGTATGGATGAGACCATGTGACCATCATATTGGGCCCTCCTGTGTGCATGTTAAGCTGTATCATTTGGTTGCCTGAAATTTTATTCCTAAAATTGTTCCTCACCATTTTTGGCCTGCAGTTATACCCCTTCCTACAAACTTGTAATTGAGTTTGATTATTAATGTACTTCTTGTTTTCGGTGTAAAATATTTTATAAGACCTCAAACCAATCATGTGACAAGCTGAGTTGAGAGTATAAGACTTTTGATGGGTTCAAAAAAATTTGGCCTTTCTTTTCATAGGTACTATGATAGTACCTTTTCAGGTTTGGCATCTTGCTGTTGAATAATTATTTTATTTTGAAAAATTAACTTTGGCAAAAAAAAAAGTTTTGAAATTTTGACAAAATTTTATTTAAATTTAAAATATTGGATAATGACCTGAAACCACTTGAAATACATGCAACAATATACACACTAAAACCCTAAAATTATCCTGTAACAACTTCTTAAATCCTATGAAATTTTTGCATCATAATTTCAGCAAGAAGGGACCTTAATTTTCTAGAATTTTACATTTTTAAAAATAATATAATTTCTGCCAAACCTGGAAAGGTATTCTGATAGTGTGTATCTATTTCACTACATTTATAAAGGATCTCCCTCTTTTCTCATCTTTAATTCAAGTGAACTAGAACCCGGATTTTCACAAAGTCATGGAAAATTGGCCTCAACAAAATGGATAACCTCAACAACCCCTTTTCTAGGGGAAGTTTGGAAGTAGCAGATTCAGAACCAGAACTTCCAAGAACCAACTCATGACCCCTTTTGTCAAAGAGGGTTAGCAAACAAGAGGCCAGGAATTTGTCAAGATACACAAAGTGATAAAGATAAAATGGATTCTTCCACCTCACTTCAAAGTAAGTTATCACGAGGTGGGCCAAGTTTCACATTCCAAACAACATCAAGAAGCAGCTCATGGGGTGCTCACAAGCAAGTCAGGATAGCCAATTCCGGCCCTGAAAATGTAGATCCATAAGCTTTACATCATTGTATATCAACAGGCAAAAGTTATTGTGAGCCTAACTATACTTAGATCACAAGGTATAAGGGGAGGGGGGGGGGGGCAAGGTCCTTACACCTACTTAAGAAGTATGCATAAGATCCCTATTTTTTTCTAAGAGGGATATTCAGAAATGGAAGGTGCCCCTTGAAATATGCTTAGGAAATTTCTTGGCTACAAACATGAGACTTGTATCTAAATCTATATACACATAGGGGACTTTGCACTTCTAACATAAATGACTTTGTGAAAAAATGGTGGTCACCATTTATTGTGAAATGGAAAAAATGAAAAAATGGTGGTCACCATTTATTGTGAATGGTCACCAATTCACAAAGTCATGGAATAATCTCATTGACCACCATGTTTTCTTTGCAGCTAGGTACAAGCTTATGATGCAATTAGAGCATCTCCACCGGTGCTCAGTATGTGACTCCAGAGAGTAAAATTTATTGTGAAAAAGTCAAAATGTGCCGGTTTAGCTGAGGAAATTGATTTTTCTGCACCAAATTCGTGCAGCTTGCCGTGGCTGGTAAAAGGCGCAACACAATTGTGCACCTACAAAAAAGAGTGTAATAAATTGGACCTGACTGCAGCTCAGTATTTCTGGTTGGTCAATCATAATGATTGGTCCAGGTGGTTTCCTATTTGTAGTTCCCACGTGTATGCAGTTACAGTTTTATTGGTGGGGTTGCCAAAAAAAAATACAGCTAAAATTAGACGTTTAATTTTATTATTCAGAGTGACATACTCAGCACGGTGGCGATGCTCTTACAATGAAATCATATAACAGCATCTCCACCACAAAACTGTAAATAACACCTTTTTTTTAGAATTGAATCCCGTTTAATGATCACTGATCCCACCCACCAACGTCATTAAAGTTCCTTTAAACACTGAAAGACCATTTATGTCTTTACATCTGGACGAGTAATAGTCACTGTCCAAATCCATAGTTGAAAAAACGTTTTAAAGGGGTCCAAAATGGACATCAATAGAGGAGCGCAGCAGGATTCACGCTATCGTGGTGCAAGATTAAATGAAAAGGGGTGTTTGCCGGTGTGGGGTGGAGATGCTCTAACAAACAAGTGCCAGTCTACTAGAGTTAAGCCTTTAGAACAATTCAGCTTCCCCATTCTGAAAATCTGATTGACCCTATGAGCCATTCTTCAGCCCTAGATACAGGTCTATTCCACGGACCAAATGTCTTTGGGTATATTTCCTACACTAATCCTAGACAAGCCCCCTAATAATATTTTTCATCTTCAGAGTAGAAACTTCTATTTTGGGGGAGTCTCCAAAGTTTCAGAGTCTCTATTTTATTTTATCTTAAAGGTGATGAGCCAACCAAAATGGCTCATTTTAAATAATAAATAAATGTTAAACTTGAGATGCACTTCTCCCATTCACCTCTCTTATTAATTAGATGAGGTGCCTCCCAAGTTCAATTTATTATTATTATTATTATTATTATTATTTTGCAACAAGCCCATTTGATTGGCCCATCACTCAAAACAACTATGTAGACTCCCCAAAATAGAAGGTTCTATTTTGAAATAATTTGGTCCTACCCTTTGGCCCAGATATATAGGTGAAAGGAGGACAACATTTGCCAAAGCATATGGGATAAAAGTGAGGTGGTATGGAGAACATGTTGGGGAACACATTGAAAACTTGAGGAAGTATTGGGAACCTGATGAGAACCCATTGGGAACTTAAAAGGAGCAGTGGGAACAAATCAGGATCCAGGGGAAAATGAAAAAAATCCTTTTCCCCTCCCAAACTTAAAAGGAAAAAAATGCAAGGCATGTTGAGTGCATGCTTGGACCTTCCCATTGGCTGCATGAAATTTCTCTTCCCAAAAGAGTTCCTCACCAATTTTGGCTTGGGCTAATACTCTTTGCAAAGAACGCCCTACTTATTTAGTTGGAAGATGAATGAGTACCCTAGAGTAATCCTATAATCTGTCTACTTAAAGAGGGGTGTGGCAAATGCAGAGAGCTCATAAAATGTTCAGAAAAGGCCAAAAAAAAAACAGAAGCTGAAAGTAATCATTGTTCAAAACTGAATTTAAAAGTGCTTTATGTTTGGGAAGTTTTCTTCTCCAGACCCTAATTATGTTCTAGAGATGAGATTGAGCACATTATCCCACTTACAACTGATGTTATGTGTTAAATAATTCTCAAAAGGATTGCCAAATAAACAAATAAAAACATAAAAATCAGTAGTGTTTACAGAAATCTTTAAGAATTGAACACTGGAACACAATCTAGTGGTTCAATCAATAGATTATTGTTATAAATTCAAAATGCGAGGTGCACTCTATAATTTTATTCTTGATATCAAATTTTGGTCCAATTTCTTCATCAATTTGTATCCCATTTCTTTTCAATTGAACTTGGTCTGTATGCTTCTTTACACTACCAATGACAATTAACTATTTTTTGTTTTATTATGTTACATCTCATTTGTTTGGAATTGAATTCATGACGTGAATTCAAATTCGATGTATTTGAATTATGTTTTAAAATTAAATTAATTAAATCTGAAGTAAGTGCAATCAACTCTAATTTATAATTATTAGTTATTATTCTCTAATTGAGCTCAATTATTAAATTATTTTAATTTAGATGAAATTTAATTTTCTCTAAATAAACTCATTTTTCCATTATTTAATCATCATTGGTAGTGCACAACAATGTGAAGCCCAATTAAATAAATATCTTGACATAAAATTACTAATAATGAGTCACAAGTGCCGAACTTATTCCCAAATGAACAAGTTGCTAACCACATAATGTCTCTACCCTAACATTTAAGAATATTGTTGGAAGTGTTAGATGAACTGAAATATGTAGGTCATTATCCTTTCATCATTATTTTTGCCTTATTATTATTGTCAACGTTTTTTAGAGAAATTTTATTTTTAACCTATGTGATGGTATTGTGGTACATAATCTAGGAATTTGAATACAAAATATATTGGTTTATGGTCAGTCCAATAAACTTCAACAACTCTGGACATGCATTGTTGAGTGGGTGCATTTGTCCATATGTGATCAATATGGAATCCATAAATTGTTGTATTTTTTTTTAAATTGAAGTTCCATTGAATATTGGTCCATAAAACTTTGGAGTTCATTTGGTTGTGTTGAGTTTTGATCAAACATGTTAATATAGAAATCGCCATTTATTATCATGGGATAAGAAATTGGCATTAGATCCAAAAACTTTTGAAGGTGAATTATGAACATTGACAAGGATAATGTTGAAGGTCTATATATTGCTATTATATGAATAGTCTTTTCTTGTATTTGCCTTGAATGTTGCCACAATATATTCAACCCCTAAAGATGTAGAAGTTTCATGTGATGATAAGGTTGTGAAATTGTCATATATAATCATTGTACCATTTCAACCATTTACACTAATCATTGAATGTGTTCTTGTATCAATGTTCAAAGATGTATCATTAGATGTTAATGTGTTGAAATGTGTTTCATGGAGGCACAATATGTGAGTTGTTTTAAGATTGTAATTCGAAAAAACATCATTTTTATGTAAAAGCAATGATCTAGTATTGAGAGAATAAATTAGTACATGTGAATCACAAAATGTATGTGGTTTGGGGACAAGTACATCCATCATGCAATGGTTTACAATCAACTCATCTCCATGGCAACACTTGGATCAATTTGAAAAAAATTCATCTCCAAAGGTTGGAAAAGGTAATAAATTTCTTTTTTCTTAACACGAAAAGGTGTTGTATATGTCAAACCATGTTTATAAACATTAGTAGGATCAAATGTTAAGTAATCAAGTGTTAATGCTTGTGTTCAATGTATAATGCTTAGTACATCCAATTGAATGGGAAATTATGTTCTTGTTATAATGTGAGAATAATTTGAACCAATTTGAATATCTTTGGATATGGGTTCTATGGGTGTCCATGTAGGATATATTTCATGTTCATACAAATGTGCATTTTTTATTCTTATGAGTTGACCACATTGGGATTATTAAATAATATCCATATGACTTTTTGTGAATTGAATACTTTAGTTGATCCTTGGAATATTCCATTTGCACCATTTACAAGACCATAATGCGTTGCATAATTTCCAGCACAAAGTTCAACCAACATATTTTTTCTTTATTTGAACCTCTAAATGTAGTCACGTTGTGAAGTTTACATCATTTTGTAATTGAAATGATTGAGGACATGTATCATGATGTCTATCTTGTTCACAAAATATGAATACATCCCCTTCACTTTGAAAGAAAGTTGATTCATTATGTTTTTGTTTTGCTTCATTCATGTAAAATAAATATGAAAGTTTTAGAACATTTAGCAGTGTACAAAAACATTGATTATTTATGGTATCCACATCTTATTACAATTGTGTAGCAATTTGAAATCGGTTTAAGATATTAATGAATTATTCATCACTTTGACACATGACTTGCTTCAATTCATAACATTTAATTTTTTCCATCCAAAAATTTGGAGTTAAACTATCAATGTTGTTTGCATTAATTTTGAAAACTCTTGCATCACAAACTAACTAAACTTGATAAAAATCACCAGTGTTAATTACATCAAGATTTCCAAAAAAATTGGTGTGAATACGTTTGATTGATCTTAATTGAAGATCAATAAATTTTAATATTCTTTTCCTTATTAATGAAATTTCATCTAAAACTATCAATTGTAATTGGTCATATTTTAAAACTAAATTATCTAATCATTATGAACTTAATGATGGTAAATATTTACAATTAAGTGGTATAGAAAGATTTGAATGAATTGTAATTCCATCAATGTTAAATGTTGATTTTCTAGTATATGCCATGAGCAAAGCTTTCTTTTTTAAAGGGTCTGAATGAGGATGTTTATTATAAAAACACATCAAAGCTTGAATTAAAAACATTAATGTGAAAGTTTTACCTGTATCAACACCTCCAATAATGAATAAATGAATTGGTTCATTTGGATTTTATTTTTTTTCCATACATGACATCATCAAATATAAAACATTCATTATTCATTTTTTCAAATAATGAATGGAATTCATGGGTAAACATGATTTGGTCTCGAACATCAATATTGGTTGAATTAGGAATAGTGGAAACACCTACACATGGGTTAACAATATATTCATTACAAATGTTATATGATTCCACTCTAGTACAATCAGTAATATTTTGTGAAGAAAACCCAATATTTGCATTAGGAAATTTATCCACCCATATGTTATTGTCAATTTTTGTTGCTAATTCACAAGCTTGTGATTCTATGTTTTCCCAATTTGTTGTGTATGCATTATTATTATCAAAATTATATATAAATGTTTTTTTTAATAAATTGATTTGTATTTCATGCATGTTATATGACATATGTGGAATGGTCACCTTTGAGAATATGTTCATTATCAAATAAAGGAATAAATAATAATAATTGTTCTTTATAGTAAGTTTTTGGGTCTCAATGTTCATTAAAATGCACATAATGAATTATATGAGATTTTTTCCTTTTTTTCCTAAGATTTGCAATGTCACAATTTGCAACAAATTCAATGAAAGAAATGTTAGATAAATAATTAGGTCTTTTGATGTATTTATCAATGATTGAAGACACATAATATATATAAAATCCAAAGGAAGTGTTTTTTTAAGATGTAACAATTTTTAATACAAATGCACGTTCTTGTAATGGGGATGTATTACTAAATTTAAATGTTTTAGATGCATGGTACAATGGTATAGACAACACAATATATGTAGTTAGTTGTGCTAACATTTGTTGAACATTAAGAAAAGCATTTCCCATTTTTTGAATGTGAATATGTGCTTCAATTTTGTTTTCATTACAACTAATAATTATATTTTTCAACTTTTTTGTTATTGTTTTATCTATTTTTGTTACATAAGATGTGTAATAACTAACTGCAACATAAGGGTCAAATATGAATTAAACACCTGTGTTTCCTTGCCAAAGATTTCCAACATGAATACCAAAAGGATTTGTTCGTATGTCTTTACATAATCTTTGTAAAAAAATTGTCGGTTTTATTAAGTTTACTTGTAATGCATGGATGTATGTCTCTTTATTTATAGAAAACAATTTTAGTAATGCACTAAATGACATAGATGTTGTTTGTAAATCAATTTTATTAAGTTCCTCGAAAATTCTTTTGTTAATTTCACTTAAATGAACCCTTTTTGAAGGGGTTAAAGATTCCATTAAGAATGGTTCAAGAATTTGTGTTTTTTCAATAGGAGGCCATGGAAAATTAAATTGACAAATGGCTTGATTTTTCTTCCTACAAATCTTTTTGTGACAATGTGTTTGAACTTCACGAAGATTGGGTGCTAGTTTATTAATATCACATGATATATATTTGTCCACAAATTTTTCAATTGCATTTTTTTAATCCAAACCATAAATTAGTGCATTTGCAACCCATAAAAGTCCATGGTCATGTTGACTTCCACAACTTTGAAATTTTGTATCAAAGAAAAAATTTAATAAATGCCCAAAATTGGAATTATCTTTCATACACAATGTACAAAAAGATCTCATACGATGATCATAATATCATGCACATGTAATAGGATCACATCGTATAAGATCTACAACATGTTCGAGTTCTAATTTAACAAAAGGAATGTTAAATCTTATTTTTTTACTATTTAAGTCATATAAACATTTTAATAAAGGAAGCCATTTACTTTCAACACCAGTAAATGTAACAAAAAATGTTGAAGGACCTAATTGTCGAATCATTACAAATACATCTTTTCTTAATCGATTTAGATAAACAAATGAAGTACGTAGTCCTGAAAGATCCATATATCTTAAATCAAAATGTAAAATAACATCCAAATTTGGTTTATTTATGACATCACGTGCTTGAAGTTGACGTCTAAGGAATTTCCCTATACATATGTGCACCCAAGATGATGAAATAATGGAATGAATCAATACTTTAATAGCTTTAAAAATAAATTTGGTATATTTGTGGCAAAATAATGATTTTTATGTAAGAATTCCCATTGAGCAATCATTTGATAAAACATTTTTATTCCTTGGTTGCTATGAAGTTGTCCAAAAAACAATGTAGGAAATTTCAATTCTTCACAATGAGGATCTTGAAAAAGGCCCAATGGTTTGAAATATTGGCCTAGCACCATAGGTACAACATTGTCAAAATAATCATATATTTGTTCAGAAGATAATATGTTTTGCACCATTGTATTTATTAATATGTCTTTTTGTTCCTTTTCAAATCTATCTTCATTATTATGGTCATATGATTCATCATCATTTATGTCACAAGAAACATTAATATTGGTTTCCGTTGATAATGTGAACATATCAAACCAATGTTGATGAATTGTTTAGAATTTTCATATAATGGTGTGTTGAGAAGATCATGTAATGCCAACATAATGAGGTTTAGATGGACATTACCTGTTAAATATGGTGATTTATATCCCATTGGTTTTTTTAATGATAGAACAATTATTGCTTCATTATGAGGAAGATGAGGTAATATTGATTGGGTAGAATTGGTATTCGATGGAACATTTATAATACTTCCTTTTATGTTATATTGTCCATAGCCTTGGAGTTACCAAATTTGAGCAAATGTTAAACAAGGTGATACTAATCGTTCTTTTAACTCATTTAGTTTTTTTACAAAATTTATGTCATTGTTCAATCCAATATTTGTAGGAACTAAAAGCTTTGGTGTTTTATTTTTATTAAAATAATAATAATAATTTTTATACAATAATAGATTTTTTCTTGAGGTGGATCGTGTAAAGAATATTTTTGAATTGTGGATTTTAATATTTTTCTTGTTTGTTTTTTAAAACACAATTGATGACAACACACACATGGATGAATAGGTGTATCCAATAATTGTTGAAAATATTTATCATGATGAGGTGAAGGATTTTCCAATGCTGTCAAAATATTTTCATGTATTATATTTGAAGTCAATGTATTATGAACATTAATAGTTGAAGATGGTTGTTCAATGTGCAATGGTTTCATAAGGTTATTGCATGTCAATATGTCAAATTGTGGATTTCATGTGAATGTTGTTCAAGAGAATGTGTTTGTGGAATGTCATTAAGGCCAACATTTGTATTTGTTGATGTTTCTATGTTGTTTAAACAAAATTTAATAATTTTTACAAGATTTACATTTTTTTATGAAGTTGATGTATATGAAAATATACTTGAGTGAATCTTAACTCTAAGGTGGAATTGTTGATAATAAATTTGTTTGTTATATCTTTTAAAGTGGAAGATGGAAATGCAATCATTAAATTTTCTAATTGTTCATTGTGCATGGGTTTCCATTAGAAATGTTTAGGTTTTTCAATCACATTTTCATGTGATACTTCAGATTTTTGTTTTTGTGGGTGCATATTATTATCACTTCCATAAAAAGATAGAGATCATTTTTGGCCTCGTTGTTTAATGGAAATTGTTGTTCATTGGTTGGTATGTTTTGTTTGTGGTAACATGTTTTGGTCTACTTCCCTTGAGGCATTATAAAAAGTGATTAGTTCATAATGCCCATTTTTAGCATTTACCATGTCATCATGATAAAGTAATTGTAATGTGTTATTACTTATGAAATCATCACCTACTCAAAAGCATATCACACAATTGTTTTTGACCAAGCATGGATGGGCCTATGTAAATAATTTGCCAAACAAAATATGGCACGATTATCACCCCATAAACTTCCAAAATTGACACTCATGGGCCTATGTAAATAATTTGCCAAACAAAATATGGCATGATTATCACCCCATAAACCTCCAAAATTGACACTCATGGGCCTATGTAAATAATTTGCCAAACAAAATATGGTACGATTATCACCCCATAAACCTCCAAAATTGGCACTGATGGGCTTATGTAAATAATTTTCCAAACAAAATATGGCACGATTATCACCTCATAAACCTCCAAAATTGGCATTTACACTCATTTTTTAAATATAGTTTTGTGAAGAATTTTTACCATGATCTTCATACAATAAAGAAACATTGAAATGAATATCAATCAATTTTTGAATTTGGGGGTTAATGGGTTGTAGAAGGGATTGTGCAAA
>Ga0116231_10008478_pt1 | contig 18023 bp, 18 predicted proteins | sample S1TSphgellanicum_2_FD_89695 | JGI IMG/M metagenome (GOLD analysis project Ga0116231, IMG submission 89695) | Host-associated microbial communities from peat moss isolated from Minnesota, USA - S1T2_Fd - Sphagnum magellanicum MG | ecosystem: Host-associated > Plants > Peat moss > Unclassified...
CGCCTTCGTGAACTTCTTCGGCGCCAAGGACGGTCTGGTCCACATCAGCCAGCTCGCGCCTCACAAGGTCGCCAAGACCCAAGACGTCGTCAACGAAGGCGACTCTGTGAAGGTGAAGTTCCTTGGCATGGACGACCGCGGCAAGATCAAGCTGTCGATGAAGGTCGTCGATCAGGCCACCGGCGAAGATCTGACCGAAAAGCTCGCAGCCGAACGCGCCGCGCGCGGCGAGGAGCCGGAAGAGGATCGCGGCGAGCGCCGGGATCGCGGCGATCGGGATCGGGGCGGCGACCGCGGTCGTCGCGAGCGCGGCCCCCGCCGCGAGCGGGCGGACGAACCGGCCTAGTCCAGGCGCGCTGTAACCAATGGCCTAAGGGGGCGAGCCGGCAACGGCTCGCCCTTTTTTTATTCCGACTGCAACAGGCTGGTCTTGCGCGTTAACCGTTTCTAATGGCCTTATCGCCGAGGGTTGATCCAAATAACCTGGGGTGGGACCGTCCTATGAACTATACGGAAACTTGCAATAACTTCGCGGCCTTAGCGCAAAAGAAGGCGCTGATCGCCAAGACGAAGCCGCTGGCCTTCTTGGCGGGTAGTATGCTCGCCGGCGCCTATGTGGGGATCGCGCTGATACTGGCCTGGACCTGTTCGGCCGGCCTTCCGCCAGGCGTGCGCCCCCTGGTCAACGGCTCTGTGTTCGGGATCGGCCTGGTGCTGGTGATCCTGGCCGGCGCCGAAATGTTCACCGGCCACGTCATGTACATGACCTTCGGCCTGGCCAAGCGGACGATCTCCATGAGCGACGCCCTTATCTGCCTGGTCTCTGTGTGGGTGGGCAATCTGATCGGCGCAGCCATCCTGGCGGCCCTGTTCGTCAATGGCGGCGGCGGATCGATCCTGGGCGCGCCCCCGCCCTATTTCCACGACCTGATCGTCAAGAAGGAGACCGCGTCGGTCATAGCCCTCCTGTGCCGCGCCACCTTGTGCAACTGGCTGGTCTGCTTGGCGATCTGGGGCGCGGCGCGCATCTCAAACGAGGTCGGCAAGATCTGGTTTATCGCCTGGTGCTTGCTCGCCTTCGTCGCGTGCGGCTTCGAGCACTCGGTCGCCAATATGACCGCCTTCTCGATGGGAACACTCGCGGGCGTGGGTACGCTCGGCGGCGCCTTCTACAACCTGGGCCTCGTCACGGTCGGCAACCTGATCGGCGGCGGCATCCTGGTCGCAGGCGTCTATCTGATGGCGGCGCAGGGGGAGAAGGCGGCTTAGCAACGGATCGCCTTTAGGCGACGGACCGCGCTTGCTCCTCCGCTCCTCGCGGTCTATGCCCCAGGGCATGGTTTCCCTGGCTTTTTTCGCCAATCCAGCCCGGTTCATGGCTGTCTCGCGCTGGCTGGCGCCGATCTTGGGTCTTTGCGCCGCCTTGGCCCTGATCGTGGGGCTGAAGATGTCGCTCGGCGCGCCGGACGACTATCAACAGGGCGACACCGTCAAGATCTTCTTCGTCCACGTTCCTGCCGCCCTGACGGGCATGTTCGCCTACGCGTGTCTGGCGGCCGCCAGCTTTTTTGGCCTGGTGTTTCGCCATTCCCTGGCCGACGCCGCCGCCAAGGCTTGCGCCCCGATCGGCGCCGCCTTCACGGGTCTTGCCTTGATCACCGGGTCCCTCTGGGGCCGGCCGATGTGGGGCGCTTGGTGGGTGTGGGACGCCCGGCTGACGTCGGTGCTCGTGCTGTTCCTGCTGTACCTTGGCTATATGGCGCTGCACGCGGCGCTCGACGATGAGGCCAAGGCCGCTCGCGCCGCGGCGATCCTGGCGCTAGTCGGCGCGATCAACCTGCCGATCATCCACTATTCGGTGGTGTGGTGGAACAGCCTGCATCAGGGCGAGACCATCTTCGCAGGCAAGCTGGCGCCAGTCTATCTTGGGCCGTTTCTGGTGATGTGGGTGGGCTACACCCTGCTGTTTATCGCTTTGTGGCTTGTGCGTACCCGGACTGAGGTATGGCGCAGGCGCGCAGGCGCGCAGGCCTTGGCGGCGGCGACCTGAAGTCATGCTGCACTGGTTCGATCCCGGCAAGTACGCCGCCTTCGTCGCGACCGCCTATGGCGTTAGCACGCTGGTGCTCGGGGTTTTGGTGATCGAGAGCCTGTGGCGCGCGCGCCGCTGGCGCAAGGCGGCTGAGCGGGTGCGTCCAGCCAAGGCGCCGCGGCCGTGAAGCGTTGGCTGGCGTTGGCGCCCCTGGGGGTGCTGGGCGCTTTAGCCCTGTTATTCGCCACCTTCGGCCTACACCACGACCCCCATTTCATCCCTGACGCCTTGGTCGGCAAGACCGCGCCGGTCGAGACCTTGCCGGCGCTCCAGACCGGCGCGCCGACCGTGCTCAAGCCCGACGACCAACGCCCAATTCTCGTGAACTTCTTCGCCTCCTGGTGCGGCCCCTGTTGGGAGGATACGCCGGCGCTCCTGTCGCTCCAGGCCGAGGGCGTGACGATCGTGGGCGTGGCCTACAAGGACGACCCGGCCAACACAAAGGCCTTCCTGGCCAAGCTCGGCGACCCCTTCGCCACCGTGCTGGTGGACCGCACCGGCCGGGTCGGGATCGACTACGGAGTCGACGCCCCGCCGGACACCTTTCTGATCGCGCCGAACGGCAAGGTGCTTGCCAAACACGCTGGCCCGCTCACAGTGGCGGATGCGACCGGCCTGCTCGCCCAGATCGACAAGGTCCGCAACTCCCAGCGTGACGGAACGCGAACAACCCCTTAAGCTTTGATTCACCATAAGGTCGGCAAAGATTGCCGGCTAGAGCCTGTCCGGTTCAAACGGAATCAAAGTCTATGGCGGATTCTCGCAATACAATCGGCAGCACGCCCCCGGCCTTGCGCCCGGTCGCGCCGGTCCGCAGCGAAGCGGCCCGGGCCGCACAGCGAGCCTTCTTCGAAGCCGCGCTTGGCAAGACGCCGGCGACCTCTCGGACCCCCGCCGTCGTTCAGGTCCAAACCCCGGCGCCGAGCGCGCCCGCGCGGCCAGCTTCGGCGATCGCCTCGCTCGCCGGCGCCTTTAGCGCCAAGCCAATGGGGCAGGCTGCGGCGCCGACGGATGCGACCCCGGCGCGCGTGCTGCGGCCGGGATCGATTGTGGACATCAAGGTTTAGTCGCTGTCCGCCGCGCGGCGCGCTACGACCCGACCCCCTACTGACCCAACCCCCTACTGAATCGTCGCCCGTCCGATGCTCAGCTTGCCATCGCCGGCGTGGACGTCGATCAGGCTGCCCTCGGTCAGGTCGCCTGCCAAGAGCTTGCGAGCGATGGGGTCGACCAGGGCCTTCTGGATCACCCGCTTTAGTGGGCGGGCGCCATAGACGGGGTCGTAGCCCTGCTCGCCCAGCCAATGCAGGGCGGAGGGGTCGAGCGAGATGGCCATCCGACGCTCGGCCAGGCGCGCCTCCAACCGCTGGAGCTGGATGGAGACGATGGAGTCCATCTGCGCCCGTCCCAACCGTTGGAACAGGATCACCTCGTCGATCCGGTTCAGGAACTCTGGCCGGAAGTGGCGGCGCACGGATTCCATCACCAGGGGTCGCACCGTCTCCACATCCTCGCCCTCCGCCTGGGTCGACAGGTATTCGGACCCGAGGTTGGAGGTCATGACGATCAAGGTGTTGCGGAAATCGACCGTGCGGCCCTGACCGTCGGTCAGACGCCCGTCGTCCAGCACCTGGAGCAGGACGTTGAACACGTCCGGGTGCGCCTTCTCGACCTCGTCGAACAGCACGACCTGATAGGGGCGGCGTCGTACGCTTTCGGTCAACGCGCCGCCCTCGTCGTAACCGACATAGCCGGGGGGCGCCCCTATCATGCGGCTGACGGCGTGCTTTTCCATGTACTCGCTCATATCGAGCCGGGTGATGGCCGTCTCGTCGTCGAATAAGAACTCGGCCAAGGCTTTGGTCAGCTCGGTCTTGCCGACGCCGGTGGGGCCTAGAAACAGGAACGAGCCGATCGGGCGTTGCGGGTCTTGCAGGCCGGCGCGAGCGCGGCGCACGGCGTCTGACACGGCGAGCAGCGCCTCTTCCTGGCCGACCACGCGTTTACGCAGCTGGTCCTCCATGCTGAGCAGCTTTTCCTTTTCACCGGCCAGCATCTTTTCCATCGGCACCCCAGTCCAGCGGGAGACGACGGCGGCGATCTGTTCGGCGTCGACGACTTCTGGCGCTAGCTCGCCTTTGCCGTCAGCCGGCGCCTTCGCCTGGCCCTCGGCCTCCGCCAGTTCGCGCTCCACGAGCGGGATCTGGCCGTAGAGGATTTCCGACGCGCGGGCTAAGTCGCCGCGACGTTGGGCCTGCTCCAACTCGGACCGCAGCCGATCCAGCGCCTCGCGGGCCGAGGCCGCGGCGCCGACCTTGGACTTTTCCGCCTTCCAGCGCGCCGTCATCTCTCTGGACTGCGTTTCCAGCTCCTCGACCTCGCCCTCCAGCCGCTCCAGCCTCTGGCGAGAGGCCGCGTCGGGCTCCTTCTTCAGCGCCTCGCGTTCGATTTTCAGCTGCACCAGGCGGCGGTCGATTTCGTCCAGGGCTTCGGGCTTGGAATCCACCGCCATCCGCACCCGCGCCGCCGCCTCGTCCATCAGGTCGATGGCTTTGTCGGGCAGGAAGCGGTCGGTGATGTAGCGGTTGGACAGGGTGGCGGCGGCGACGATGGCGGCGTCGCTGATGCGCACGCCGTGGTGCACCTCGTACTTCTCTTTCAGGCCGCGCAGGATGGAGATGGTGTCCTCCACCGTCGGCTGATCCACAAAGACGGGCTGGAAGCGGCGGGCGAGGGCTGCATCCTTCTCGACATGCTTGCGGTATTCGTCCAGCGTCGTGGCGCCGACGCAGTGCAGCTCGCCCCGCGCCAGGGCGGGTTTGAGGAGGTTGGAGGCGTCCATCGCCCCGTCGGATTTACCGGCGCCGACCAGGGTGTGCATTTCGTCGATGAAGAGGATGACCTGGCCTTGCGCGCCGGTGGTTTCGGCCAAAACCGCCTTCAGCCGCTCCTCGAACTCGCCGCGGTATTTTGCGCCGGCGATGAGCGCGCCCATGTCCAGCGACATCAGCCGCTTGTCCTTCAGGCTTTCGGGCACATCGCCATTGACGATGCGCAGCGCCAGGCCTTCGACGATGGCCGTCTTGCCCACGCCCGGCTCGCCGATCAGGACGGGATTATTCTTGGTGCGGCGGGACAATACCTGGATGGTGCGGCGGATTTCCTCGTCGCGTCCGATCACGGGGTCCAGCCGACCGTCGCGGGCAGCCTGGGTCAGGTCGCGGGCGTAGCGCTTCAGAGCCTCATAGCCGTCCTCGGCCGAGGCGCTGTCGGCGGTGCGGCCTTGGCGCACGGCGGCGATAGCGGCGTCTAGCTTTTGCGGCGTCACGCCGGCTGTCTTCAACGCATCGGCCGCCGCCCCGCCGTCGCGCGCCAGGGCCAGCAGCAGCCGCTCGGTGGTGACAAAGGCGTCGTTCGCGGCCTTGGCGCTATCTTCGGCAACCGCGAAGACGCGGGCGAGGTCGGGCGTCATATAGAGCTGACCTGCGCCGCCCTCGACCTTGGGGCGTTTGGATAAGGCGGCATCGACCTGCTCGACGGCGGCGTCCGGGCGGCCGCCGGATTGCTGGATCAGGCTACGGGTGAGGCCGGCGCCGTTAGGGCCGTCGCGCTCATCGAGCAGAACTTTCAGCAGGTGCTCGGGCGCAAACTGCTGGTGTCCGCGGGCGAGCGCCAACTGTTGGGCGGCGGAGATCGCCTGTTTTGCGCGGTCCGAATAGGTGTCGATATTCATGGTCTAAGCATCCCCTGACGGCGGAACGTCGCCTCGCCCTCCCTGAGGCCCGACGCGACTTGGGGGATGTGGGTGTGGCTGCGGCGCCACACAAGGGGGCGTGCCGAAGCACGCTGTCCATTTTTAAGGTGTCTTCAATCCCCTCAAGGCCCGCTCGTGGGCATAGGCGGCGATATCGGCCAGCGCGGCGTCCAGCGCGTCTTGCACGCGGCTGAGCAGAACGGCGCGTTGGCCGGCGTCGAGCGCGGCGCCCTGCTCCGCCTCGTCACAGGCCGCCGCCAGCGCGAAGGCGCCGACGCCCAAGGCGGCGCCTTTCAGCGTGTGAGCGCCATCGCGCCAAACCGCTTCAGGCCCGGCCGGGTCCAGTAGCCGGATCCAGATCGTCGTTTGCTCGCGAAAAATCGCCAGCACTTCGTCGATCACGTCGCCGTCGTGGGCCGCATAGGCCTCAAGGTGTGCGAAATCGACGGCGCCAGTCAGATCGCGTTGCGCCATTCAAACCGCTTCAAGCCGGGGCTGCGCCTCCGCCGAAGGGGCGCCCCCGTAGGCCTTCAAGAAACTTGACGCCGAGGAGTCGATCAGCGGCGTTAAATCCAGCGGCCGCACGTCGTCTCCGAACATCTGGTTCTGGTGCATACAGGCGACCACCAGTGGCGAGAGCAGCATCAAGGCGGCGCAACGAAGGTCGACGTCGCCCAGTTCGCCGCGCGCCTGATGCGCCGCCAGCCGCTTTTCCATCGCCTGCAAGGGCGGCTCGATCACATAGTTCAGCGCCATGGGTCCCAGACGCTTGCTGTAGAACCCCTCCAGAAACGCGATGGCGATCTTGTCGCCCAGCCGCGGTCCGTCGACCAGGACCTCCGCAAACGTTTTGAGGAAGGCTCGGATCGACTGGTCCAAGTCGCCGTAAGGTTCGGCGCCGCGTTCCAGATAGTGCTCGCCGTGGACGAAGATCTCTTCCAGCACGGCTTCAACCAAATCGTCCCGATCGCCGAAATAGTGGCGCAGCGTCGGCACGGTCACGCCGGCCGCGATCGCGAGCTGGCGCAAGCTAGGCCGCGTATCGTCGAGTTGGATAAGCCGCTCGCTAAGCTTTCGCAGCAGGGCTGAACGCTTCACCCCATAGTCCGCGTCGCGGGCTCCCTTTGGCCTTGGCACCAGAAGATATCCTTTGCTATGGCTTGTCGCTCTGCAACGGCCTTACGGCTTAACAGCAATATATACTATTTGGTTGCAAGAATCGAATGTCACAGCGAAGCCGTCCTCGCCGTTTAGACCGCCAAAATTATTTAACGATAGAGTAGCGAAAGGCCGCTCCTCGAAAAACTAAAATTTGAGATGGCGCCATAATAAAATCGCACGATCCTAAGGCTTATAGGATAACCGCCTCGATAAGGCCCGCAAACCAAGGCGGGCGTTCGGGATCGATTCCTTAATAAATCTGCCTAAGTGTTGGCCATGATCTGCCCTTATTGTGAATCGCCGGTCGGCGGTCGCGTCTGTCTGCGTATTTCGTCTCGCCGCATCGGCATCGCATCTATGCGGTCGAATAATTCGGCTAGGGAAACAGGCTGCCTACGCCGCAGGACGGTTACGCCGTCTTTACCCACAAGCACAACCTCGAAGCGGTCCGGCGGCAGGCTCAACCGCTCTCGCAACGCCTGGGCGTCTATCCCGGCCGGACCGTCCGCGCCGACGAGGCGAATGACCTTCAAGTCACGTTCTGCTTGGCCATCCGCCTCGCTTTTCAGGATCGCGTCCTGAGCGCGCAGACCAGGGTCGTCGCCCTTGGGTGCGGACACGACAAGCAGCCGCACCTTCCACTGGAAGGACTTTAGGGGATCGGGCGCAGCGCCCATAAGCATGGCTCCCACCAGGGTGAGCGCCAGATATGCCTGCAATTTTTGGGCGCGTCCAAGCGTCGGCGCAGGCATCAGGCGGCGGCGCGCTGCTCCGAGCGACTGACCGCCTCGGTCGCGAAGATAGCCTTCAGATTATCTGTCGGAAAGCGGTTGTTGAAGTGGGACTGCTGCTTGGCCTGCTGCATCCTGTGGATGGCGCGGCGTTGCACGTCGGTTAGGGATGCGAGCGCGGCGTTGTGCTCGGCTTCGACTTGCTCTGGTGTGACGGTCATGACGGAGGCCCTAGATTACGGGTCCGGTCCACCTTCTCTCAGGAGGCGAATCCGGCGGATGTATTGTCATTGTCTCGCATAGAGCTGATCATCAGGTAAATGCGCCGAACGCCGCAGCAGATGCGACATTCTGACGTTTGAATATAGTATTTCGGCCTTGCCTAATCAGATGAAGCTGAGCCTTTACGTCCGTTGCGCCAAGGTTTGGCGGGCCGCGCAAGTGCGGTAGACGCCGCGTCGCGTCTACCCAGCGAAGCACCACGCCAGGATGGCCTTTTGGACGTGGATGCGGTTTTCGGCCTCGTCCCACACCTTCGATTGCGGCCCGTCCAGCACCGCGTCGGACACTTCTTCACCGCGGTGAGCGGGCAGGCAGTGCAGGAAGAGCGCGTCGGGCTTGGCTACGCTCATCAGCGCGTCATTGACCTGGAAGGTCTCGAACGCCTTTAGACGCGCGTCGTAGTCGGTATCGCCCATCGACACCCAGGTGTCGGTCAGAACGCAATCGGCGTCGGCCGCAGCCCAGGCGGGATCATGGCGAACCTCGACCGAGCCTCCCGCTCCCGCGCGGGCCAGATCGTGCAGATCGGGGTGATAGGCGGGCGGGCAGGCGATCTTCAAGTGAAAGCCCAGCTTGCCGGCGGCATGGATTAGGCTGGCGCAGACATTGTTGCCGTCGCCGATCCAGGCGAAGGTCTTGCCCGTCACGTCGCCGCGATGCTCCTCGAACGTCATAAGGTCGGCCAGAATCTGGCAGGGGTGACTGCGGTTCGTCAGCCCGTTGATCACCGGCACGTCGCTGAACTGGGCGAACCGCTCCACATCTTCGTGCCGGTTCGCGCGGATCATCACGGCGTCGACCATGCGCGACAGCACCCGGGCGGTGTCCTCAAGGGGTTCGCCGCGACCGAGCTGCATGTCGCCGGCCGAACAGATAATGCTGTCGCCGCCGAGTTGGCGGATGGCGGCGTCAAAGGAGAAGCGTGTACGGGTCGAGTTCTTCTCAAAGATCATGGCGAGCGTTCGGCCGGCGGCCGGCGCATCTGCGTCCGCCCGCCCCTTGGGCCAGCCCGTGCGGGCTAGCTTACGGCGCTTAGCATCTTCGAGCAGGCCGCGGATCGTATCGCTATCCAGCCGCCACAGGTCCAGGAAATGGCGTGGACCGGACGCTGGGAGGCGTGCAGGCGAGGCGGGCTCGGCGGCGGCCGGGCGGCTGAGCGCTATGCCCAGGACGGGCGCGGTCATGCGACAGGCTGCAGCTGCGGCGCTGCGCTCTTCTGAAGGTGGGCGCGGGCGTCTTCGCAAGCCGCTTCCAGCTTGGCGATGGCCTCGCGCGCCTCGTCTTCGGTGACCACCAGGGGTGGAAGGAGGCGGATACAGTTGTCGCCGCCGCCCGCGACCAGCAAATGTCGGTCCCGAGCCCATTGCATAAAGGCGCGGTTGTTGGGGACCAGCTTGACCCCAATCAAAAGCCCACGCCCCCGTACATCGACGATCACGTCCGGGAAGCGGGCCTTAAGCCCTTCCAACTGCTGAACGAAATAGCCGCTGACCCGGCGCACATGCTCCAGCAGGGCCTCGTCCGTCAGCATGTTCAGCGCCGCCAGCCCCACCGCCATGGCGAGCGGGTTGCCGCCGTAGGTCGAGCCGTGGGCGCCGACGCCCATGCCCTGCGCGGCCTTAGCGGTCGCCAGGCAGGCGCCGACCGGAAAGCCGCCGCCGAGCGCCTTGGCCACCGCCATGATATCGGGCTCTGCGCCCGACCACTCATAGGCGAACAGCCGGCCCGTTCGGCCGAGACCGCACTGCACCTCGTCATAGATCAGAAGCAGGCCGTATTCGTCGCACAGCTCGCGCAGACCCCGCAGGCAGACGTCCGGCACGGCGCGCGCGCCGCCCTCGCCTTGCACGGGCTCGATAACGATGGCCGCGGCGGTCGGGCGGGCGGCGGCGGCTTTCAGCGCCTCATGATCGCCGAAGGTCAGGTTGACGTAGCCCGGCAGGCGCGGACCGAAGCCCTCGACGTAAGACGGATTGCCCGCCGCATTGATGGCGCCGTAGCTGCGCCCATGGAAGGAGCCATCGAAGCCGATCACGTCGATCCGCTCCGGCGCGCCGCGCGAGGAGTGATACTTGCGAACCACCTTCAGGGCGCACTCGACGGCCTCGGTGCCGGAGTTGGTGAAGAAGACCACGTCGGCGAAGCTGACCTCGCAGAGCCTGGATGCGAGCGCCGCCTGGCCGGGAATCTGGAACACGTTGGAAACGTGCCACAGCTTGTCCGCCTGGTCCTTCACCGCCTGCACCAGCGTCGGGTGCGCATGGCCCAGCGCATTGACGGCGATCCCGGCCATGCAATCCAGATAGGCCTCGCCCTCTGCCGTATAGAGGCGCACGCCCTCGCCTCGCTCGAACGCCAAGGGCGCGCGGTTGTAGACGCCCATGATGTGGTCGGCGGGAACCGCGATCTCGGCGGCGGCGGAAGGATGCGAGGCCATGAGGCTTGCCCCCAATAGCTAAAGGGCCGCCGAAAGGGGTCTCGGCGACACGAAGGGGGGGCTTATCCGCGCCTGCGCGAGAGATGTCAAACAAAAAGGTGCTTCGCGGGGAAGGAGGAGAGGCGCCACGTCGCAGCCGCCAAACCCGCCCATCTCACGATTTATTAACGCCGAAGACACACATTGACAGCGCAACCCTGCCAACCCGGCCGATCCCGACAAACCTCAGTTTAAGAGCATAGCGGCGCCTTGCGTTGGACGAAGATGATAGGTCGATGGTTCCGCCTCGGCGACAAACGTGGCAATGTCGCTGTGATTGCAGCGGTGTGCGCGCCGGTCATGATGCTGATGGTCGGCGCCGCGATCGACTATGGCTATGCCCTGAATATCAACCAGCGACTGAACGAGGCGGCGGATACCGCCGTTCTCTCCGCGATTTCACCCTCGATCGCTCAGGGCGCAGGCGGCTACGCGAGTGCGTTTGCGGGTGGGAGCGTGAACGCGCCCATGTACAAAGTCGCTCGCAATACTTTCGCGACAAACACATCCGCCCTGCCCATCTCTGTGAGCCCGAACGTAAATATTACAAGCAGTACGAGCAGCACTAATATTAAAACCTACACCGCGACGCTGACATATTCGACATCCGTGCCGACATTCTTCGCGAGCCTCGTCGGCTTGTCGAGCATCCCGATCTCAGGCCATGCCCAAGCGACGACGACGCCGCTGACCTACATTCGGTATTTTATCCTCATCGATATTTCTCAATCCATGGGCATAGCCGCGACGGCGGCGGATATGACTAATCTCTACAACCGTATTGAGCAATATGGGCAGGGCACTGGCGGCGAGCCAGGTTGCGTCTTCGGATGCCACGTCGCCGAGTCGACGCAGGCCTATTCCAACGAAGACTATGCTCACAATCTCAGCCCCTACATCACCCTTCGTATCGACTCGGCGAATACGGCGGTCGACTCCATTATCCAGACGGCCATAGCCGACGAAAATTCAACCACGCCCAACATCTCTGTCGGTCTCTACACGATGAGCGCGCTGTCATCGCCCATCGTCACCCAGGTGTTCGCGCCCACGACCAATCTCGCGCCGTACAAGACTGTCGCCGTCGATCTGGGAAACAATAATGCCGGCGGCACGGGAGATTCGGACTTCTACGATCAGATCACTCAGTTCGCGAACACCTATCTGCCCGCCCAGGGCACGGGTGCGAGCGCCAGTTCGCCATTGAACTACGTCTTCCTGGTCACCGACGGTCTGGTCGATACGGCAGGGTCAGGCTGTACATCGGGCCATTGTACGGAAGCCTTCCAGCCGTCCTATTGTAATCAGCTTCAGGCCAAGGCCACGGTCGGAGTGATCTACACAACCTATCTGCCAATTTATAACTATAACAATTCCGCAGATGGCTATGAAGTCAATTACAGTCAGCTTGTCCTTCCTTATGTCAACCAAATCCCGGGAAATCTTCAGAGCTGCGCTACGTCGTCAAATTATTATTTCCAGGCCAGTTATGGTTCCGACATCGTCGCAGCGATGCAGTCGCTGTTCGCTAACAGCCTCCAGACGGTGCGACTGACGCAGTAGGGCGTCGCCTGACCATCCACCCTTACGACCAATAATTACACGTGCCGCCATCTGTGAGCGTGATCGTGTTTGTGGTGGTTGTCGCGGTCGGCGCCTTCAGCGTCGAGCCAGCCGTATAGGGAAAGCCAACATAGTTGGAGATCCGAGGAATTGTGGCGTAGGCGCTGGTCATGACGTGAACGCCCTGGATGATGAAGCTGCTGGGCGAGCTGAAACTGTAGCTGGTCTCCACCACGATCACGCTGGTGCCGATAGATTTGCTATTGTTTGTCCACAAGACGTTTGTGATGTTTTGTGACGTAGACATACCCGGCACGGACTGGAATGTTTGAGTGTAGGGGTAGGGCGTATATGTCGTGGTCGAGCTCGAGCCGTTCAGGGCGCAGCTCCAATACATCTTGCCATAGGTGTTGGACGATCCATCGTAATAGATGTCGGTAATCCGTACGCTCAGCGGCGTGCTCGAATAGGGCGTCATGAAATAGGACGCCGCACTCAGCATGTTCGGCATGTCTGTCGTCTGATTCAAATTTTGGTATGACGCCACCACGTCGGCGGTGCCCTCGGCCGCGCGACTGACGTGAAGCTGAGCCAGCGTCGCCGTCGTCAGGTCGGCCAGGCCCATGAAGATGACGATCAGCAGCGGCGCAATCAGGGCGAATTCGACCGCCGAAACGCCCCGCCTATCGCTCGTCCAGGCCAGCGCGCGCCCGCCATCGACCAAGCCTTTGGATATCCAGAGGCGGCGCCTGGCCGGCGTCAACAGCTCACTCCGGAACCGGTGAAACTGGCGTTGGGTTCGTTCACAAAAACTTCCGTCGCGGAGACCGCGGCCCAGCGTCCCGTGCCCGGCGCCCCTGAAGTGTTTGTGTAGGTCGTGACGTTTTCCAGGCCGTTCAACAAAAATGGCGTCAACAGCGGCCATAGATAATAGACGCGCATCAGCACGACCTGACCGGGCGTGCCTGAGCCATAACAAAGGCCGCTACTGCTGAAGGTTTGGCCTGAGATCGGGCTGGGGAGCGTCGTGTTGGTAAAGTTGGAAAACGGCTGGACATCGACCTGAATCTGCTTTTGGCAGGTCGCGCTCGGCACCAGCAGAATATATTGGCAAAGATCTTGTTTGAACGTCGTCAAATCAGGGGCGGCCGCCGTGCTGGTGGTGGCCGCGACGCCTGGCGGCGTGATCGTTCCGACGCGAATCTGCCGCGCCATCGTCGAGGCCGCGTCCTCCAGGCTGATGCTGATCAAAAAGACCAGCGCCAGCTCCATCACCGCAAAGATCATGGTGAACAAGGGCAGGGCGATCATCGCGAATTCCAGCGCCGCAGCGCCGCGTGTGTTGCGCGCAAACCGGTCCAGGTCGAGGCGACGCCAAGCTCGGATGAACGGTCTCGTCAGAATATGATCGCGTTGGGCCACACCAAGGCTTCCTTGATGATCGCAGGCGTACCAACCTGAAGCTAAGAAAGCGTTTATGGGCGTCTGTTCCGCCCCGGCTAAAGCCGGTCCGCGCCTCACTCCACCTTCGGAAACCGGGCCATCGCCTCCAGGTCGTCCAGCTTCAGGTGGTTGCGCATATAGGTTTGGCTGGCGTCGGTGAACGGCTGGTGGTCCCAGGATGTGCGGGCGCCGCGGGTTAGGGCGTCGCCGACCAGGCGGCGACGGTCCTGGCTGGCCAGGACATCGGCGTGCAGACGATCGAGCGACCAGCGCGCCGCGACCTCTTTGCGGAAAGCAGCGACGGTTGGCGCATAACCCGGGTCGGCGGCGAGGTTGACCCGCTCCATCGGGTCGGCGGTAAGGTCACAGAGCTGGTCAGGGTCGGCCGGGCAGTGGATGAACTTCCATTCCCCCCGCCGGATCATGACCATGGGCGCGATAGCGCCTTCGGCCAGGTATTCTCCGACCGCCTCGTCGTGGCCGCCCTGGCCTGTAAGATGAGGCAAGAGGCTGCGTCCGGCCAGGGGCGCGGCATAGGCGGGCGCCTGGCCGTCGCCGGCGATCTCCGCGAGGGTCGGCAGGATATCGACCAGAGAGACGCTTTCCGCCACACGGCGGGGCGCAAACCGATCCGGTGCGGCGATCATCAGCGGGATGCGGCAGGCGGGCTCGAAGAAGCTCATCTTGTACCAAAGGCCGCGCTCGCCGAGCATCTCGCCATGGTCGGCCAGCAGCAGGACGACGGTATTGTCGCCCATGCCGGTCTGGTCCAGGGCGCTCAGAAGCGCCCCGACCTGATCGTCGACGAAAGCGCAGGCGCCGTAATAGGCGCGCCGTGCGGCGTGGACCTGGTCGGCAGTCACGGACTGGTCGTCCAGGCCGATCACCTGGCGCAGCCGCCGCGTGTGGGGGTCGAGCGGGACCTGATCGGCGGCGGTGCGCGGGGCGTCGATCTCGACGTCGCTATGGCGACTCCACCAGGGCTCAGGGATCGTGAACGGGTCGTGGGGATGGGTGAGGGAGGCGACCAGGCAGAAGGGCCTCGGGTCGCCGTCTCGCGCCACATCGAACAGCCAGCGGCGGGCGGCGAACACCGCCTCTTCGTCGAAATCGATCTGATTGGAGCGAATGCATGGCCCGGCCTGGGTCACGCTATCCATGGTATGGTACCAGTCGAGCCTGACGTCGGGCGCGCGCCAGTTGGGCGTCCAGCCGAAATCGGCGGGGTAGATGTCGGTGGTGAGACGGGTTTCGAAGCCGTGCAGTTGATCCGGCCCACAGAAGTGCATCTTGCCGCTCAGCGCCGTGCGATAGCCGACGTGGCGCAGATAGTGGGCGAAGGTCGGGATGTCGGCCGAAAAGTGGGCGGCGTTGTCGTAAGCGCCGATGGCCGACGGCGCCTGGCCGGCCATGAAGCTGAAGCGCGACGGGGCGCACAGCGGGCTGTTGCAATAGGCGCTGTCGAATACGACCGCCCGCTCGGCCAGCCGGTCGATATGGGGCGTGTTGGCCACACGACCGCCGTAGGCGCTGAGCGCGCCGGGCGTGAGCTGGTCGGCCATCAGGATCAGGATATTGGGCTGGCGCGGCGGCACGAAGGGTGTTTTCCACTCACACGTTAATGCGATCCGCGATTGGACCGCGGCCGCGTCACACGATCCAGAATGATGGCCAAAAGCACAATGGCGAAACCAGCCTCGAACCCCATGCCGACTTGCACCGTGTTCAGCGCCCTCACCACCGGCACGCCAAGCCCCCCGGCGCCCACCAAGGCGGCGATCACGACCATGGAGAGGCTCAGCATGATGCACTGGGTCACCCCCGCCAAAATGGTGGGAGCGGCGGCCGGAAGCTCGATCTTGAACAGCAACTGAGCCCTGGTCGCCCCAAACGCCTCGCCGGCCTCCAGCAAGGGCTTTGGCACCGAGGAGACGCCAAGGTGGGTCAGGCGCACCGGCGCCGGCAGGGCGAAGATGATGGTGGAGATCAAGCCCGGCACGACGCCCAGGCCGAACAAAACCAGCGTCGGGATCAGATAGACGAAGGTCGGCAAGGTCTGCATCAGATCTAGCGCCGGGTGCATGGCCCGGTACAGCCACGGCCGGTGGGCCGCCGCCACGCCCAGCGGCACACCGATCACTGTAGAGATCAGGGCGGAGAACGCCACCAGCGACAGCGTCTCCAGCATCGCGTCCCAATAGCCCTGGTTCATGATCAGAAGCAGCGCCAACCCGACGAAGATCGAAAGCGGGATCGAGCGTTGCAGCAGCCAGGCGCCGACCGCCAGAACCACAATCAAAATCAGGGGCGGCACGGCCTTCATCGCGCCCGTCAGCCCATCGACCGCGCCGTGAACGACGGCGGAGATGAAATCGAACACCGGCATCCCATGAGCCTTCACCACCTCGACCAACGCGGCCATGACGTCGCCGATCGGGACCTTGTGGCCCGTGACCCACGCGTCCAGACCGCTGCCGAGCGACGCCTTTTCACCACGCACGGCGGTCAGGCCCGGCCGGCCGTCGAAGGTCGACACCCCCTGAAGCCACTTGGCCAGGGCGGTTGGATGAGCCTTCAACCAGGCCTGGGCGGCGGCTTGAGGCGTCTGGTGCCGATCCAGGATCGCGCCCATCAACGAGTCCTCCTGAGCCAGGGTGAACTCGAGATTATGCAGCAGGCGGCCGACATTGGGGCACTGCGCGACATAGCCCGCCCGCGCATTGGTATAGACCTTGGCCCCGCCGTAGTTGGGTCCAAAGCTTGAGTCCCCGCCGGTCAGATAACGCAGGTCGAACCGCTGGTTCATCGGGTGCGGCTCCCAGGCCAGGAACACCAGCGGCTGCTTATTGCGAACGGCGCGCTCGACCTGGGCCAACATGCCCTGCTCGCTCGACTCGATCAGCTTGAAGCCGCCTAAGCCAAACGCGTTGGCGCCAATCAGCTCCAGCACCTGATGGTTGCCGTCGTTGCCGGGCTCCAGGCCATAGATGGCGTTGTTGAGCGGGCCGGCGAAGCGGTGAATGTCGGCGAAATCGTGCAGGCCGGCGGCGTAGGTATAGGCCGGCACGGCCAGGGTGTACTTGGCCCCATCCAGATTGCGCCGTACGACCTCCACCGACCCGTCCTTCACGAACGGCGCCTGGTCGTGGGTCATGGACGGCATCCAGTTGCCCATGAAGACGTCGATGTCCCGGTTCTTCATCGCCGCATAGGTGACCGGCACCGACAACACCGTGACCTTGGGCTGATAGCCGAGGTCCTCCAGGATGGAGCTCGTCAGGGCGGTGGTAGCGGTGACGTCGGTCCAGCCGATGTCGGACAGCCGCACGACGCGGCAGGCGGCGGGCTCCTCGGCAAGGGAAGGGGCGGCGAAGGCGAGGATGGCGGCGGCCACCATGAGGGCGGCGGCGAGGCGAAGGCTGGCGAGGGCTGCGGACAGCGTCATGAGTTCAGTTTTGCGCGCGTTGAACGGACATTCAATTACTGAACTTGCCTGAGCGGCGCAGGGCCAGCACGATCGCCCCTGATCGCCCACAAATTGGCCGCTGGCAGCGTTGGCGCCCGAATTATAGCGCCGCTCTCAGTGCGAGCAGGAATGCAAGGCGAGGGCGGCGCGTTTCAGAATTTCAATAATTGCGAGCGCAACGATTGCACAAAGAATAACAGTGTTAGTTTCCAATATTATTTGTCGGACTGCCGCTGATCATATTGACTCGCATGCCTACGCCTGGGCCGTTTTGAATTATCCGCATTCCGGTTCCAGGGCCGTTCTGAACGATGCGCACTCCAGTAGCGCTTTGCCCAGGCAGAGCATGTATGGTCACGTCTGCACCAATCGCGGGCTTATTCTCCGTACCGGTCGATAGGATTTCATAAGCCGCATTGCCCGATCCTTGGTGGTCGCCTCGTACATCAAGGCCAAGCACATGCGGAGTTTCCATCCCCTTAGTGGGAGTTACTTTGGCGTGACCTTTTTGCGTGACGACTTCGCTCGGAGGCGTAAGCGGGGGCGGAGGCACTTGAGCCATTATTTTCGGACCTTTTGTGCTTTCTTCGTGTGTAATCCGCTGCCAAGCTAATGTCGTCCCAAATGCGAAAATACTCAAGGCATATACAAGCATTTGAATTCCGGTCGGCCTTAGGCCGCCGGGAAGCAATTTGGGGATCGCAATCGCGCCCCCTAATACCACACATGCCCAACAAACAAATAAAGCCAAATAGAGCAGCGCTCGGGCAATGGCCGGATAGGCAGTAAGAGCCGCACTCACGGCGGCACCTCCGGCGATTCCGAGAATGGCTATCACAATACCGAAAGCCGGCGAGTCCATACCTCTTTCATACCTAATTCCTTATCGGATGTGCAAAATTTCATTGTCGCCCATCAGAGGGAGCCAATACCCGATTGGAGATTCCGGTTGGAGCAACATCGTTGGTCTCGCTGGCCCCACGGCTGACCAAGCCAAAACCACCTGCCCTGTGTTCGACGCGCCGCAGGCCGTCGAACTTCTTAGGGGGACGCCC
>Ga0116231_10008479_pt1 | contig 18022 bp, 12 predicted proteins | sample S1TSphgellanicum_2_FD_89695 | JGI IMG/M metagenome (GOLD analysis project Ga0116231, IMG submission 89695) | Host-associated microbial communities from peat moss isolated from Minnesota, USA - S1T2_Fd - Sphagnum magellanicum MG | ecosystem: Host-associated > Plants > Peat moss > Unclassified...
CTTCAAAAGTTTTAAGTGCAAGTAATTGATGCATTGGGGCCCTCAGGTGGTGGGACAAGGTGCAATTGCTGCACCTATGTTTGCTATGAAGGGACCATCTATGGTGAAAGGGAGCTACCCACCTGCATTCCCTCTCAAGCATCAGCAAAAGGTTAGAAACTCTAGCCCCTCTCCACATAAAGCAGAAACAGTTGTGACAGAAGGAGAAGATAGTACAGATGGACTCTTTCCATGCAAGGAATTCCCTGGATGTTGTGGGTTGGGACCTTGCTTGGCAAACTTCTCAATAACTGTAAGCTCTTAGGGAACTTTGAGACCTTGGGAAACTGGATACTAGAAGCATGAAGTGTCTTATCTTCACAAGCTGGAACTCTGGATTATATTCTGTATTCTGATTCCATGCATGACAACTGGGTTTGACAGGATTTATGGCTTGCATTAGCAATGGCAGAAGATGTTGCACAACCTACCCCTGTAGCAGCCTCTGTAGATGATATCTACAAACGGGCCAAAGCAGAAGGCCTTGGTGACCAGGATTTCTCAGCAATTATTGAAGCTTATTTATTGGATCCAAAGGGGTTAAACCATTAACAGAAACTTTGTGCCACAATCTGTTGCTTCCCATGGTTGCATAAATGCACTTGCCATGGGACATGGACATCTGTGCTACAACTTATCCTCTAGGCTCCCTCCAACAATTGTATTTGCTGGAGCACACACAGGCATGCTTCTCATAATCTGGAGTTATCTTAAAAGTCTTGACTCAGTGCATACAACCCACATCCTTCTGAATTTAGGTGTGAAGGATTTTTGAAATTTATATCTCTAACTTAACAGGGTCACTTTCCTAAACTGTAGTTCTGCAGACTGATAACAGGGCATCTTTTTTCAATTTTTTGTTTCATACAATGAGGCTGATAAGGTTCTAGGAATGTATTGTATCTCATATGGTATGCTTGTAAATGACAGTCCTAGACAGCCCCCTCTAAGCTTTTTACATAGCCAGACTTCTACGTTTTTTAAACTGACAGTTAGCATTCTTGCTGCAGGGACGCTCTGATCCACCACAAAGTGTTGGAATGCAGAATTTCCCATCAGGTGATTTCATCTGAGTCCAAAGATACTTATATCAAAACTCCAGTTGGGTGAGCATCTGATGAGCCAGTCATACTTTCCACCAAGTATAACCCTTGCTGGGATTGCTCAGTGAACAGAATCTAGAATCCATCAAGAAAACTGAAGACAAAAAATGAGAAGAGGCACTGTTGAGTGGAGATTGAGATTCACAATTGGACTTATCTACCCCTTATGCATGAGTAGCATCACTACCGCATGGTGGAGGGCGAGCAGTTCCACAGCCTGACCAGCAGTGCACAAATCTGTGTACCATCTCCTCTGAAGGGCTGCAGTCTCTCCACACCCAACTGGTCAGTTTTGTTCAAGTTTTCCTGCACACGTTTCTCAGTCACAACTTTGGAAAGTTTTAGTCCTTTGTTATTTTGTAAAATAACCTTCTGAAGCATAACTTGTAGGCTTGATCAATGTATTTGCATGTTGTACAAAGGTTGGAATGTACTTGATGGTCAAGTCATCAACAAGGGAACTTTCTTTCATAAATTGGTTCTCAATTTCACAAACTTAAAGATCAGTAAGTAATCTTCAGAACCAAACACTGCTTGTGGCTCTTTCAGAAAGAACTTGATATTCAACTTTAGTAATTGATGTTGTCATAATGCTTGTAGCTTTACTGCTCCAATCTCTGGGTGCATTTCATAGTTTTAAGTGTATGCATGAGGTGGATCTTTTGGTGTGAAGGTCACATCCATAGTCAACATCAACATACATTGTGAGGATGCCTCCCTCCCCACCTGGAAACTGAGGTTTGTAAGAATTGCATGTTTTTTCTCTAGTGTACCTAGAGAGCACCTTACAAACTGTAAAAAGCTAGCAGGCTTTAAAGAATGTGATTGTTTTCATAAAGCTTGTTGTCATTTTTCTCCCCCATGATACCAATTGGTTATCATGGGATTTTATAAAAGGTGTGTGGCTTTTGCACCATGTCACGCCCTCGGTCACGGGCATTACTAGAATTGGGCATGCATGTTAGGAAGATCACAATATTGAACACCATAATTTTTTGATAGTTCAAACACTATTACAAATCATAGTTTTTTAAGAGGTTCAAATTGATTAATTTGTTATGTTCGATTAATGGACATGTGCATTTTGATTAAAAGTTAAGAGTTTAAATAACACATGCATTTTTTGATAAATCAATGTGTTTATAGTAATTTATTTGATTAGATATATATAGTCAAGTTGTACAAACTTAATTAAAATGGTCAATGGTTTTTTGTTAAGTGAAACATTTAGTCAAAATGGTTAATGATCTTTAATTAAAATGAACAATGATATTTAGTCAAGTGCAACATTTAATCAAGATGATCAATGATTTTTAATCAAAATAAACATTTAATTAAGATAACCAATGATTTTTATTTAAATGTAACATGGTTTGTTACCTTATGTATTTGACTCTTACTTATTCATTCATTTATTTGCTCAACTAATTACTTACATACCTATTACCCACCCACCCACCCACCCACCCATCTACCTATTTATTTATTTACTTATGTACCTATTTATATTTTTTTCACCTTTGTACAACCTACTTACATACTACCTACCTACCTATTCACCTGCTTACTTATTTAGGTTTAGCCATTAGGATTAACCACTAGGTTTGGCATTAGGTTACATTTTGGGTAAACTTAATGTAATAAAAAAAATGGCATTAAGTTTGAATTTTAGATTGAAGAATGAAAGGTATCCAAGTTGCACTTGTGTTTAATTTGTTCATTTTTATATCTACTCTTGGATTTACATAAATGTTTTCATGTTGAAGAGTAACCAATAAAAATATTTTTTCTTTTATTTGAATAAGAGATAAAGATATATATGTTAACCCATTTTTAAAAAAATAGTAGGATCAACAACCAATTCATTTAATGGCAATCCTTGGGAATGCTGGATGGTTCTTGCTATTATATGTTGAATTGAAAATTGAATCCTTGTTATGATAAATGATTGCATCTTACCAACTTTATATCTTTGTTGATAGGTTCAATTGGTGTTCATTTTGATTCAATGTTGTAATAATGATTATATTTTTTTCTTGTTAGTGTTCCAATTTTACAATTTTGAAACATTATCCATATTATGATTTTATCACAATATGTCATTTTAGATGCTTTAAATATGCCATTAATTCCATTCACAAAACCATCATATGTTGCATAATTTTCAACCCATAATTTAACTAACATATATATTTTATATGAATTACATAATGCAAACCTATAATTTTCCTTTGTTTGTAAAATGGCAGGCATGATGGGTGGTTAATGTCATTTGCTCAAAATTAAATGTGAAACTTAATGTGTTAATGAACACCTTCTCATTGTGTTTTTGCACAAGTTTATGTGTATAAAATAAATATGGAATTATATTATTGTTCATGGGTGGTTATCGATAACAAATTGAATTTCTACATTGAATACCTTTTGTAGTTTTTGTCATAATATGAAATTTGTTCAAAGTTTGTATGAATATCATATCATATTATTGCATAATTTTATTTAGTTGATAAGATTGGACATAAGTTTACAAAACATTTGGTATCGGTACATCAATACTAATTCTAATATTTTGAAAAATCTAACTATCTTTCACAATATGTGTTTGATTGAAAACACATATCATGATAACATCAAGGCCATTTTAAAAAATATATGTTTTATGGACCTTGGCCTATTATTTATAATGTTAAAAATTCTAACACCAACACACAATATTTCATTTATTACAAGTTGCAATTGTTCATATTGGCATGTAAGTTTATTTAATGAGTCTAATGATAACTTGGTAAACTAAATAAAGATTGTTGGACATGTATGTTGATGTTGAATGTATTTTAAACTATTAATATTGAAGGCAACTTTAGTTATGTATGCCATAAGTAGAGCCTTGGTTTTTGTTAAATCTAAAAATGTGTCAATATTATATGATTCTAATAACCCTTGAATTATAAGATTTAGTGTAAAGGTTTTACCAATTCCATCACCCCTTGTAAAAAATGAATAAGTTGATTGTGTATCATGGTACAAATTTTTTTCATGCATATATGATGTAATCAAATATTAATACGTGTTCTTCATTTAATTGTTTAACTAAGTTATGATATTCAAAATTTTCCCTCATCATGGAAAATGGTGATTTTGTGAAATAATCATCCTCTGAAATTTGTGATTTTTCATTTGATCCATTGCATGATTGAATCACATAATCAAATCATAAATCATATTATTCAATATTGATTGCGTTTGTAATAGGAATTGCATGGCATGAATCATTTATTTCATCCCAAACATTAATTAGATGTAATGTTATTGATTTTGAATAAATTGAATTTTTTTCTTTATATTCGGATGTGGCATTTTATAATTGAAAATATACTTAATCTTAGAAATTCCATCATGTTGTTGATTCTATGCATCATGCCATGTGACATTAGCTAGACAAGATATGAATTTTCTAAGTTTTAAAATGGTGAATACAATTGAGTTTGTTTTTGGACCACTTTTCAATATTTTAAAATTTAATATAATTCATAAACCTAATGATTTTGGGTTTTCAACATTTTGAATTCTTTTTTAAATGTTAAAAAAAACTCAAATTTTAATATTAACAGTGATTAATGATGATTGAGATTATATATATATATATATATATAGATATTGATGAACACATTATATTGGTTTAATACAACTTTTGGTTTTAATATTAAAAAACACATTCTCCAAAAGGGGAAATATTGATAAATTGAAATGTTCAAAATAAATGTTGTAATGGTAAAGAAAACTAAGATGAATAAGTTGAAAAAAACATAACCAGATCTTTGAATTCTTGTATTTGCATTTATTTTATTTGCTATGCATTTTTGTACAATAAAATATAGTTCCAATGATTGTTAATGACAGTTCGAAATTGCAACAAGTGGCATAATAAAAAATTGCCACATGGCATATTAATTGTATTTTGGAATATATATATATATATATATATATATAGTTAGGTAGGTCATACATAACCATAGGTAGGTAGCAAATAGGACCTACTTACTTACCTAGGTAAGTAAATAGGTAGGAAAGCACAAGAGTAAATGCACTAAAAAATAGCCATGAAATTTTATTTTATATTTTATGTTTTGCTTTTAAGTTAAACTTTTTTCAACTCATCTCAAAATGACACATGTATTTTAATGTGAGAACATAAAAGAACAAACCTTTTTTATATAGTTTGTAACATGGGATTCGGAAATAAACCATATGGGTTAAATCTTTTAGTTGTTCAATAGTTGCAATTAAGTTGTAACTATAACGTTTAAGCACTCAAAGCAAGCCAAATCCAAGGGGAGGGTTCCATTTTTTTTGGCGTCTAAAAAAATCTTGAACCCCCTTTTATTGACATGTCTAATGCATTAAAAATCATAAAAAATGGAATAAAATTGAGAAAATTATGGCCTTTTAAAATAGAAAGGTATAACTCAAAAAATAAATCACCAAATGCTACAAAGGCCAGTTCTTAAACATTAACAAAATTCCTTGTAAGTTGTTTTGTTGTTGTTAAAGTTCAAAAATAATTTGTAAAACTTCAAGTGGTTTTCCTATAATATTTTAAATCATTTAAAATGAATAAGAAATAATAAAATTATGAGGTTTGAAAGTAGGAAGGGTCCAAAGAAAAAATTAGAAAAAAAACATGTTTTGTAAGTTGAAAAGTTTATTTCTCTTCTTGTTATTTTTTCATTACTCATTTTCCTTTGCATTTCAAAAATAATTTCTAGAATTTGAAATAATGTTCCCATAACATTTTAAATCATTCAAAATGAAACACATATGATGAAGATATAAATAACTGATGAATATGTATTTTTATTAAGTTATAAGTAATTGTTTTATAACCATAACATTGTTGAATAATAATACTTTAATAGTGGCGCACTAATGGTCATACTAATTGTATCAATGGGAATCATAATCGAAAACTAATTGTAAATGTATCCCATAGTGGGTGGTGGAGATGTGCACACGTGGCATAATCGCATGTATGTACATTGTACATTAATTGCAACATAGTTGTTGCTTTAGTGACACATTTATATTAGTTTTAAAGTAGTTGCCACATGTAACTACAATGCAACTTTTGAAAATATCAAACATGGTTGAATATAAAGTGTACAAATTATTGTATTAAATACCCATTTTCAATTCACTTGCAACTATGATACAATTAATTGATTTTCTAGCATGATAATTTATTTATTAATACACCGTATTTCTAAGGGGATAATTGCACAGTAGTTGTAACACCCAAGGGATAGTTGCATAACAATTGTATATGGGTTGTTTTTTGAATTTTAGTTACAAGGTAGTGTGGTTCCGACAGATGTGATTTTTCATAATGAATGGTTATTAAATTATTAATTTTGGATCAAATGAAATTTTTTTGGTAGCCACCTTGTGTTTTTTCATTGGACCTTGGTGGGAAATTACTTGTGGCCACCAAGAGTTTTTTTCATTAGAAATGAAAAAAATTGAAACATAAATTTTGATGGAAATGATTTTGAAGGGAATTTACCTCTCTTAATGCAAGTTGAATATTTGATAATTTGTTGTGCAATTGATGAAAATGAGTTCAAATAGTTTCATCAATCATTTCAGTGTAACATTGTGCCTTCAAATATCAATCTCCTTTGGATGTTGTTGCCACATTCTTAACCCTAAACCCTTACACATTGGCTTCCATTGTATTTAAAAAAATTATTCATAATCCATTCTAAAATATTTCCCATCATGAAAGTTCATCTTGGTCAAATTCACCTTTTCTATTTGGATCATCAATTATTTTTCACCCTTGTTAACCCTTTTTCCCCTCACATCAATAATGACGACAACAATGGTAGGAAAAAAATTATTCAACTATAATTATAACATACATGTCACCTTTTTTGAAACCCCTTTTGGATTCCAATGTTTTTGACATTCACAAACACAGCCTTTTGTGAAGGTTGTTCATGCATTTCTATATGAGACGATTTCATCTTCAAAGTATTGTGATTAGAGTTGTTATGTCCAATAGATCATAATGCAAATATGCATAGTTTAGATTTTACATGTTCTTATTTGCAATTTGATAAAAAATGCCATACCTATTGATCACCTTTGTTTCAAATACAACATATTGAATTTCAAAATCCAAATCATATATCACAATAATTAATTTAGTTTCTTTCATTGCAATAGTACACATTATGCAAAACAAATAAAATAAAATAAACCAAAATGAATTTGACAACAAACAAGTGAAACGACATGACAAATCAAACAATCAAACCCTCCCCACCCCACCCCCAAAAAAACCCCTTTGGAAATACAAAATCCCCATGTTCCATGTCACCTCATTTCAATTGAACCCAATTTTGAAAGAACCCCCTCTACCCCCACCCAAGAAACAATTCCTTTGAAAGAAAGAAAAGAAAAAATAATTCAACCTTTTATTTAAAAATTACTTTGGAAAGGGAAAGAAATTAACTACCCATCTTTCTTTTTCTCTTTTCCTAAATTTCCACTTAATAACCTCATCCCAGCCCCATTTCACTCTATTTGACCCCACCCAACTTTAAAAAGAGAAATCCTACACCTAAACCTGCAACTATATGAGTCTATTAAGGCTACTTTTTTTGTTCTCTACCCCTTTATTGCCTTGTAAGAAGTTCTCCCCATGTCTTTATAAAACAAAGCCAATAAATTCCAACATAAAAAACAATTCCATTTTTGGCCAACAATTCAATAGCATAGAGCTAAATCTAATATCTAGATGAGATTTTGTACAAAATAGGAGCAAATGATGTGCGCATCTAAGCACATGGCCCCATTTGTGTAAGTTTTTTGTGAAATCCATGCGCCTTGACTAAAATTGGACGAACACTGGAAAGCCCCTTTGTAACTAAATAGTTCAAAAGTTAGAAGGACTTTTGTGGTAGGTTGACAACTTGGGCATATGGTTTGTAGGGATTGGGCATGGATAATATGAGGAAATCAACTAAAGGATAAGTAAATAAATAAAAGGAAAAACACCTAGCAAGGGAACAAGAGAAAAAAATAAAATGGACCAAAGTCCAAAAAAAAACCATGCAAAAGAAGAAAATAGAAAGGATCGAAGTCCAAACAAAAAGACCACATACAAGAAAAAAATAAAAAGGACCAAAGTCCAAAAAATATATATAGTTGAAAGTGCAAAATGCAAAATGGGAAGCCCAAGGAATGGGTCAGGGTGAACCAATAGCCATTAGTGCACTAGTTTAGGATGGGGCCATTCAAGTCGTTTCGAGATGAACCCAAACCCATCAAAGTAAACAAGTTTTATTTTCCCCCACCTTGCACAGCATTTTGTAAACTCTTTCACTCTAGCAAATTTTTTCATACATACCTACTCACTCTTACCTACCTAGAATTCACCAAACCTTTGGCAGCTATGTAGGAGTTGTGGAAAACATTCGAGCTTTGGAGCATTGGGTATTCAAATCACCTAGATGGATTATTTTGTAGTGACCTTGCATGTGGGTATTGCATTTAAGGTTGATTTTTCATTTAAATTTGCAATACCTACACTCGTACTTACCTCTATCAATTAAAATTTTGGGGTTTAGTTGCAATATTTGCATTTGTATTACCTTTATCAACTAAAATTTTGGGGTCTAATTGTAATACATACACTCATATTTACTTTTACCAACTAGAATTTTGGGGCTTAATTTCAATACCCGCACTTATACTTGCATTTGTACTTACGTTTAACAATTGGAATTTTCAGGCCTAGTTGTAATAGTACTTGCATTTAACATTAATATTATCACTATCCTTGTGTTTTTTCATTTCAATTTTTTTTTCTTATTATTTGGAAATAATGATAATTTTTGTGCCATATTAGATTTAATGTGTGTTGAATGCATGATGTTCAATGAATTTGGGCTATGGTTTCCTTCATACAAAATTGATACAAATTTTTTTTCTTAATACAAATGGTAATAATTTAATTGAGACATTTATTCATGAGATTGTTTAGTACGTACATTTGTGTGATTAAACATTGTTTCATGTCAAATTTTGAACCGTTTGACATTATTTCCCAATCCATCTTCTACATGGTGTAACACTAATCCTAGACATAAAAAATATAAGAATTGGTAAATCCCAATCATTTATCATAACAAGGATTCAATTTCTAATTTAATTTACAACTATAAGAACCATTTATCATTCTCAGAGATTATCACTAGATGAATTGGTTTTCGATCTCACTAACATTTAAAACATGGGTTAACATATATAACATTATCCTGCATTCGAACAAAAGAAAAACTATTTTTGTTAGCTTCTTCAACATGAAATTTTTTATGTGAATCCAAGAGTACATGTAAAAATGAATAGATTGAAAACAATTGTAACTTGAATACCATTAATTCTTCAATTAAAAAACTTACAAAATTTTCGTGTGATATACAAACCTTGAATACAACTTCTTTATGCCAACATTACGAAAACATCAATCATGATCATAACCTTCAAATGTCTCATATGTTATGTTTTATAAAAACAAAAATACACCGTGCATCAACAAATGTGCACAAATTTATGAATTCATCAAAGTATTCATATATTTCAATCTATGACGGTCGTGGGTTGATAATGATGTATGACATACACATGCACTTAGATTCCTTTGTCAAATGTGTTAGTATAGCTGTTCAATTAAGTCCTAGTTAATTAAGGATAAATTGGGTTAATTAAGCTAATTAATTAATCTCGAACTAGTTCATGTTTAACAGGGTTTGGGATATTTGTCAAGGGATATAATCCCATATTATGTGACCTCAAATCACTCTTGGTGATTTGAGATTCTAAAGCATAGTTTTTGCTTTGCAATTTTCTTTGTTATGTAAGTCTTTTGGTTTTCTATGTTTTGGGCTTGAATTCTTGCGTTATTGCAAATGAACTAGTTTTTTGAATCATCAAAAGTCTAGTTAATTAATTTTGTGCTACAATTAGGCTAAAGTTGTTTTAGCACTAAAATTTTTGTTTGGTTTTCTATTTTGTGTGTTATGCACGAGACTTTGGGTTAGCAACAAATGTTATGTTGTTTGTTTTGGTTTTTATATTGCAAGTTAATTCTGTAGGAGTTTTGTTCGGGTTGTAAATACCGCTCATTTGCAGATCTTGGTTTGTTTGTTTGAAGATTTTGATGTTTTTGTACCTATTTTTCATGTAAACTCCATGAGGAATTAAACCTCAAATAGGGCTTGAGTACCTAGAGTTGAGAAGAGAATTTTTTTTAAAAAATCACTATAAGTAAAGAGGCCTTGTTATTGTCACAAGGTCCCCCCCTTGGTGTTTTTCTTTCTTGTGTTTCTATTTATTTTATTCAATTTTTCCTACTTTGTTTCTATTTCATTTGCAAATACAAGAGTGATGATGGCAGCAAGAGCCACCATCGCCATTGCTAGGAGCTTGAACTCTTGGTTGCTTGGCCATAGGCGCCAATTTGCAAGGAGAAATAAAGGCAGTGAGTGCCCTTGGTCAACCTTGTTGTTGGAGTGTTAAGGAAAACGCCTAGTTCTATTCTTAGGTCTAAGGCACCCACAAGTTTGATGGGGGTGGCCAAAACAATGGGTCAAACACCATTGTTTTCTATTAAGACATTGGCCTTTTTAGGTATTCAACCATCAATAGTGTTTCATTTGGTGGCCACATTATGTGAAAATGGTGGAACACTAGAGGTGATGGTTAGGTCGAAGGACACTTTTGTGCTTCATATAGTTCCCCATCCAATTTTTGAGGCCAATCGCATGGAGGTGTTGAAGGTTCAACTTGAATCTTGGCATGTGGTTATGGCCAAACTTCATGACCTTCTAGCATGGCGAACCATTGATCGAGCTAGTGTTATCCTTAGGGTTGTGGTTGTGCACAATGAGGAAGGAATGGTTCAGTTGAGGGGGGCATCAACATGCCAATATTGGCCCCTTAATGTGTTGTTGGATTTTGGTGCTCAACCATTGATGTTGGGCAAAGCTACTATTGATGGTTTTGGATTGACCAATGCTAATTTTGACCAATGTCCATATCACATTTTGACATCCATGGGTGAGTTAAAGAAAGCACGAGGGTTAATGAAGTAGGAAATTGTGATCCAAATTAATCCTAATAAACCAACAAACTACACTACTATGCGAGTTCAAACAATGGTCACACATGTTACATCCTATGATGTGTTGGTTGGAGGTGTGGTGTTGTACCCCCTAGGGGTTACCACCGATTTTTGGGAGGAAACATGTTATTGTCTAGGTTAACGAACAAGAGTTAACCACAGGGCTTCATTGCTAGTGAGATTCATTGGGGGGCAATCAGGAAAATCTAACAAGTCAACAATGTTGGTTGGATTTTCAAGCCTTCCACATGGACTTGAATTGTTGGAGGGTAATGTCCATGACCAAGATGCACCTCCAAATGGTGAATTGGCGGTGTTAAAACCACATGGGATGCCAATCATTCCAATTTTTCCATTGGATCCTAGGCCACCATGGGGCATATTGATTAAACTCCAAACATTGGCTAGTCATTATATTAATCAAGCTTGGCATGCTCTACCATCACCAAGCCCACAATCACTTGTGAACCTTGGTAATGGGCCTTTAGGTTTAAACCCGTTGGATACTAGGGTTATTTAGTGGGATATTCCCAAGGAATGGGATATGCCTACTTGAGCTATTTGGAGGCATTAATTCTAGATTAGTTGCAACTCAACAATTGGGCATCTTAGTCTAGAAATACCATTATGTGGAAAAGGATCCATAAGCCAGACAAATTTCCATGCGGCATGTCATGAAGTTGCAACAAAGGTATCCCCATTTGTTACCAACATCGGCCATACAAGGTTATCAATGTTCATTACCAAACAACATTACCTTGCTGGGGGCGTTAGATTTGGCAAGGATTGGGCCAATTGATTTGGTCATTTTTGGATGCCCGTGCCAAGGTCTTTCATAGGCAGGTATGTGCCAAGGATTTTCCAATCCCAAGTCAAGTTTATTTTGGGAGTTGATTCGTGTTGTGCAACATTTGTAATAGTCACATATGCGCCCATGTGCATATTTGTTGGAGAATGTCCCACCATTGGGGGATTTTGGGCCAATTGTTTTGGCCGGATGGCAATAGATTAGGGCTTGGATCAACGAGTCAATGTAGGTGGATGTTGTTTCAATTGGTTCATATGGATGTGGACTAACCTAGCACCACCAAAGGTGATCCAACAAGTATATGAGTTCATTCCTAGGCCACCCACATGTTTGGTGGATGACATATTGGATCCAAGATGCCATTCATGCGTGGTTCATCATCATGACTGACCACCTTTAGCTATGGTCAATAAGGTTGGCCTTCCATGAGCAACCCTACCAACACTCTTGAGTTTTCCACATTTTCATGCATTTAGGAATGGGGGCCTAGGGATGATTTGGGACTTCCATTCATCTAGTATGGAAAAACCTAATGCAAATGAGAAGGAACGGGCCATGGGGTTCTGCACTAGCACCACAGTTGTTCAGGGCATTTTTAAAAAAACCTATAGGCGGATTTTGGGGCAAGTTGTGGATTTCAATTGCCTCACATGGATTTTCAATTTTATCTTGGTGGAACAATTACATTTTGGCCAATCACACCCACCCACTCCACCCCATCTTTCACTTGTTGCACCTTTTGCTGGGTTAGCTATGGTGGGGGGGGTGGTGTTACAACAAGACAAGTACATCCTTGGCAATTATGGGATCAGGGATGCCAAGGAACATATTTTGGCGTGGAACAAGAAATTGGTGATGTGGGGATGTTAAGACATGATGGCACCTTTCCACATTTTGCATAACGATCATAAGCCATGCCCCTAACCTCGAATGTTGGGGATGTTCCATCATCCCAACCCAAGGTATAAGTGACTGCAGAAACAGGGACCCAAGAATTGGCCTAGTAATTACAAGAGATGAAATGCATGAAACATGATAGATAATACAAGATTTCACTAGATGTTTTGCCTTCAATTGAAGGAATTGGGTTAGTTAAAGGGATAAGAAGTCGAAATCATATTGTAGGATGATGATCCAATTTTTAGGTGACCTTATAGGCTTAATGAGATGGAAAGAACTTTGGTTCATGCACAAATCGTAAAATTGTTGGATGTTGGTTTGGTGAAACTATCTTGGGGTGAATATGTTTCAACAACAACGATGCCAACCAAGAAGGACATTCTTGGCAATTAGATTAAATGTCACATGTGTGGGGATTATTGTCCAATGAATAAATGGATATGTTCAAACAAATATGCCATGCCCCTACCGGAGGAGATCTTTGATGCCTTTGGACATGCTAAGGTTTTTAATACCTTGAATTTAAGGTCTAACTACCATCAATTGCCATTAAGTGATAAGGTTAAGATAACATTATGGGGAATTGGCCCCCATGGGAAGGATTGTTTGTACCAATGGAAGTTTTTTCCATTTGGTTTGAAAAATGCCCCTCCAAAATTTCAAAAGGTCATGGATCGAGTGTTAGCGGGTCTTGGTTTTACTAAATTCTACATTAATGACATCATTGTTTTTAGTATGACCCTAGGAGATCATATGCACCATTTGTGAGAAATGTTTAAAATACTTAAGGAACACAACTTTAAGTTTCATCTAAGTAAATGTTGGTTCTTTCATACTCGGATACAGTACTTGGGTCATATGATTGATCTAGGTGGATTTGGGGTTCAGAAGGTTAAGGTTGAGGCTATTTCATAGGTTCCCCAACCAACAAATTTTAGTCAGTTATGAGCTTTTCTAGGCTTATGTAATTATTACTGGAGGTTTGGGAAAGGCTTTAGTAGAATAGCTAAACCTTTAACCCGATTGACGTAGATTAACCATGAGTTCATTTGGGATGAGCCACAAAAATAAGTTTTTCGAGAGTTGAAAACTAGGCTTTCATCAACCCCCATTTTGAAATGACCCATCCAAAAATGATTGTTCCAATTACACATGGATTGGAATACTTTAGGTGACGTGCCCTCACATTCCTTGAAAGACTCATGTGTGAATCCGAAAATGAAAACAATGAAAGAAGAAAAAATTGGGTTATGTTCCTTAGCTCGTAACACTTTGGGGGTAGAGGGGCGTGTTGGAACTCCGGGATGGGGACTAGGACGAGTGACAAGTAGGTCAATTATTCACATAGACTTGCATAGCTCAAACAACAAACTGGTTAGTGCATGGTTGGAGCACTTTTAGTGCATGGTTGGAACACTTTTAATGCATAGATGAGCCACGAGCACACACGAATTCACAAGATTCACCATGGCCCGGACTTGGGGGAATCCATCACCTTCCCCCTTATAGTATTCTCTATGATTAGGCATGGGGGCTACATCCAAATGTCATTTTGTCCCGAAATTAGGACTTCTAAAACTTTGGAAGGCCATAAGTTCTTGTGAAAACTTCCAATTGAGGTGAGGTCCAAAGAAAAGTTGTAGCCCTTGTCGAAAGTTTTCCAACAATATGTGACACGCCACCTATACGCATGTATTTCAGGGCGATTCCTGACTTTTAGTGGTTGGGAGTCAAATTGGCACTTTGATTCTTAGACATTCTTTTGGCCATAATTTGTGTTTTAAGTATTCAAATGGGTTATGTGAGCCCATTTTAGACATATACATTTCAAGAGCTTTCTAATGGTATAAGGAACTTTTTAATAAAATGAAGTTTGACTTTTGAAATATCTTTCTAAAAATTCAGGAGTTCATTGAAACTCCAACTCCCAAAGTGGGAGCCCACTTGGGGGTGTGCGGGTTCATTCCCTCACACTTTCCTACACTCTTGGGAGCATGAAATGTGGCTCCTAGGCTTCCCTCTTGGCTCGCACTTTTGCAAGCCTTTACCTTGGTCACGAGCCCAAAGTTAAAGTTGCGATATTGAGGTTAGGAGTAATGCTTACCCAACTTGATGATGATGGTTGAGAGTTCGTGGTGGCATATGCTAGTCGGTCCAACAATAAAACGAAAGCCAAGTAGAATTCATATGAATGGGAGTGCATTATAGTACAAGAGTATGATTTTGATATAATTCGCAAGCCTAATAAGGTTAATTGAAATGTCGATGGGTTGAACTGGAACCCAAGTTCCAACGAGGAGGATACCATTGGGGTTCGTTAGCATGGTGATGTGGATTTGGAGGTGGTACCGAAATGACATGCCTTTACATACCTTTGTACCTTATTGGGGTGTTTTGGGGATGTACTTCAAATTAGTATGGATGATGCGGATCCCCATGATGTGAACATGGAATCAGAGGGCAATGGGGTTTGGATATTTATGATGATGCACTTGTCATTGCATATTTATAAGTAGGAGAAGTTCCAATTGGATTAACATCCAAAGAAAAGTACCATGTTGTGTATAGGGCCAAGCAGTTCAAATGGGAAGGTAATTCCTTCCTACGGATGTGGGCAGATGGACAAGTGAAGGTTGTGCCTTACCTAGAGTAATGTGAGATCCTTGTGAGGCATGTTCATGAAGAGTTGGGTTATTTTGGGGTCCAATGGACACACAATTTGTTCCAAACACAATATTGGTGGCGAGGGATGTAATTACAAGTTCAACAAGTTGTTTCTAGGTGTATAGTGTGTGATCAAGTTTGGGCATCTTTCAATGCACCTACACCCCACCTACAACGCTTACCAATTATGGGGTTTAGGTATAGATGGAGTTAGGATTTTTCCAGCCCATTGAGTTTGACACCTCGACATAACCAATATGTTTTCGTTATGATTAAACATTTTTCCCAAGTGGTTGGCGTTGGTTCCATTGCCAGTGTAGTAGTGAAAGTGCAACATATGCATTTTTGGACAAGGTACTTAGCAGGTTTGGGGTTCCAGTCAAAGTTCTCATTGACCAAGTTACATAATTTTGTGGGGAATTCCAAGAGTTGTGTGAAAAAACATTGATTGATCATCACACAACTTCATGAAACCATCTTGAGGTAGACGGGTTAGTTGAACGGATGGTGCAGATGGTGAAATGAGGTTTGCAAAAAGATGGTCTTCACAAGGGCCATATTCAAAATTGGGACTTATAACTACCATGGTTAACTATGGGGTATATATTTACTCGACAAGCTTCGCTTTCATCTTTTTCATCATACTTTTTATTATTTGGCTATGAGGCCAAGTTACTAGCTTCAATTCAACTAGATGTGATGGCAGTAATCAACATGGATGATCTTAATGTGTGGATTCAGGTATGTGAGTAGCAAGCCACCTTGTTCTGACGTGTTATGCCCATGGCTATGGAAAATCAGGCAATTGCCCAACATTGGGATACATTGTGTTGTGCCATTTATACGTGGAGGTGGTTATTGAGCTCAGATTTAAAAATTTGAACGAAGGGATTATGTTTACTTGTAGTAAACAACACTGACTACTTTGGATGTGACTGCAGGATGTGTTATTTTATGTGTGTGGAAGGTTTTACCTTTTGGAGTGTTGTTGTTGGAAGGCCAAGATGGTTAGACATGGAAGGATCATGTGCGTAATTATGTACCATGTCATCTTCTCAATGTGGATGGTCAAATACACCCATCCTTAGTTGTGGTTCTAGCTAGCTTATGATGTATGTTGTGTGGGCAAGCTTTAAAAACCACCACTATGTTGATTTATGATAAGTGTTTTTGAAGTTGGCATATGGGATGTTTCATGCCACCAATGGAAGAAGTGTCAGTTGGCAAATGGTTTTGTCCTTAATGCACCCAATAAACCTAGGTTCTTAAATCACATAGTAGGAATAATATAAGGTTTTCTTACATGGTAATTCACATTTGATTGGGGATTTGAAGGATTATAGTTAGGCGATTAATGATGGGGTTCACATTTCCACCCAACTTAATGGTCCTTTAACCTTGGGACCAAAATGTTCATCCATGGTGGATTTACAATAAATAGTTTTATGATGCTATCTGGCTTAGGGGACTTCAACCCTAAGATAGGGGGGCGGTTTGGATGTGGTGTACCATTCAAGGTATTGTTATGTTATGTGTTGTGAATGTGGTGATAGTGATGGTTATAGGCATCAACATAGGAGCGCATGACAACTATGAAATGTGTTAGTTTAGCTAATTAGTTAAGTCTTAGTTAATTAAAGATAAATTAGGTTAGTTAAGCTAATTAGTTGATTTCAAACCAATTCATGTGTGAACGAGGTTCGGGATATTTGTTAGGGGATATAATCCTATCTTGTGCGACTTCAAATCACCAAAAGTGATTTGAGACTCTAAAACATAGTATTTGCTTTGCAATTTTCTTTATCATACAACTCTTTTGGTTTTCTTTGTTTTGGGCTTGGATTTTTCCGTTATTGTAAATCAGTCAATCTTTTGGTTTGGATGTGGTGTACCATTTAGGGTATTGTTATGTTATGTGTTGTGAGTGTGGTGAGAGCTTAGGTTATAGGTGCCAACATAGGAGCACATGACACCTTCAATACAATAACTAATGATGGTTTAAAATATATAGTAACAACTTTTAATATTAATACACGAAAAGTAATATATATTATATGTGCGTATAAAATTCATTCATTTTTAATTTTTACATTCTAAACAATATTCAAATTATAATTCAACAATCTTCCGAACATTGTCCAATCAACATTATGGGAGATTTTAATGTTGACATTCTAAAAAACAATAACCAACCAAAAAAAAAAAAAAAAACTATTAAATTTTATGGATAAATTCCACTAAAAATAAAAATTTAATAAAAACACCAAAAAAGTTAGATTTCAATTAAATCATATGGGCAAAATTCCAAGAAAAGATGGCAAA
>Ga0116231_10008480_pt1 | contig 18018 bp, 18 predicted proteins | sample S1TSphgellanicum_2_FD_89695 | JGI IMG/M metagenome (GOLD analysis project Ga0116231, IMG submission 89695) | Host-associated microbial communities from peat moss isolated from Minnesota, USA - S1T2_Fd - Sphagnum magellanicum MG | ecosystem: Host-associated > Plants > Peat moss > Unclassified...
CTCCGTGCCATTCTATAACCAAACCATGTATACCGGCTGGTTCGCCGCCAAATACCCGCAATTCGGCGACTGCACCTTCGCCGTCTCCTTCATCATCGCCGCTGTCCTGTACCTCGCCCTGACTACCCCGGCACCAAGCGCGGCCACGGTCGCGGCGGAGTAAGCAAGGCCAGGGGCGGAGCCCCTTGGCCTTACTTACTTCCGCCCCGCCCGGGGATGCGCCTGTTGCCAGGTGGCGAGCAGCTGGGTGGGGTCGATATCGGTGTAGCGTTGTGTGGTGGAGAGGCAGGCGTGGCCGAGCAGGTCTTGGATCGCGCGCAGATCGGCGCCGCCGGTGAGCAGGTGGGTGGCGAAGGAGTGGCGCAGCGCGTGCGGGGTGGCGTGCTCGGGCAGGTTATTGCTGCGGCGGAAGTTGCGCAGGGTTTTCTGCGCGATGCCGGCGTTGAGCCGGCCGCCACGTAACCCAAGGAAGAGTGGTTCGTCGGGGCTGGGGTTGGGGTGGAGCTTGAGATGGGTGGCGAGCGCCTCGCGGATGGCGGGCAGCAGCGGGACCAGGCGTTGCTTGTTGCCTTTGCCGGTGACGCGCAGCGCGTTGTCCGCGGCCGGGAGGTCTGAGATGTTGAGCGAGAGGGCTTCGTTGATGCGCAGGCCGGCACCGTAGAGCAGCATCATCAGTGCCGTGTCGCGCGCCTGGGTGGCGGCGTCGTCGGTCGCCTCGCCGATATCCTGGGCGATGGCTTTGGCGTGTTCGGGGGAGAGCGCTTTGGGCAGCGGGCGTTGCGGCCGGGGACGGGAGATCAGGTCGAGCGCCGTGCTGGCCAGGCCGTGGCGTTTGGTGAGGTAGCGGTAGAAGGTTTTAAGCGCGGAGAGTTTGCGTGCGCGTGTGGCGTTGCCGGCGCCGTTTTGCGCATTGGCGGCGAGCCAGGCGCGGATATCCGCGGGTTTGAGCGCTTGCAGCGCCGCCAGGCTGGCGGGCTCGCCGGTATGGGTGTTGATGAAGCCGAGGAAGGCGATGATGTCCCGCCCGTAGGTCTCCACGGTTTTGGGCGCGGCCCGGCGCTCGGCGCCGAGCCATTCGAGGAAGCCGGCGGCGAGCGCCTCAGACAATCGATTGCCCGGTTTTCGCCCAATCGGCGAGGAAGGCGCTCAGCCCCTTATCGGTCAGCGGGTGGTGGTAGAGCTGCTTGATCACGGCCGGCGGGATGGTGGCGACATCCGCGCCCAGTTTCGCCGCCTCGATCAGATGGATCGGGTTGCGGATGGAGGCGACCAGCACCTCGGTCTTGATCGCGGGGTAGTTGGCGTAGATCTGCACGATATCCGCGATCAGATCCATGCCGTTCTGGCCGATATCGTCCAGCCGGCCGACGAAGGGGGAGATAAAGGTGGCCCCCGCCTTGGCGGCCAGCAAGGCTTGCGCGGCCGAGAAGCAGAGGGTTACGTTCACCATGATCCCCTCTTGCGAGAGCGCGTAGCAGGCGCGCAGGCCGTCCGGCGTGAGCGGCACCTTGATGGTGACGTTTTTGGCGAGTCGCAGCAGCACCGCGGCTTCCATCAGCATTTGCTTATACTCGGTGGCGGCGACCTCGGCGCTGACGGGGCCGGAGACGATCTCGCAGATTTCGGCGATCACATCGGTGATTTTACGCCCGGATTTGGCGATCAGGCTGGGATTCGTTGTGACACCGTCGAGCAGGCCGGTGGCGGCGAGCTCGCGGATTTCGGAGATTTCGGCGGTGTCGACGAAGAATTTCATGGGTTACTTTCCGCTGGGCCAAAGGTCGTGCGAAGCATAGCGCATGGCGCGCTCAAGTCGAACCTCCCGGGTGAGTGTATTGCTCCCGCTGCCTTTTGACTCCGCCTTCACCTATGAGGCTGATGAGCCGCTGGCACCCGGCACGCTGGTGCGTGTGCCGCTGGGGTCGCGGCAAGTGGTGGGGGTGGTGTGGGATACCAAGCCGGATGAGGCGGTGCGCACCAGGAAGGTGGCCGAAATCCTCGAATTTCCAAAATTCCCCGCGGTTTTAATGGAATTTATCGAATGGGTCGCGGGCTATACGCTGGCGCGGCGGGGCGAGGTGCTGGCGCTGGCGTTGAAGGAGAGCCTGCTGCGCCCGGCCCCGGCGCGCGCCAAAAAATTCATTTTTGGCGGCGCGGACCCGCAATTCGCACCGCCCGCTTTGTCCACGGCGCAGGAAGATATTTCGGCTGTATTGCGTGCCGCAGTCGCGGCGCAAAAATTTTCCGTGACATTGCTGGATGGCGTGACCGGCTCGGGCAAGACCGAGGTGTATTTGGAGGCCGTGGCCGAGTCTCTACGCGCCGGCCGGCAGGCTTTGGTGCTGCTGCCGGAAATCGCGCTCTCGGTGCAATTTTTGGCGCGTTTTACCGCGCGATTCGGGGCCGCACCCGCGGTCTGGCATTCCGAGCTGACGCCCGCGATCCGGCGCGAGACGTTCCGCGCGGTGGCGGAAGGCCGGGCGGATGTCGTGGTCGGCGCCCGCTCGGCTTTGTTTCTGCCCTTCCCCGATCTCGGGCTGATCGTGGTGGATGAGGAGCATGAGAGCGCCTTCAAGCAGGAGGACGGCGTGATGTACCATGCGCGCGACATGGCGGTGGTGCGGGCTCGGCTCTCAGGCGCGCCTTGCGTGCTGGCGAGCGCCACGCCGAGCCTGGAGAGCGTCGAGAACGCGGCGCGCGGGCGCTATATGCGGCTGGAGCTGCCGGCGCGGCATGGCGGCGCGCAATTGCCGGCGGTGCAAATGGTGGATCTGCGCGCCCACCCGCCGGAGCGCGGCCGCTTCCTCTCGCCGGTGCTGGTGGCGGGCGTGCAGGCGGCGCTGGCGCGCGGCGAGCAGGCCATGCTGTTCCTCAACCGCCGCGGCTACGCCCCGCTCACGCTCTGCCGCCATTGCGGCCACCGCATGGCCTGCCCCAACTGCACCGCCTGGCTGGTCGAGCACCGCCACGCCAGCCGGCTGGTCTGCCACCATTGCGATTACGGCGTGGCGATGCCGGTGAGCTGCCCGGCCTGCGAGGCCGCGCATAGCTTCGTGCCGATCGGCCCGGGGGTTGAGCGCATCGCCGAGGAGGTGGCGGTGACCTTTCCCGAGGCGCGCGCGCTGGTGATGGCGAGCGATGTGATTGCCGGCCCGCAACAGGCCGCGGCGGCGGCGGCGGCCATCGCGGCGCGCGAGGTTGATATCATCATCGGCACGCAGATGGTCGCCAAAGGCTGGCATTTTCCGCATCTCACGCTGGTGGGGGTGGTGGATGCCGATCTCGGCCTCGCCGGCGGGGATTTGCGCGCCGCCGAGCGCACCGTGCAGATGCTGCACCAGGTCGCCGGCCGCGCCGGCCGGGCCGAGGCGCCGGGCCATGTGCTGCTGCAGAGTTTTGCGCCCGAACACCCGGTGATGGCGGCGTTGGTCTCCGGCGACCTCGCGGAATTTTTGGCCCAGGAAGCCGCCCAGCGCCGCCCGGGCCATTGGCCGCCTTACGGCCGCCTGGCCGCCCTCATTGTGAGTGCCGCGGATGAAAAACTGGCGGATGCCGCCGCCCGTGCTCTGGCGCGCGCGGCGCCCCGGCTGCCGGGGGTGGAGGTGCTGGGCCCGGCGCCGGCACCCTTTGCGTTGCTGCGCGGGCGGTTCCGCAAGCGGCTATTATTGAAGGCGGCGCGCCACGTGCCGGTGCAAGAGATACTGCGCGACTGGCTGGCCCGCGCCGCCATCCCCAAAACCGTGCGGGTGGATGTGGACGTGGATCCGGTCTCGTTCATGTAGCGGCTGCCGGGCCTTGCAGCCCCCGGCTCTAGCTGCAAAAGCCATCCCGTCAAATATTTAGAGCCGGATGACATTCCGTGGAATCGCTTTGCGTTCCCACGGAATGCCTGAATCCGCCTCTAAAACATATCTAGAGGGCGATTCAGACATTAAGGCGATCCATTTCATGGATCGACTTAATGTCATCGCGCTCTAGGCGAGGGGGCGGTTTACCCCGGCAGGCTATCGACCATCGCCTGCGCGCTGATCAGCGCGTCGGACACCGCCATATAGGTGTCGCGGTCGGCAATCCCCGCCGCGTCATAGGCGGCTTTCGCCGCCGCCAGCCGGTCCCGCGCCACCGCCGGGTCCAGCTCCGCCTGCCTCGTGATGGAATCGGCCAGCACCGCGCAATGCGTCTCGGTAATCTCGGCAAACCCGCCGGTTACAAAAAACCGGTCGGTCATCGCGCCATCCTGATACAAATCCACCAACCCGCCCCGCAGGCTGGTGATCAGCTTGGCATGGCCCGGCAGCACGCCAAGGTCACCCTCGGTGCCCGGCACCACCACCATGTCCACATCCCGCGCCAGCAGGAGTTTTTCCGGGCTGATGATCTCAAGTGCGATTGGCATAATAAGACTCCAGAATAGTAAGCGGTCGCTTTTTAAAAAAAGCTCCGCAAAAATTTTTCACTCCACGGGGGCGCTGCCGGTGGCGCGGCTACAGCCCCGCGGATAAAAGTTTTTTTGGTTCTTTTTTTCAAAAAAAGAACCGCTTGCCTCACGCCTTCGCCGCCATGGCCTCCGCCTTGGCAATCGCGTCCTCGATCGTACCGACCATATAGAACGCCGCCTCCGGCAAATGATCGTATTTGCCTTCCACGATGCCTTTGAATGAGCGGATGGTGTCCGCCACGTTCACGAACACGCCGGGCGTCCCGGTGAACACTTCGGCCACATGGAAGGGCTGGGAGAGGAAGCGCTCGATCTTGCGGGCGCGGGCCACGACCAGCTTGTCGTCCTCGGAGAGCTCGTCCATGCCCAGAATGGCGATGATGTCCTGCAGGGATTTATAGGTCTGCAGGATGCGCTGCACGTCGCGCGCCACCTGGTAGTGCTCCTCGCCCACAATCCGCGGGTCGAGCGAGCGGGAGGTGGAGTCGAGCGGGTCGACCGCCGGGTAGATGCCCTTCTCCGAGATCGCGCGGTTCAGCACGGTGGTGGCGTCCAGATGCGCGAAGGAGGCGGCCGGCGCCGGGTCGGTCAAGTCGTCGGCCGGCACGTAGATCGCCTGCACCGAGGTGATCGAGCCTTTTTTGGTGGAGGTGATGCGCTCCTGCAGCGCGCCCATATCGGTCGCGAGCGTGGGCTGGTAGCCCACCGCGGAGGGGATGCGGCCCAGCAGTGCGGACATTTCCGCACCCGCCTGGGTGAAGCGGAAGATGTTATCCACGAAGAACAGCACGTCCTGGCCTTCCACGTCGCGGAAATACTCGGCCATCGTCACGCCGGAGAGGGCGACGCGGGCGCGCGCACCCGGCGGCTCGTTCATCTGGCCGTAGACTAGTGCGACCTTCGAGCCATCGGTGTTGCCGTCATTCAGCTTGATCACGCCGGCATCGATCATTTCGTGGTAGAGGTCATTGCCCTCGCGGGTGCGCTCACCCACGCCGGCGAACACCGAGACGCCGCCATGCCCCTTGGCGATGTTGTTGATCAGCTCCTGGATCAGCACGGTCTTGCCCACCCCGGCGCCGCCGAACAGCCCGGTCTTGCCGCCCTTGAGGTAGGGGGCCAGCAGATCGACCACCTTGATCCCGGTGACCAGGATTTCGGCCGAGGCGGATTGCTCCTCAAAGCTCGGCGCGTCGCGGTGGATCGGCATATGGCTCACCGCGGTCACCGGCCCGCGCTCATCAATCGGCTCGCCGATCACGTTCAAAATCCGCCCGAGCGTGCCGGGGCCGACCGGCACGGAGATCGCAGCACCGGTATCGGTCACCTCGGCACCGCGGACCATGCCGTCGGTGGTGTCCATCGCGATGCAGCGCACGGTGCGCTCGCCGATCTCTTGCGCCACTTCCAGCACCAGAGTGCGGTCGCCCACCTTGGTGGTGAGGGCGTTCTGGATATAGGGCAGCTCGCCCTCGAACTGCACGTCGATGACGGCGCCCAGGATTTGCGTAACGCGGCCGGTATTGTTGCTTGCCATGGTCTCTCTCTGCTTCAAACGGCTTCGGCGCCGGAGATGATTTCGATAAGTTCTTTGGTGATGTTCGCCTGCCGGGCGCGGTTATAGTTGAGCGAGAGTTTTTTGATCATCTCGCCGGCATTGCGCGTGGCACTGTCCATTGCCGTCATCTGGCTGGCGTAGAAGCCGGCGGCGTTTTCCAGCAAGGCCGCGTAAATCTGTACCGCGAGGTTGCGCGGCAGCAGCCGGTCCAGCAGCGTGCCGTCATCGGGCTCGATCTCGTAATCCACCGCCGGCTGGTCGTCATTGGCGGCGGGGGCGGCGGCCGGGATCAGCGGCGTCTCGGTCACGCGCTGCAGCATCACAGAATGGAACCGGTTGAACACCAGCGTGCAGACATCGAATTTTTGCTCACGGAACAGCGTGACCAACTGGTTGGCAATCGCCTCGGCATCGGCGAATTCCACCGTCTTTTTACCGACGAAATTTTTGGTGCCGATGATTTTACCGGCCATCTCGCGCTTGAAATAGTCATTGCCCTTGCGGCCCAAGGCGAAAATTTTAACGGTTTTGCCCTCGGCCTCCAGCGCCAGCGCCTGGGTCCGCACCGCTTTGCCGATATTGGCGTTGAACGCGCCGGCCAGGCCACGGTCCGCGGTGATCGCCACCAGCAGATGGGTGTTGCTCCTGCCGTTGCCGACCAGCAAGGCCGGCGCGCTCGGGTTATCGGCCGCACCGGCGGCGAGTGCCGCCATCATTTCGCCCATGCGCTTGGCATAGGGGCGCGAGGCCTCGGCCTGCGCCTGGGCGCGGCGCAGCTTGGCGGCCGCCACCATCTTCATGGCACTGGTGATCTTCTGCGTGGATTTCACGCTGTTGATCCGGGTGCGGAGCGTCTTCAGGCTCGGCATGGCTCAGCCAAACGTACGCAGCAGGTTTTCGATGAAGGCGATCAGGCTCTTTTCGGTCTCGGGCTTGATCTGCTGGTCACGGTCAATCGCCTCGATGATCCCGGGCTCGCGCGCCTTGATCTCGGAGAGCAATTGCGTCTCGAACTTGCCGACCTGGTTGACCGCGATGCCGTCCAGATAGCCGCGCGTGCCGGCGAACACCGAGATCACCTGCTCGGCGACCGAGAGCGGCTTGTATTGCGGCTGCTTCAAAAGCTCGGTCAGCCTGGCGCCGCGCGCCAGCATTTTCTGCGTCGCGGGGTCAAGGTCCGAGGAGAACTGCGCGAACGCCGCCATTTCGCGGTATTGCGCGAGGTCGAGCTTGATCTTGCCCGCCACCTGCTTCATCGCCTTGATCTGCGCGGCCGAGCCGACGCGCGAGACCGAGAGTCCGACATTGATCGCCGGGCGGATGCCCTTGAAGAACAATTCCGTCTCCAGGAAAATCTGCCCATCGGTGATCGAGATCACGTTGGTCGGGATATAGGCCGAGACGTCGCCGGCCTGGGTCTCGATCACCGGCAATGCGGTGAGCGAGCCCGCCCCGAACTCGTCGGACATTTTCGCCGCACGCTCGAGCAGGCGCGAATGCAGGTAGAACACATCCCCCGGATAGGCCTCGCGGCCCGGCGGGCGGCGCAGCAACAGGGACATCTGCCGGTAGGCGACCGCCTGCTTGGAGAGGTCGTCATAGGCGATCAGCGCGTGCATCGCGTTGTCGCGGAAATACTCGCCCATCGCGCAGCCGGTATAGGGGGCGAGGTATTGCATCGGCGCCGGGTCCGACGCGGTGGCGGCCACCACGATGGAGTAGTCCATCACGCCGTTTTCCTCGAGCGTGCGCACCAGCTGCGCCACCGTCGAGCGCTTCTGGCCGACCGCGACATAGATGCAATAGAGCTTCTTGCTCTCATCGCCCTGGGCGTTCACCGCCTTCTGGTTGATGATGCTGTCGATGATCAGGGCGGTCTTGCCGGTCTGGCGGTCGCCGATGATCAGCTCGCGCTGGCCGCGGCCGATGGGGACCAGCACGTCGATCGATTTGATGCCGGTCTGCATCGGCTCATGCACCGATTTGCGCGGGATGATGCCGGGCGCCTTGGTCTCGACCAGCCGGCGCTCGGCGTACATCACCGGGCCCTTGCCGTCGATCGGGTTGCCGAGCGCGTCCACCACGCGGCCGAGCAGGCCCTTGCCCACCGGCACGTCCACGATCTGGCCGGTGCGGTTGACGGTATCGCCCTCGCGGATCGCGGTATCGTCCCCGAAAATCACGGCGCCGACATTGTCCTGCTCGAGGTTCAGCGCCATGCCTTTGAGGCCGGCGGAGGGGAACTCGACCAGCTCGCCGGCCATCACGTTGGAGAGGCCGAAAATCCGGGCGATGCCGTCACCCACGCTGAGGACCTGGCCGGTCTCGGCGACATTGGCGGCGGTGTCGAAATTCGCGATCTGCGATTTCAGGATTTCGGAGATTTCGGCTGGGCGGATCTCCATGTCAGGCAGCTCCCTTTAGAGAATGATTGAGCCGGTTAAGGCGTGATTTGAGACTGGTATCATAAATCTTGGCGCCGATCTTCAAGATCAGCCCGCCGAGCAGCGAGGCATCCACGCGCTCGATGAATTTGACCGCGCCAAAGCCCGATTCGGTGAGCCGGGCGCGCAGCTGGGCGCGCTGCAGATCGGTCAATGCGTGGGCGGAGGTGATTTCCGCGATGATCTCGCCTCGTTTCTCGGCCGCATAGGCGGCAAAGCCGGTGATCAGCTCCGGCAAATCCTTCAAGCGCCGGTTGGCGATGGCGACGTTCACGAAATTGACGATGACCGGCAGAAACCCGCCGGCGGTCAGCGCGGCGCTGATGGCATGGGCAATTTTTGGCCCGTCCGTCAGCGGGTTATGCACCATCCGGGCGATATCCGGGTGTTCCGCGATCAGCCGGCCGAGCGCTTCCATCTGGGCGGTGACATCGTTCAAAATGCCCTGCTCGGCGGCCAGCGCGTACAAAGCCGCGGCATAGCGCGCGGACAGCCTGGTTTCACCTTTGCCTGTGATCTCGACCAATGAACTTGCTCGCCTATTATTAAGATAGATTATTGCCGTGGGCTGTACCCCCGGTCAGGAGCACGGCGGGGCAGTAACATAGGGTTTTACATGCAGCAAGGCCGCGCTTGGTGGGGTGGCCGGCCGCAAAACCCAATCGTACCCGGCGCAATCCCTCGGCTTTGCTTGCCCTTGGCGCCCCGCCTGACTATTATTGGGCGATGCAGGGGGCATGCCGCATGCGTACGACCTTGGCGATTGACGATGATGTGCTGATTGCCGCCAAGGCGATTGCGCGCGAGCAACGCCGCAGTCTCGGCGAGGTCGTCTCCGAGCTGGCGCGCCGCGCCCTCCCGCGTCCGGAAGCTGCCGCGTGCCGAAACGGTATTCCGCTGCTGGCCCGCGCTGCTGGCGCGCCAATCGTGACGCTGGACACCGTGAACGCGCTGCGCGACGACACCCGCTGACGTTCCTGCTCGACGTCAATGTTCTGATCGCGCTGATCGATCCAGCGCACGCCAACCATGACGCGGCGCATGGCTGGTTCGAGGCCCAGGGCAGGCCAGCCTGGGCGACCTGTCCTATGACCGAGAACGGCGTCATCCGTATCGTGAGCCATCCAAAATATCCTGGCGCGCCGTGGCAGCCAGCGGCGGTGGCGCGCATCATCACCGCACTTCGCGGCCTCCCGGGTCATGTTTTTTGGCCCGATGACATCAGTTTGGCGGCATCCGCCTATGTCGATGTCTCGAAACTCCTCGAGTCGGGTCAGGTGACGGATGTCTACCTCCTGGCCCTCGCCGTGGCCCATCGTGGCCGGCTCGCAAGTTTTGATCGCCGTTTGGCAACCGCCGCGGTCCTGGGCGGCGCCGAGGCGCTGCAGCTGATAAGCGCCGGATAGATTTTTGCGCGCCGGCTCGAGGGCCGCGTTTACTTGGCCTCTTCCAATTTCCGCCGCACCACCGGGCCGTCCTCCTTATAGGCGTAGCAGGTGTTCACCAGATAAGGCGGCACGCCCTCGGCGCGGCTGGTGCGGGGCTTGCCGTGGTCGAGCGAGAACATGGTCTGGAACGCGACGGTGGCGAGCGGCTGCAGCAGCTCGCGCAGATGGGTGCAGCCCTCGACGCCGTGCAGCCGGCCCATGGCGGATTTCAAAAACCCCTTGCCGATGGTCAGCCCCTCCAGCCGGGCAAAGTTGGGTGCCACTTGCGGGCAGATCGCGTGCGGGGTGCCGTCCATCCGCGCTTCGCAGGACTGGATGGTCATCTCCCGGTTGATGGTGACGCGCATCCACATATCGTGCAGCGGCTCGCCGGCGGCGATGCCGCCGCGGTCCCGGTTGGTCCAGCTATAGGTCTTGGTGTCGGTCATATGGACCTCGATATCGATCATCCCGTCATCGCGCTCATAGCCGCGCAAGGTGATGTCCCGCAGATGCAGCAATTTACGGGGGGCGGCGGGGCTGAGGGGCATCGGGGTTACCTTGGCGGTTGGCGAACATGGCAGGGTCTATGCCATGCGGGTTGTGAAATGACGGATCGGGCCCAAAAAGGGTGGAACGGATTTACGGATTGTTGCGATGCACGGCAAGGAACAGGCGGGAATGGCTGGGGCGCGGGTTTATACCCATGCCGAGCGCATGCGCGTGGTCACCGGCATCCTCACCTGCATCTTGCTGGCCGCGCTCGACCAGACGGTGGTGCTGCCGGCGATCCCGCAAATGGCCGCCAGCCTGCACGGGGCCGCGCATATCTCCTGGGTGGTCTCCGCCTTTCTACTGACCGCGACCGCGACCACGCCGATCTATGGCAAGCTCTCCGACCAGCTCGGCCGCCGGGCGGTGCTGATGCCGGCCCTTTGCGGCTTCGCGGCGGCGACCATACTCTGCGCGCTCGCAAGCTCGGTGCCCATGCTGATCGCGGCGCGCGCGCTGCAGGGCCTGGGCGGCGGCGCGCTGATGTCGGTGAGCCAATCCGCCGTCGGGGACGTGATACCCCCGCGCGAGCGCGGCAAGTACCAGGCCTGGTTCGCCGGCACCTGGGCGATCTCCTCGGTCGCGGGGCCGATTCTCGGCGGTTTTCTCACCCAGCATTTCTCCTGGCGCTGGATTTTTTGGCTCAATCTGCCGCTGGTGGCGCTCGCCATGGCGCTGGTGTGGCGCGGCCTGGCCGGGTTGCAGCCGGCCGGGCTGCGCCGGGGCATCGATTACCTGGGGGCGGGGCTGCTGATGGCGGGTGTCGGTATCGTTCTGCTCGGCATGAGCGTGGGCGGAGTCGATCTGGCTTGGGACTCGCCGGCGCTGCTGGGGATTTTCCTCGCCGGTATCCTGCTCATCGCCCTGCTTGTCTGGCAGCAGCGCCGGGCGCCCGCACCTCTGTTCCCCGGCGCGCTGCTCGGTAAGGCTGCCTTCCGCGGGGTTTTGGAAATCTCCTTTCTCAACGCCGCCGCCATGTTCGGGGCGATTTTCATGTTCCCGCTGCTGATGCAGTGGCTGTACCGCCAAAGCCCGGCGGCCTCGGGCCTTGATATCGTGCCGTTCCTGTTTACCAGCACGGTCGGCGCGTTCGGCGCCGGGCAGATCACGCGGCGCACCGGGCGCACCCGCTCACTCATGGCGGCGGGCGTGGGGCTGGCGGCCATCGGCTTCCTCATCCTGGCCGCCGCACCCGGCCAAGGCGGGCTCATCTACCCGGTGTTGGTCTCGGCGGTGTTCGGGCTTGGCATCGGCAGCGTGATGCCAACCTCGCTGGTGGCGGCGCAAAGCCAGTCCGGCCGGGCGGATATGGGTGCCTCCACCGGTGCGCTATTGCTGCTGCGCGCCATGGGTGGCGCGTTTGGCGCTACTTTGGCCGGCGCGTTCCTGGCTGTAGCCCACACCCATCTGGCGGAAGGCTTCCGGCTCGGCTTCCTGGCCTGCGCCGCGTTGCAATTGATCGCGTGTTTCGTCGCGATGCGCATGGAGGACCTCGAGCTGCGCGCCGCGGTTGAGGCTAAGGCGTAGCCAAGCTCTGCTTTTTTGAAAAAAAGCAGCAAAAAACTTTTTAGTCCTCTGGGGCAGTGCTTTTGAAATCGCTATAGCCTTAGGGACATCAAAAGTTTTTTGCGGAGCTTTTTTTTTAAAAAAGCGACCACTTACTTGCCGGAGGGTCCATATGCGTCCGCCTTTGCCGCCGTTTGATGTTGAGGGAGCCGTGCAGAAGGTCCGCATGGCGGAGGATGCCTGGAACAGCCGGGATCCGGAGCGGGTTTCGCTGGCCTATACCGAGGATAGCCGGTGGCGGAATCGCGACGAGTTCTTTGCCGGCCGGCCGGCGATTGTGGAATTTTTGCAACGCAAATGGGCCAAAGAGCTTGAGTACCGGTTGATCAAGGAGCTGTGGGCGTTTCACGGCAACAAGATCGCGGTGCGGTTCCAGTATGAATTTCATGATGCGGTGGGGCAGTGGTGGCGGGCTTACGGCAATGAGAATTGGGAGTTCTCGCCCGAGGGGCTGATGTCCTGGCGGCAGGCGAGCATTAATGATGTGCGGATTGCGGCGGCGGAGCGGAAATTTTTGTGGGAGGCACCCGGGCCGCGGCCGGCCGATTACCCAGGATTGACCGCGCTAGGCCTGTAAATGTTTGATTAATAGTGCAAAAAATGACCGTCCAAATTGGGGCGTTTTTGGGCATGTTTGTGAACTATATCAGGTGTTTAACCCTGGAATGTTCCACGTGAAACATATGTCTGGCCTGCTGACGTTATTTTTGGCGTTATTCGATTTGCGTTGACGTTTTGCGCGGCCCGCGGCACGGCAAAGTCCCAAAACAAACGTTTTTTGCGGAGCTTTTTTTCAAAAAAGCGACCGCTTGCTTAATCGTTGCTCGGATATGCCGCCATCAGCCGCTTCTGGTAGCGCCAGAGCCCCAGGAGTTTAAGGAAGCCGGTGGGGCGCAGGCCGCGGGCGCGGAACATGGCGCCGATTTTGAAACTTTCGCCGTAATGGAAGAACTGGGTGGCGTAGGCTTTCAGTAGGGTCATTTGCGGGTCCCAGATATGGGTGGCCTCGGAGCCGCTGCCGTTGAATTCGATGATTTTGAAGCGCTCACCGTTGCGCAGGGAGTCCAGGGTTTCGTAGCGGAGGTCGATCCGGGTGAAGTGCAAATCCGGCACGTCCTGCACAATGTCCTCGATCCGGGCGGCGAGTGCGGGGGTGACGATGTCCTGCCCGTCCTTGAAGGTTGAGCCGCGGCAATGGTTGCCGACGAACACCAGGCGGACGGTTTCACCCGGCGCCGGGATTTGCGCCGCCTTGGCCCCAAGCTTGGGCAGCAGCAAATGCGAGATTGCGGCGAGCCGCGGGTCCGCCGCGATCAGCGCGCGGACCGTGCTGCGGCCATCCCCCACCACGGTGGGCGGGAATTTGAGGGTGACGGAGGTGATACGGCCGGTGCGCGCGCCGGGGTGGCGGATGTAGAAAATCCCGGCCTCGCCCTCATAGGTCACCAGCTCCTGCAGTTGCAGCCTGGTGGCGCGCGGGTAGGCGGCAAGATAGGCGGCGAGCTCGGCCGGGTTGTGGACCACGCGCACGCCGACACCGTTGCAGCTCATATCCGGCTTGGCGACCACGGGGTAGGCAAGGCCGGCGCGCGCCATGGCGGCTTGGCCCAAGGCAAGGTCGTTGCCCTCGTGATGGCCGGAGGTGGTCATCGGCGCGAAGGGTGCGATCCAGCGCCGGGCGAAGGCGCCGGCCTCACCCAGGATGGCGTTTTTGGATTCGCCGCAAATGCCGCCCGCGGCGATGCGCGGGTTGGCGAGCGCCGGCAGGGTGATGCTGCCGTAGCGGATGGATTTGGCCAGCCAGAACACCACAACCGGCGCGTAGAACAGCCAGCCCGGCCAGAACTCAAAGAACGAAACCGGCCGCGTGCCGCGTGCGGTTTCGTGCTGGATTTGCAGGGAAGCGGGGAGCGTGGCGTCGCTCATGGTGTTGTCCTGTTATTATAGAGTCTTGTTGCGAACCGTCCGACAATCACGATCACCACAAGGAATAGCGCAAGCCCTGCCCAGCGCCAAATACCTAAATAACGCATTAAAACCACGCCAAGCCGCAGGCTGATGAAGAACAAGAGCGAGGTCCAGGCCAAAGTGGCGAGGATGGCGGCGGCGGCGAATTGCGCCAGCGGGGCGCGCAGAAACCCCAGCGTGGTGTAGGTCGGCAGGCGCAGCCCGGGGATGAAGCGGCTGACCATAACCAAAGGGAAGACCCGGGTGGTCACCCAATCGCGCCCGAGATCCTGCCGGCGCTTGGGGATCAGCCGCAGCGCCCAAGGGTGCCGGTTGGCGAGCCAGCCCAGCCCATAAAGCCCGAGATCCCCCAGCACGATGCCCGCATAGAGCGCCGCCAGCGCCACAGGCAACGCAATATCCCCGGTCGCCACCTGCATGGCCGCCAGCAGGGTCGCCGCATCCTCCAATATAAAGGTACCCAGGATGATGATGACCGCCTGCAGGGCCTGCGAACCGGAGGCAGCGCCGAGCAGGGCCGAGAAATGGGCGCTGAGCATGGGGCTCACATAGGGGAGTTGGGCGTTGTGGCCAAAGCAAGCGGTTCTTTTTTGAAAAAAAGAACCAAAAAACTTTTATTGACCCTGGGGCACGGGGGCTCAAACAGCAACGCCCCAGAGGAATCAAAAATTTTTGCGGAGCTTTTTTTAAAAAGCGACCGCTTGCTTCAGGCTTTCGCGCTGCTATCCGCGCGGTTGGCGACATTATCGGCGGTCGGGCCGATGACCAGGCAGTTATCGCCGCGGGCGGCGGCGAGGTGGCAGGTTGCGTGTGCGGCGCTCCAGGTGAGGCCGGCGAGCTGGGCGGCGTAGAGGATATGGCCGTGGCGTTCCACGCGGGCGATGCGGGCGATGCCTTGGCCGCGAAGATCGCGTGCCGAGAGGGCGGCGCGGCGGGCGCGGCTCAGGCGGTCATAGGGGCCGAGCTCGGCGATATAGGTGCCGCGCGCCGGTTGTATGGCGGCCGGGAGGGCGGGTGCTGGGGCGGCTTGCGCGTAGGTGGCGGCGGGCGCGCCGAAGCCGGCGTTCAGCATAGCGGTTTCCTGCTCGTAGGCGGTGCCCCAGCTTGGCTCATGCAGGGCGACGCCGATCAGCACGCGGCCATTGCGCGCGGCGCTGATGACCAGGTTATGGCGGGCGAGGTTGGTGTAGCCGGTCTTCATGCCGGTGGCGCCGGGGTAGGTCTTCAGCATTTCGTTATTGCTGTAGATGGTGTGGCCGTAGAAATCGAATTTCTGGACCTCGAAGAAGGATTGGTAGGCTGAGTCGTGGATCACGATGTCGCGCGCCAGGATGGCGAGGTCGCGGGCGGTGGTGACCTGGTTGGGGTTGGGCAGGCCGGAGGCGTTGGAGAATTGGGTTTGCGCCATGCCGAGCGCGTGGGCGCGCAATGTCATCAGCACGGCGCAGCGCACTTCCGACCCGCCGCCGAGATATTCGCCAAGCGCGGTCGCGGCGTCGTTGGCGGACATGGTGGTCATGGCCAGGATGGCCTGGCGGACGGAGATGCGGTCCCCGGGGCGCAGGCCGAGTTTGACGGGTTCGACGGCGGCGGCGTGCGGCGAGACCGGGATTTCGGTATCGAGGGTCATCTGGCCGTCGCGCAGGGCTTCAAAGGCGAGGTCGAGCACCATCAGCTTGGTCAGGCTGGCGGGGTAGCGCGGAATGTCGGCGCCGCGTGCGTTCAGCACCGTGCCGGTGGCGGCGTCGACCAGGATTTCGCTGGGGCCGGGGGCAGTCGGGCCGAAGCCGCTATTATTGTCGGGGATATAGCTATGGGCGAGCTGCGGTTCGCGGTGGGTGTGGCGGGCCTGGGCCAGGGCCGGCAGCAGCCCAAGGGCGCCCGCGCAGAGCAGGGTGGCCATTTTGGGGAATGATCTGATGATGCGACGCGCCTGCATGAACCTGATCTCATCGGTTGGTAGGGGGATGTAAACGCGGGCGGCGTTGTCTGTCCAGCCAAAAGATCGCCGATGGATATCTAAAAAACTCAAAAAGCCAATGAGTTAACGGCGTGTATTCATAAATTGCCCCGAGCGGCCTGATGGCCGCCCGGGGGTGGTTAAGCAACGCGTTTCCAACAGGTTAAGAATTTTGTGCAGCGCACAAATACCGGTTGACGCTTAGGTTGAGTTGGCATATATGCACTTTGCTGCACTGCGGTAGTCGCCGTAAATGCTCGAAGGTTGGGGCCGTGCAGAGAAAATTGTCCTAACAGGAGATTGCGTTAATATGAGCAGCAGCAAAGCCAAGGCCGTCGTTACCGAGGCCGCCACCACCATTGAGCACGCGACCGAAACCGCCACCAAGGGGTTTGATAAGACCATGGCCGCGGTGAAGGAAGGCATTGAGAAAGCCACAAAAGGCCTCGAATCCTCGCAGGCCAAGCTGAAAGAGAACATGGAGAAGGCCGTGAAGCAGAGCGAAGAGATGCTGGCGTTCACCCAGGGCAATTTGGAAGCGATGATGAAGGCAGCGCAGATTTACGCCGCCGGCGTGCAGGACCTCTCCAAGCACCTCGCCGCCACCGGCAAGACCTCGATCGAGGAGTCGGTGAGCTTCACCAAGTCCCTGATGGGCGTGAAGTCGGTGAAGGAGGCGGTTGATCTGCAGACCGGTTTCGCGAAATCCACGATCGAGAAGGCGGTTACCGAGACCTCGAAGATCACCGATGCGACCGTCAAGCTGACCGAGCAGGCGGTGGCCCCGCTGACCGCGCGCATCGCGCTGGCAGTGGAGACCTTCGGCAAGACCAACTAAAATTAACCTTAACCATCTGGCCTTGTGGGTTAACGCCCCAAGGCCTGGTTATGCGCTGAAAATAAGCCAGCCCGGTAACGGGCTGGCTTATTTGTTGATGGGCGGGCGGCGTATCGTCAATTTCTTGTTCACGAAGCCATGTTTTTGTGGATGAATGAAAATTCGCCCTTCCACATCTGGCAATGCTTTCGATATGCTGAACGGTGAGAGCGGCGATGTGTGCCGGCCAAGGTTGACCACCGTGCGGCCAAGGCCAGGCAGCTATGGGCAAAGCCGGATAGTTGGACCAGGATACCGAGTATGAGCGAAAACGATAAACGCCGAGGAACCGAAGGGCCGAATACCGGCGTGGTGGTGAAGCCGCGGCCAAAAACCCGCAAGCCGACCATGTACAAGGTCCTGATGCTGAACGACGACTACACCCCGATGGAGTTCGTGGTGCATGTGCTGGAGCGGTTTTTCCAGAAATCGCGCGACCAGGCGACGCAGATCATGCTGCATGTGCACCGCCGCGGCGTGGGGGTGTGCGGGGTTTATACCTATGAGGTGGCGGAGACCAAGGTGACGCAGGTGATGGATCTGGCGCGCCAGAACCAGCACCCGCTGCAATGCACGATTGAGAAAGAGTGACCCTGTATTGTCACCAAACGCCACCATGTTAGGCTGACAGGGACTCGCGGGTTTTTGCGGGTTCCGACGTGAGGAGCCGGCCGGGCAGGCGGCTATGAAGCCCGGAGACAAGAGCGCCGTGGTTCGGCGTGAAGGAACGGTTTAGACCCATGCTATCTCGCAACCTTGAACAGACATTGCACCGCGCGCTCTCGCTGGCGGCCGACCGCAAGCATGAATACGCAACCCTTGAGCATCTGCTGCTCGGCCTGGTGGATGACGCTGACGCGCTGATTGTGCTGCGGGCCTGTGGCGTGGACATTGAAAAGATTAAGAAAGACCTGACGGAATTTCTGGACAAGGACCTTGCCGGCCTGGCGACCGACCGCGCCGGCGACCCGAAGCCGACAGCCGGGTTCCAGCGCGTGGTGCAGCGCGCCGCGATCCATGTGCAATCCTCGGGCCGCGATGAGGTGACCGGCGCGAATGTGCTGGTGGCGCTGTTCTCCGAGCGCGAGAGCCATGCGGTGTATTTCTTGCAATTGCAGGACATGACGCGGCTGGACGCGGTGAATTTCATCTCGCACGGCATCGCCAAATCGCCGGGCAAATCGGCGCCGCGCACGCCCACCGGCTCGGCCGACGGGCCGGAGCCCGA
>Ga0116231_10008481_pt1 | contig 18018 bp, 15 predicted proteins | sample S1TSphgellanicum_2_FD_89695 | JGI IMG/M metagenome (GOLD analysis project Ga0116231, IMG submission 89695) | Host-associated microbial communities from peat moss isolated from Minnesota, USA - S1T2_Fd - Sphagnum magellanicum MG | ecosystem: Host-associated > Plants > Peat moss > Unclassified...
ATATAGAAGCATGATTACAGTTGTTTACTTCATTTCCGGCTTTATAGCCAATTTTGGCACAATCTTCCTGAGGAAGGTTGCCACATTTTTCTATGGCAAATCCCCAGTGTGGCTACAAACAAAAAATCTTAGAAAAATAAAATAAAAAATAATACTGCTAGGGACGACTTGGTGTCGGTCGCTCCTGGCAACTACCTCCTTACTATGAGATAAATTGCCACATGATTGTCTCCTCCATTCCATGGATGGTTGACGGGTCCCCCACCCCCAATAGAAAAAAGAAAAAAATTCTCCCTTTCCCCCTCTCCCCAAAACCCAAAAAAAGGAAAAAATTGGTTGCACTGATTGCATATCGAGCCTTCCTCAGTGCCTACCTGAAATTTTTATTATGGGTCAATACCCCTTCATAACAAGATGGATACCTATTGTGCTATAAATAGGACAGAATGGGCAATTCCCTGAAACAGTGGAATTTTGCAATTTAAGAAGGGCCCGCGCCCTCCCCCTCTTTGCCTTGGATGGATGGAGGGATGGATGGATGACGGGATGAACGACGGGACAAATGGATGGAAAGGACGACCACCCAAGGATATTATAGAAATAGATTGGGAGACGCATAAGTTGTTTTGGGCATTTTGTCCTCATGTATTGCTGATGGACCTTCTTATCTCCTTCAAATAATACCTTTTTCTTCTTTCTTTTTGCCTCTTTTAGTGGGTTTTGATATGAAAGTTATGCAAATATGTGGGGACATTATGGGTCTAAGGTCATGGGAATCTATTCAAAGCCCTTTAACGGGGTGTCAAGTCTGATTATCAATCTCCTTTAATGGTATAGGCCTTCTTTTTATGGAAGATTATGCCCCATTTTTTTTTAAGGGAGTTGGGTTTTGGTGGCTCTGTATTTGTGTTGTATTTAATGTGTTAAATTTTGTACCTTTGATAGACCCGTTTTGAAAAAGTATGTTTATTAGATGGAAGGGGGCCTAGACCTCCTTCAGTTTTGTCTTCATGCTACTTGGGATAGCCTTCCTCTTGTAGTTAAAAAGGTGCACTTTTCTTTTGAAAGTTTGGTGGTTACTAGTGCCCCAGGTCTATAAACATCTTTGATGGACATTCATCATGACACATCTTTTAAGTTTATTTTGGAGGATGACTCCATTTCCTTAGCTTCTAGAGCTCGCATTTGCTCTTGTTCAAGTAAAGGGGTGCATTTATGGCTAATTGTTAAGTCATTATCTATTCATTTCACATTGCACATTTTCTTTTCACTTTAACATTATGTTTTCGCCTCAATTTGATTCAATTTTCGACATCTAATCTTCTCATGTATGAGTGTGGACATGGGTTAAATGCATTTGGCACACATCCAACAAGTTGTATGTTTGGAGGTCAATGAATAACTACACATGAAGCCATTGGAAACATCCTGTACGCCCTCATTTGAGAAAATGGGCACAATGTATGAAGAGAGTGGTGGTACATCCTTATGTCAAGAACTTCATTATGAGTCGATCTCTACATGATTCATCAAGACCATGTATTTGTTACCGATGTGGTCGTCACTGTCTTGACATGAAAGATAGTAGTTATGAGTGTCATTAGTCGACCAGTAGGTGTAATAATGGAACTTAGCACCATTGCTAAAATCTGCAAATATAGAAGGTTTCATGAAAGGCACCTCTTTATTTTGATGGTCATGGAGGTGCACGACACACTTGGGCATGATATGGATCGTTTCATCAGGGAGTATGCTTATTTTTTTCCATGATAAACTATCGAAAGATCATTTATTTTTATCTTTTTGCATTTAGTTTTTAGACAACGTGTTAATATTGTGCTTCAATGTGTTTTAGAATTTGTTACAGAGAGGAATATTACTTTGACGAAATATGCTTATTCTAAACCTCCCATTACTATTAAATCTCATGATTTGCATGCATGTGACATTAGAGGGGCTATGGGTGAGATAGTTTCCTACCACAAAAAGGGATTCACTTTCTCCCTCTTTGGTTCCTACAAGCTACACATCTTTTGGCCTTTATTCGGCCTTTGTCTTTCATGTGAGGGTTCTGACCATCGGATATTTTATTGGATTTTTTTGCCTTCCTTCATAAATAGATGTGTTTTTTTTCAATTTTTTGAAATAGGTGTAGGTGGCAATCATCCCAAGGTAGATTTAGTGTTTATTGACGATAAATTTTAGAAAAAAAATCAAAGCTTTTTCTAAACAATAATAAAGTGATGACAAAAAATGATTTTAAAAAATAATTCAAAATTTTGGTAAATTTAGTCAAAAATTGCAGTAATAAACTAAAATTCCAAAAAAACAATTTGTGCCAAGTGATGAAAATTCGCCAACATAAAAAAAAAATTTAAAAAACTTGTGACAAGCTCTTGAGGCCAGTTGAAAAATGACTACATTAACAAATAATGTTTCATTTTTTTTTCGGCAAAGTGAAAAAAAAACCAACCCATCTATGCAAGAATATTCGTTTTATTATTGCCATTGTGCAAATATTTGCCAACAAAACAAAATGCATGTTAGGAGCAAAATTTTCTTGGAGCAAAATTTCGCCAAAATATGAAACATAAAAATAAAATGGAACATTTTGTCACACTATTTTTATTTCACTTTTTCTGGAAAATCATCACATTTAAAAAAAAGAAATTGGAATTTTTTTTCACTGCATTTGGAGTCTGATTTATTTCTTAAACTAGTTTTTTCATTACTAAGACATGTTCTAAAAATTAGTTACCAATTTAATGCTAAATCCCTCTTGGGATGCTAGCCATTTCTGGGACATCAGAAAATTGAAAAAAAAGAAATCACTGGTCAGGGGCAGTGTTTTTTTTAGGAATTTTTGTCTTTAGCCAAAATGGCAATCATCCAGTGGAAGATCTAGAAAAAGTGGTGATCATCCTTAGGAAGATTTAGCCAAATCTGGCTATAAATCCTGTATGAAAGACAAAACTGCACTCATCTTTCTATATTTTTGGCTAAACATTGAAAACCAAATATAGAAATCTGGAGATTTTTACTCCCCCGCCCCCCTCCTCCCTTTTGGCGATTGAAAACCTCCCAAACCACTTTATTTCTGAATTTCTGGTTTTTTTTTTTTTTTGGCGAAATTTCGCCCAAACATACATTGGTCAGGAGCAGTGATTTTTTTTTTGTGGCGAAAATTCGCCATTTTGCTATGAAAAAAAAAAGTCCCAAGCAACATGTTCAAAGGAACTTTGTGGAAAAAAATTCCAAAAAAAATCACCACATTTTGAAAAAAGAAAGTTATGAAATCACCAAGATTTTTGTAGGATTTAGGCAGATTTTTTTTTTGGAAGTCGCCCTATTTAGCTAATAGGTTCTAGTGGTTCGCCAAAGGATTCCTAGATTTTTCACTTATTTATTTGTCTTGTAACCAGGTTTGGCTAAATCCTCTTGGGGCTGATGGCCACTTTTGGTGCAATATGAGAAAATTAAGGAAAAAAAAAAAATCACTGGTCAGGAATGATACAGTGTTTTTTCTTTTTGGCGAATTTTCGCCAATTGGCGACCCAAAAAATGGAACAAATCATTTTTATCAGTAAATTCGAAACTAATTTTCTTAGAAAAGTCGCCAAACTTTCTAAACCACAAAACTGATGGAATTTTTTTAAATAATTTTTAAAAATTAAATTATATATATATATATATATACACACACACACACATACACACACACACAACGTTATAAAAATTATTATAAATAAAAATATAATTTTTTAATAAATAATTAAAAAGTTTATTATTTGAAAAAAAAACCTGGGACTCAGGAGCGAGCAGAGAGGAATCCCACAGAAAAAGTGGTGCGAACTCCAAAAGTGAAATAAAAAGAGGGAAAAAGAAAAGGGTAAAAAGGTGCAGATTGCGAGAAAAAGTCCCTAAAAGAACCCCCATACGCACAAAAGGAGAAAGAAAATGAATGAAGAGAAGACGAAGAGAGAGAGAGATGGCGGGGCGGACGTGGGAGTGTGTGCGAGAGAGACAAGAGAGAGAGACGAGGGTTTGAACCTTGAGGTGCAAGGTGTGCGAGTGTGATCCCTGGCCCACTTCTTTGGCGCAGGCGGACATGTTCAACAATACTAGCAAGGAGCGAAGGAGTAGTGGCGATGATGGTTTCGCGGTCTTCCAGAACGGGAACGGACGAAACAAGGAGCGACCGTCTGTTGTGCCTTCTTCTTCTGCTGCTGCTGCTGCTGCACCTGCCTCTGCTGCTCTTCACTTCCGTGGCACCATGGACAACAACTCCACATACCCCGACGATGGTACGTGATTTTTTGCCCGTGGGGTGGGGGTGGGGTTGGGTCTTTGAGAGGTTTCGATGATGATGGTTTTTTTTTTTGGGCTTGGTTGTTCTCTTTCAAGGAAAATAGGGTTTGAACCCATGGGATCACTGGAAAACGTTTGGGCCAGCTGTTGTTTGCATCATCGTGCGCACTTTTCCGTTTCTCCTTTCCCCTCAATCCCGCACACCTGCTCTGATGGAAAGAAAAAAAAAAGAAAATTCTTAGTGCGGACAGTTGGTGCTGCTGTCAGTAGGGTTTGCCAACTTGAAGCAGATTTTGGCTTTTTTGCGATATTGTATCCTTGGCTTTCAGAAGTGAGCGCACGTGTTTATAGCCACGAAATGGATCATTGGTTGTGGATCAGGTATCTTGGAGATCAGGGATAGTTGCAGCTGCACCAACCAGTGGCAGCTGATTCAACAAAACTGATTGTGCTAGTAGGTTTTGCACACCTGAAGCAGAGACAGGCTTGTCTTGTACTGTACAGATCTGTTGTTTCAAGGTGCAACCCATGGTTCATTCTGGAGGGCTTCCAATCAAGGATTCCTAATCTTTGGTTTCCCTTGTGGTCACGCACAAAGACTTGATAATCTGGGCATATCTGGAGGAGCATCACAATTCAACACACCTGCCTCTAACTTTCCTTTCAAAAAATGCAAAGAGTTGAACGGTAGCATTTTGTTGTGATAAAAAAAGCTGGAAATAATTTATACCATTGCAGGTCCTGATGAATTTACATGAGGACTGTAGTTCAACAATGCCTTTGTAAAAGCTGTGGAATATTAGGGTTTTGAACAGTGAGGTGAGGGATTTAAGTTCATCTCATTAGCTGTGTCTGCATATTCAATATTTGAATGTGTGATATGATGCCCTTCTGCCAACAGTGTGCATCATCAATGTATGAGTCTGTATGGATGGCAACTCTTTGTGCTTCAAACAATTTACCAGGGAATTATGTGAACTCTCTTAGCAATATTTGCTGATGCCCATGTGTTCAACTTCATTGTCTAACTATGTCTGCAACCTGAACTGTAGCAAACCACTTTTTTCATTGTTTTACTGTTGTTCTGCAGAGGACTCTGACACAGACAGTGAGGAGTCAGATGTGAGTGGATCTGATGGAGAGGATGCTTCGTGGATTTCCTGGTTCTGTGGCCTGAGAGGCAATGAGTTCTTCTGTGAGGTGGATGATGAGTACATTCATGATGAGTTCAATCTCAGTGGCCTCAGCGCCCAGGTTCCCTACTATGATTATGCGCTTGATCTCATTCTGGATGTGGAGTCTCCTAATGGTAAGAGCAGGTCATTGTATCTCACTTTCCATTCTGTGGCTAGAAATGATCTGTAATGCAGATGTTGCATGGCAGTTTCTTGGTATTGACCATGAACACTGAAAAATTCTTCCTTGAGAGATATAGACAGCAGACATAATGTAGCGTTTATTGGCTAGACATAAACAAGCAGAAGGAAATGTGCAGTATTTAGAATTTTGTCATATGTTTGTGAGTTGTCTTTATATGGAAGCATGGAAAAACAATAGGGGTTTGAGTTTTACCTGCAGTGGTTGTGAGAAGTGTTGGGGATCTGATCATTGTACCATCCTCATTAAATCTGATGCATGTAATGCCTGTAATTGCAGATGATTTGTTTACAGAGGAGCAAAACGAAATGGTAGAGTCTGCTGCTGAGATGCTGTATGGACTCATACATGTCCGGTACATCCTAACTAGCAAAGGGATGAATGCCATGGTATGTTCTCTTTTCCTGCTCTTTGTTTAATGGGATGAGGTCCTTTTTTGAAGAGTTCAGAGGGACAAGTGCTATTGGGTCATGTCCATACATGAGTTCCAACTTTTTTGCATCCAACTTGAAGGTAGCACCAGTGAGTTCAGGTATGTGCATGTGTGGCATTGTTATCTTACTTAATGCCATGATGATTTGCAGTTAGAGAAGTGCAAGAATGTGGACTTTGGGAGGTGCCCCAGAATGTATTGCTCTGGCCAGCCATGTCTGCCCATGGGGCAGTCTGATATCTCAAGGACAAGTACTGTGAAAATCTACTGTCCCAAATGTGAAGACATATATTACCCTCGGTCCAAATGCCAAGGCAGTATCCTCTTTCACACACACTTTGTCATGGCATGTGTTAATGAAGTGGGATGCATTGTGGAAAGAATCAACTAATGCAGAAACTTTTAATTACATTATGATGATGTCAAGTTTGTAGCTGCCACTTCCTTAGCTTGGAATTCCTAGAATTGAGCCACTTCAATCATTGCAATCATTTGTAAGAAGAATACCTTCATTTGTGTATCTCCATGAGCATGAAATTCTACCATGGCTAGTGTTCGCCACAAGGGTTTAAGAAGGTCACAGCAGTTAATTGACTAGAGCCTGTAGGATGAGAGGCCTTAAACAGCCAGGTGCAATGCCCTATGGCATCAAAGCAGTGCCTGAAACTGAGTTTTGGGCTTTTGCTGGTGTCCTCAGATGTACCAACTGAAATTTGGACTGTGATTATGGGTGTCTGTTTTTTTGGTAAAATCAACTGCTGCATAGACCATTTTCTGGTGATTTCTTGACAGAGGTCTAGATATTGATGGCGCATACTTTGGAACAACATTTCCTCATCTGTTTTTGATGACTTATCCTCAAGTGAAACCGGCGAAGCCAACTCAGAGCTATGTACCAAGGATATTTGGGTTCAAACTCCACAAGAGTGCTAGGTAGTTGACTTTGCCACAAATGGAAGTGGCAAATGTAGTTAGATCTGATTCTGCGGTGGTGGATGCAGTCAAGATGCTGTGGGGATGCCATATTCTGCTCTCATATGCTTCTGTACCTTACTTTTGGACTTTGTACCTTGGGCAGGAGGACTCAGTTAGCTTTTTGGCAATGTTATTTGATTTGTACCAGTTAGATTTGCAGCCTTGTGTTCATGTTAAACCATGTAATTGGAATTGGACCTCAATTGGTGACAGATCTCATATGAGCAATTGCACTTCTGTAACTTTGTAATTTGCCATTGGCCATTTTAGAGATAGATTGTATAGATGAAAGCTAGTGGAGATCGTTTGGTGGTGTATGTACTGCAAACATGAATAGATTCTGTTGTCCACATTCTCCAAGTTTTGTGATGGCTGCTTTCTGCTCAATATTTGTACAATGTGAGATGGGTATGGATCTTGTTGAAGTTTCTGGGACTTGCAGCTATGACTTGGTTTCTTTGGAATGGAGATCGCTCTGATATCATATTCCCCAAGGGACAGTGATGTCTTGGACCCTGACTCAATTGTGGTAGGTTTCATGCTTGCTTGCAAATAATGGTAGATCATTTTCTAGCAAGAAAATTTGAACACTATGGCATTAGGATGATTTTTATTCCTTGTTTGTATGGAAAAAACTCGGATAAATCAACTTAATTTAACATCTGGCCCGCAAAGCTTCTTCAGTGTTTAAATTGTGAAATTAATTTTGATGAAATCTTCTTAACGCACAGGGTCATTCTGGACAAAATTAATATTAATACCATTAATTTTGTTTAAATTACATTTAAACCAGTTATATTACTTAATAGAACACTGAAATTGCAACTAAACCAAAAACATTAGAAATAAATAAAGTCAGATTCCTAACGAGTTAATTAGAATAACTTTTCAATTAATTGCTTTTTTGCAACTCCTGTTTGTGCGTTTGCACTTTTGGCTGCTGTCTCCTGGTTGGATATTGGTCCTCTCTTCTCATTCCTTCCTTTCCCCTTCTGGATGGGTGTTTTCTCAAAAATTAAGTTTGGCAGCAGAGTTATCCATAAAGTCAACCTGTCTTTGGGCCTGCTTTCACCCCCTATCCCCTCTTTCAATGATATCTGCAAAGTTATGAAATTTTATTCAATCTCGATATGAAATGTTGAAGCTCAGCATTTAATGCACAAGGTTCAAGACTAATCATAGTAGTTGTATAGGTAGGAGCAGTGAAAATATATGTAGGGTAGATCAGCCCATCACCAATCACCTGCCTACGACCGAACACTTATTAATATCTTCATCATATGTGTTTTAAAATGTTACGGGAATGCTATTTCAAGCTCTAGAAATCATCTTTGAAATGCAAAGGAAAAAGAGTAATGAAAAAATAGCAAGAAAAATAAGGTTTTCAACTTACAAAATGTGTTTTTTTTTTTTTTCCTTCTCTTACTTTCAAACCTCATAACTTTCTAATTTTTTATTCATTTTAAACAATTTAAAGTGCTATGGGAATGTCTCTTGAAGTTTTACAATCATCTTTGAACTTTAATAGTCACAAAATAACATACAAGGAATTTTTTGGGTGTTTGGGAACTGGCTTTGTAACATTTGGTGATTTGTTTTTTTTTGAGTTCTTGACTCCTTTTATTTTGGGGGGTTGTAATTTTCTTAATCCTAATCCATTTTTGATGATTTTTAGTGCATCAAAAACACCAATAAGAAGGGTTCAAATTTTGTTTGAACACTAGAAACAATGAAGCCCTCCCCTTGGATCTAGCTTGCCCTGAGCATTTAAGTGTTTGGTCATCAACTGGTCTGCCCCAATAATAATGGAGGCACTCAGAAAAGAGGAAGATAGGATGAAACTCAATTTACCACCAAAATTGGTGGAAAAACTGGTTTGGGTCCTTGTTATTTTGCTTTGTAAAGTTTTCATTCTTAGTTAGATGTTTGATGTCATATTATGTCGAAATTTGCTGTTTTCAGCCTCTACTTGTGAAACTTCATAAATAACTCTAATGTTTCGTCATTTGAATAGATCTTGGATTTAAATTAAGTATCAAATCATTTGGCTCCTCTTATGTGAAAACTTCTCCAAAAAAATGTGGATGGCATGTTCTACATTAAAATTGGACTTTTCAAGAAGTAATCGACCTTTTGTTTATCAAAGTATTTTCTATTTTTGGGGAGATTTCTTCAATTTCTATGCAAATTTTAACATGTTGTGTAAGATAAGTCTCACACTTGGATTTGACCTGGTGTTGTTCCCCACTGCTTCCATTTTGTTCATGTACCTCCTTAAACACCTACACTACCTACATATAAAAAACCATGCACTTGGTGAAGTTATGACATTCAAGTTTGTTTTGTAACCTAGGGTTAACTTTGACTTCTAGACAAGTGGAATCAAAACCCATTGTGAACTTCCCAAGTGATCCAAGGCCTTGTCACCCAAAATTACCATCTCCCACCTTCTAACCTATCCCCAAATTTATTTAGTTCAAAGACTTAGCATGCCGAAGGCATCAGCTCAGGCCCCCTTCCTTGAACCTTCATTCATTGGCACCTATGCGGCTCATGAGTCTATCAAACTGAAAGTTGAACCCAACCCAACACTTAGACTTGTGATCCAAGCCGTCATGGGGGTTGCTCCACAATGATTTAGATTTGGGCTTCAACTAGGTGAATCCTCACACTTGAGGGTCCACTTAGAAAGGCATGTCACTTTCCCCTTCTTTAGAAATGTCAACATCCTCATTGACAGTACTTTGGGGTGACCGCCTTTGGCATTTTCACCAACTTCTCTCCTTCAACCTAATGATGGGATTAACTACTTCCCAATCAAAAGGGGCCCTTTCGCATTGTGTCTTTATGTTCTCAATGTAGGAGGTATTACCGAATGTGTCTTTCATTTTCACCTAGTGCACTCACTTTTGGCATTTTCCTTAATTCTCCCTTTTCAACCATCTCTTCCTTATTTTTTGAAGTCCATTTTGAATCTAGTTTAGGAATGTCGATCACCACACATTAGAAGAAAATTGCGTTTTTTCAACTAATCAATTTGTAACTACTTGTAACTATTTGTTGTTTACAACTAATGTTGGTTATTTCTACAACTATTTTTTGCATTTGATCATGCTTGCAATTATATTCCAATTAGCTCACAACTATTTTTTTTCCATCCTTTCATTTGGACAATTTTAACATGTTTTTCATTCAAGAAGAGCCCTTTATGTACCATTAGCTACAAGTGTGTCCAAATGAGTAACAACCATTTTGGTATTCAAAATGTATTATGTGTATTTTAAGGTGTATGGGTTTACAAATGGTGTACTAAACGTAATCTACCCATTAATATATGATAATATATTACGATGTACATGTGTATAATATGGGTTATATATATATATTGATCGTATTCAAGTTGTATGTAGGTTATATTTTATACACAAACTATTGTTAATTTTTCAATCATCAAAAAATTCTAGCAATTTTTTTAAAAAAAGTAAATAATGTACAATTATTGCAAACACATTAAAATTATAACAGTTATACATTAATTACAATATTTATTTAATTTATGATTGAACTTAATATTCATAACTTTTTATTTATATTTCAAATTGGTATTCGAAATATTCACAATAATTTTATTGAAATTAAAATCATTGATATAATTTTTGTAATTATATTAATTTCATGACATTAAGTTATTTATAATTTCAAAGAAATCGAGTATATTCCAACATAGATTATTATATTAATTATTTATATTTTTTGAATAACAATAAAATTACTATGATTAATGTATAATTATTATAATATACAATTTTATTTTTCTTTTACATTAATTATAATAGGCACGTAATTTAAAACTCAGTTTTTAAAAAATAAAAATAAAAATTGTTACCACTAAATTAAATGAAATCATTTAACTTGAAGAATTGTAAGAGTTAAAATCTAGTATATTATAATATCTAATTATGTATTTACAACATATAATCAATACAAAACATTGATTTTACTCAAAATTTTTAAATAATTATAATAAAATAATTTACCTACTATTTATTACTGCTTATTGATAATAAATAAATTTTATTACAACATAAAATTTCACATTAATTAAAATGATAGTTCCCAATCATAAAAATTGATTATTTTACGTATTTACAATACTTATATTTTAATAATATAAATTTAATTTCATATCAATAATTGAAAAGTTATGTCTTATAACTAATATTTTTATTTAAATTTTTTATAAAAATCTTAAAATAATGATAAAAGTTGATGTAATTACTGAATTTTAAAAAAAAGATACAATAAATAATTTTAAGCATTACTCATTATTTATTTATTTACAATAAATTTTTATATAATAATATTTATTTTTTAGTAATAATAATAGTTTTATATTAACATAAAATTATTATAAAATCATTGTAATTACTGAAATTATTTGTAAGCTAGAACTACAAGATTTGCATAATTAGTTTATAATTGAATTTAAATTTTCAAAATTTATAATATATAAATTATAACTTTAGTTCTTATTTAAATTTCGAGGATAATTATAATTTTATTAAAATTCTTATTGTAATGACCATAACTACACATATTGGAATATAATAAATTAAAATATTTATTTCTTGTAAATACTTATGCATACGAATATTTTTATAAATAATTGTAATTGATAGTATTTATTAATTATAAGTTACATTAAATAATTATTGTTATGACATAGATCTTTATATTATGTAATTTGTATTCTTATAGTAGAAAAATCAATTATCGTAATTAATGTTACATTATTTTAAAAACATTGTAATTACTTCAAATAAGAATTAATCATAATATTTGCATAAATACTTTCTAATTGAACATATTTCTTCATAGTTTGCAATTTATAACTTTAAATCCGAATTAAAATTTTGGAAAAATTTTATGGAGTTAAAAAAAAAATTGTAATTGTAGGAATTATTATAGAATAATTATTTTCAAAAAAAAAATGTCATTACTTATCTATGGTAAAATATTTGTATAGTAAATTTAGAATAATTAAAAAATTTAATGTATGTTCAAGAGATTATTGTATTTATAGTGAATAATTACCAATAGAAAAAAAAGATTCATTTGACTAATAAAAGTTTGTATAGTAATGAATGTAATTATAATGGATAATTACAGTAATTTTTTAAATATTAATTTTAAAATAAATAATTCCTGTAGGAATTTATTTTCTAATGGCAATTGTTAATTCACTATTTATAATTTGAAAATAAATATTTATTACATTTATTATATTTTTATTATAATAATGAGATTATTTTTACATTAATTATAGTATCTATAATTCGACCAGATTTTTAAAAGTAAGATTTAAAAAATATTTTAGTTATTTATTTATCTATGTATTATGTATTGATAATTTGTGAATAATTAGATAGCTAGTTAACTAAATATTAAGAAGTAATTACTTATTTATGTAATTGATAAAGAATATTTAATATTTGTAATTTATAGTTTATGCTTTCAATATATGTTCAATTGAATCATTATTAATTAAATGATTATTTAATTATCGAATTGTGTTTTTTACAATTTTATTTTTATTTTTAAAAAGGCATGAAAAAAGTTTTGGAGTTGTAACTTAATTTATTAGTAAGTTGTAACTTCAAAATTTATCCCATATCATTTGTTCTTCATTCTTATTTTTAACACCATATAAATAAGGGTTGTAATCATTTAATTATGCATTAAAAATTTTGTGCACATGGGATGAATGAATCAAAAGGCTTAACTTAAAACAAATATATATATATATATATGTAGACTTCTAAACTACTTACCTCCCTAACCTACTTATCTACCTAGTTAAATAGATATTTAGTTTAACCTACCTACTTAAGATGACCTATGTACTTGTGTACTTAAATACCTACTTATATGAATAGGTATTTAGCTTAAAAAGGTAGAACCTACCTATCTACCTTTATACCTAAGTAAATAGGTAGGTAGGTATGTAGCCTAAGTTTGTGGGCCTTTACCTAAATACCTACCAACTTAATATTAATATTTTCTATGATTTTTTTTTAAATGCCACATGGCATATTTACATTGGGCTTCGTGTAATCATATAAGATCATCCAAGCATTTGAATTGAATATCCCAAATTATTTCAAAATAACAGTAACAATAATAATAAATATTGGAACATGTGGTAGCACATCATTTGCCCTCGATTGGGACCAAAATAGTCACATGTGACAATACGTATAAAATGGAATCAAAAGATGACCTTGTATTTGTTGATTTTTTTTTCATCTAATAGCTTTTGTGGTTTGTGACTAATATCACATGTGACTTGTCTAAAGCAACTAATGGGATTTTAATTACAAATGTTGCTTGCGACTAAAATTTAGTCATAAAAACTAGTTGAAAATAAGTGTTTTTCTTTTAGTGACGTAGTGTCACAACCCTCGCCTTGGGCTTGCGACCAAGGTAAGGGCTTGCAAAGGTGTGGGTCAAGAGTAAACCTTGAGTGTCACATTTCATGCTCCTTAAAGTGTAGGAAAGTGTGAAGGAATGAACCCCCACACACCCAAATGGGTTCCTCATTTGGGAGTTAAAATCCCAATGGACTTCCAAATTTTCAAAGAGCAATTTCAGGGGTCAAAACTCATTGGATTGAAGAGTTCATTATACCATTACAAATCTCTTGAGACATAAATGTCAAAAATGGTTCGCATGACTCATTTGAGTATTTGAAACATAAGTTATGGCCAAAAGAAGGGCCAAGAATCAAACTGCCAATTTGACTCCCGATCACTAAAAATCAAGAATTACCTTGATTTACTTATGTGCAGGTGACGTGCCACATATCATTGGAAAGTTCTTGACAAGTGCTATAACTCTTATTTCAACCTCACCTCAATTGAAAGTTTGCACAAGAATTTATGGCCTTTCAAAATGCCGAAAGTCCCAATTTTGAGAATTTCGGGACTCCCAAGTTGGGAGTCTTAAGACAAAATGACATTTGGATGTAGCCCTCATGGCTAATCATAGATAATAGTGTAAAGGGGAAGGTGGTGGCTTTCCCCAAATCCAGGCCGTGGTGAATCTTGTGAATCCGTGTGTGCTCGTGGTTCGTTCGTGCATCAAAAATGTTCCAACTGTGCATTAACCAACTTGTTATTTGGTTTGTGTAGATCCATGTGAATAATTGACTTGCATGTCACTCATCCTAGTCCCCATTTCAGAGTTCTAGCACGCCCCTTTACCCTCAAAATGCAAGCTAAGGAGCGTATCTCCACATTTTCTTCTTCCACTATTTTCACCTTTGGGCTCACAGTTGAATTTTACAAGGAATTTGAGGGTGCATCACATGGTATCAGAGTTCTGGCAGAGTTCGATTGACCTATTGGGGAGTTTCGATGGCACCGAAGAAGATTCGTAAACCAGTACAAGAAACTATGGTGGAAGAACCCACCCAATACTTAGATGTTCCATCTAAGGCCATTAGGGAAGAGGAACAAAAGGATTCTAAAAAACAAAAAGACTGTGACAACTGTGATGATCGTGAAAATGAAGAAGAACAACCAACCATAGTTCTGTTCATTCCAGAACAATTGAAGGCTTTACTTAAAATGAATAGACTTGATTTCAGCAATTTGGTTGAGTTCCTCAAAGGAAGATCATCTAAAAGTGTAAGATTCAAGGCCACGAAGCCTGGGAATTTTGATGAAGTCCGAGATCAGAAGGTTATGAATGTTTGGCTTGCAAAAATGGAAGACTATTTTCATGCCACCAAAGTTCGGCAACATTTGGCCGTGGAATTTGCCTAATCCTACTTAAAAGGTTATGGAGGATAATGAGGCAAGAGGAAGGGAAAACCCATGGCTACACATGGGAATTCTTTAAAAAATGTATTGAATTGGAATTCATTCCAAATAATTTTGACAACATTTTAAGGTGCAAATTTCGTGACCTTGTGAATGTGATGAATGATAATTTGAGCCAATATGTGAGGGCATATTCTGAACTCATGCTTGAGATCCACCATATGCATGAGTTAGACTGGGTGTGCCATTTTGTGATGGGGCTCCTAACTTGGGTCAAACCCAAGCTTGAGGAAAATTGGCCCACCCCATTGTTTGAGGCCATCACAAAGTGGAAGGTTTTTAAAATGTGGGATGGGGTGAAAAGTCTGAGTTCAAGAAGGAGAACAAATTCCCTCACAAGAAGGCATGCCATGGAGGGGAATGGAACTGAGGGCAAAACACTTCAAAAGGGGAAATGCCCAAAAATTTTCAAGGCTTGGGTTTCAAACCCAAAAGGAATTTCATCAAGAAGGGGGTTCCTTTAAAAGGGAGCCAGCCCAAGGGGGATGTTACCAGGAAGCCCAAAGGAGCGTGCTTCAATTGTAATGAAGTGGGACATTATTCCAAAAATTGCCCTAAACCCAAACCGAGCGATGGGGGTTCCAAGGTAATTGCCCCTATCACTAACCTAGCCCAAAGCAAATGTAATCGCCTTAATTTTTTTAAAAGGAAGGTTTTTAAACGGGAAGTGTTATGTCTTTTGGACATAGGGGCTTCCCATAATTTCATAACCTGAAAAAGTGCTGAAAGAATGGAACTCCAATTATAGGAGCTCAAGGCACCCATCGAAGTGCATTTTGTGGATGGGGTTCCCCATCCCACCACATTGCAAATAAGAGACATACCTCTTCAACTAGGGAATTGGAGAAAAAAAGTGGATTTATTAGTTTCCATCTTAGGGGGAATGGAATGCATTTTGGGAATATAATTCATCACCCATAACAATGTGTTCATAGAAGGGCACAATAGGTTAGTTAAAATCCCATTCAAAAATGAGATTGTTCAGGTGAAAGCACATGAAAAGCTTAGTGTGGGTGGGTCAACCATCCACTTGATGTTAGAAAAAACCTTGGAAAATGAATACATGGGAGATTATGGCATGTTGGGTGTGATGCGTGTGTTGGAAAAATTTGAACCAAAGGAAGCTACCAACTTGGTAAGTTTTCCCAAGTGCGTTAAGCAAATGTTGGACGAATTCCCAGATGTGATGCTTGAAGAGTTGCTTAATGAGTTGCCCCCAAGAAAACGAGTTGACCATGTAATCGAGGTGATGCCAAGAGTGGCACCTCTCGCCAAAGCCCCATATTGAATGAATCATGAGGAGTTGAAGGAACTTAAAGTTCAACTTGAGGAATTATTTATAAAGAAATACATCAAATTTAATAAGTCGCCATATGGGGCACCCATCCTTTTTTGTTCACAAAAAGGATGGGACATTGAAGATGTGTGTGGGTTATAGAGCCCTCAACAAGGTGACGGTGAAAAATTGATACCCATTACTTCAAATTGATGATTTGTTTGATTGATTTTCGAGAGTTAAAATGTTAAATAGGATTGAGCTACGTTTGAAATATTACCAAATTCGAATTGCAGAAGGGGACGGAAAAAAGACCAATTGTCACACAAGGTATGGTTCATAAAAATTCTTGGTGATGTTTTTTGGATTCACCAATGCACTTGCCACATTTTGCACATTCATGAACAACATTTTATAGGAGTGGTTTAATGATTTTGTGGTTGTATATAAAGACGACCTTTTGGTCTATAACAACTTTTCGAAAGAGCATGTGGAATATCTCCAAAAGGTGTTCCAAAGGTTGAAGGAAAACAAGTTGTACGTTAAGTTCAAGAAATGCAAATTTGGGGTGACGAAAGTGAATTTCCTTGGACATAGGATCATCCAAGAAGGCTTGAAGATGGATGATCACAAGGTGAAAATAATTTTGGATTGGGAGCCACCTAGGTCGGTTTCGGCCTTAAAATCATTTTTAGAATTAGCTTCTTATTATCGCAAGTTCATCAAGAACTTTGCAAAAATAACCACACCTTTGAGAAACCTTTTAAAAAAGTCATCCGGAATTTATGAATGGGATGAAGCATGTAATGAGGCCTTTGAAACCTTGAAAGGCATTTTGGTGAAAACACTCGTTTTGAAGTTGTTCGACTTTGATAACGATTTTAAAATCCATTCCGATGCCTCCGACTTTGTGGTTGGAGAAGTCCTAGTGCAACATGGAAGGCTGATGGCATTTGAAAGCAAAAAGTTGAACGAAACGGAACAAAGGTGGCCAACACATGAAAAGGAAATGTGGGTTGTGATACATAATCTCAAGACTTGGGGCTATTACATAGGCTCCAAAAATGTGGTGGTGTGGATCGACAATGTCACCTTTAAATATTTTGCCACTCAACCAAAATTGTGATCAAAACAAGTGAAATGGCAAAACACATTGGTTTTGTTCAACATGGACATTTGGCATAAGCCCGAGAAGGATAATATGGTGCTCGATGCATTAAGTTGAAAACACCAACTTAAGGTGGTGTATGTGGGGGAAACATAACTTCAAAAGGAAGTTCAATTAGCGAACTGCCATGACGGGTTGGCCAAGGAAATAAAGCAAAACATTAAAAAAATAATCAAATCACATTTCCATTTGCAAGATGGATTATTGTGGTATAAGCAAAATCAGCTCTATGTTCTGGAAGGGAAGTTCAAGGATGTGATTTTGAAGGAATGCCATGATGGGCCGCTTGTGGGCCACGGTGGTGCAAAACGCACCATAACATTCCTCAAGAAAATCTATTATTGGCTTAATTTAAAAGACGATGTGGAGGAATACGTGAAAACTTACTTAACTTGCCAACAAAATTGAACACTCAATAAAAACAAACAAAATTGTTGCAATTGTTACCGATTCCTAAAGGACTATGGGAAAGTGTGTCCATGGATTTCATGGTGAGTTTGCCACCATCAAAGTGTTTTGATGTGATCATGGTGGTGGTTGATTGATTTAGCAAAATGGCACACTTCATTCCCACTAAGGAAAATGCCACGGCCCAAAA
>Ga0116231_10008482_pt1 | contig 18017 bp, 8 predicted proteins | sample S1TSphgellanicum_2_FD_89695 | JGI IMG/M metagenome (GOLD analysis project Ga0116231, IMG submission 89695) | Host-associated microbial communities from peat moss isolated from Minnesota, USA - S1T2_Fd - Sphagnum magellanicum MG | ecosystem: Host-associated > Plants > Peat moss > Unclassified...
GTCACACCCGTTTTTTTTTTTGGTGTCACCAAGTGGTCTAAAATTCGTCACCGAAAAAAAATAAATAAATAAATAAAGTCAAGAGGTGAGATAGTTTCCTTGGAAAATATATCCCAAGTGAAAAAAAATTTAGGTCCGGCAAATAACAAAAAACATTTTATCTCGGGTGCTTAGGTAGAGTGTAAGGAACCTCTTTGAGGCTCTTCCTAGGCCCCAAAATCCAGGAAGACCCCCCCAAAAAAAAGGGATTCCTTCCCCAAGGGAAAGAACTTTTTAAATTTCAGGAATCCCGCAAAAGCATAAGGTACCTTTCCTTTGAAAAATGGTACGTACATTACACTATTTATAAGGTACCTTTCTTTGAAAAATGGTACCTTACACTTTTTATAAGGTCCCTTTCATCGAAAAATGGAGTACCTTACACTTTTTATAAGGTCCCTTTCATTAAAAAATGTAGTACCTTACACTTATTATAAGGTACCTTTCATTGAAAAATGGTACCTTACACTTTTTATAAGGTCCCTTTCATTGAAAAATGTAGTACCTTACACTTATTATACGGTACCTTTCATTGAAAAATGGTACCTTACACTTTTCATAAGGTCCCTTTCATTGAAAAATGTAGTCCCTTACACTTTTCATAAGGTCCCTTTCATTGAAAAATATAGTCCCTTACACTTTTTATAAGGTACCTTTCATTGAAAAATGGTACCTTACACTTTTTATAAGGTCCCTTTCATTGAAAAATGGAGTGCCTTACACCTTTTTATAAGGTCCCTTTCATTGAAAAATGGAGTACCTTACACTTTTTATAAGGTCCCTTTCATTGATAAATGGTACCTTACACTTTTTTTAAGGTACTTTTCATTGAAAAATGGAGTACCTTACACTTTTTATAAGGTCTTTGAAATTTGAAAATGTGAAGAAGGTAGGTACATTCAAGTACAATGGATGAAATTTTTTTTAAGTCATTTCCGTATTGTGGAGAACATGTTGGATACATGTCATTCATTGTGTACACGGTGAGGTGCGTACAAGGAATTCAAGCAAGCCCAATAGGGGAGAGCTAAAATCTTCTATAATGGCACCAAAAACACACGTAATGGCCTGTACCCGGCACATTCCATAAAATAATAGTTTTTGTAATTTGCAAAATGGGCATGTGGATTTTACATTATAAGCATGTGGTTTTTGAACTATTCTTCTTAGGTCTGGTAGACCTAAGAAGACAAATACCCTAACATACAAAAAAAGCCCTAGAAATACCCTAACATACCAAAAAAACCTAAACATACCTTAAGATACCAAAAAAAAAAGCCCTAGAAATACCCTAACATACCCTAAGATACAATAAAAACCCTAGAAATACCCTAACATACAGAAAAAACCTAAACATACCTTAAGATACAAAAAAAACCCCTAGAAATACCCTAACATACCCTAAGATACAATAAAACCCTAGAAATACCCTAACATACCAAAAAAACCTAAACATACCTTAAGATACCAAAAAAAACCCTAGAAATACCCTAACATACCCTAACATACCCCAAAAAAAAAACCCTATAAATTGTTTGGGCATGATGACCAAAGCCATGTGATAGAAAAAAGTTGAGCCTGTGCATTTGGTCAGCAAATAGGCTGCATCCACATGATCGGGTGATGCTAACTCAGGTCAATGATTTGTCCATGTAGTATTTTCAAGTAGCCAAGGAATGGATAAAGTTTTGGTGTTGCCAATCTTTTATCCCCAAATTCTTCACATGAGTGGAAAATAAACATCCTCATTGGAACACACCGAATGCATAATTATTTTTTTATTTTATTTTTTATTTTATTTTGTTGAAATGCACCTAACCTTCACTATGGTCGGCATTTCAATGGGTATAAAGTACATTTGAAAATTTATACTAAGAAAAAACCAAAACAATGTTTCAAACTTATGTTCTTGATTAAAAAATCCAACAAAATTTAACACCATGGCATTCTTTTTTAAAATTCTAAATGCAATTATTAGAAACATTAAAAATGCAAATTTTCTTTTAGTGTCTTGTTACATTTTCAAATTGTATACAAACTAATTAATGCAATTACCAAAAAATTATAATGAATTTTTTTGTTCAAATGTTTCATATTTTTGAAAAAAAAATTTGATAGCTCCAATAAAATGAAGGTGTGATTTTCATAATGGGTCCACCCACGGATGCTTATGCTCATCATGGAAGTCAAACCAAAAATCACAAACCCTTATAATTTTAGTTTTTTTTTCATCCACTACCCTGAATGAACATGAGTATGACCTAAACCACATTTAACCAATATGCAATTTTCCTTTGCAATTAAATTTGTAACTACATTATGAATAGTTACACAATGCCAAATATCCTAGCTATTTAGCCTAGCCCACCTATCTTAGCCCACTAGGTTAAGTATCAACTTACTTACCTACCTACCTAACTAGGTAAAAAAATGGTAGGTACAAATAATAGTGTTCTATCCTAACCTAGCCTATTAGGCCTACTTGCATAGCCTAGCTTATAAAACCTACTTAAACTAACCTTCTTAGCCTTACCTAGTCTAGCCTATTAAGACTACTTACCTAACCTCACTTAAACTAAACTCAACTAAGGTGCAAGTATAAGAAGTTGAACCCTTCACCTCCACATGGATAAACCAAATCTTTCACCATTACAACACACCTTTTTAACATGATAAATTTTGTCAATTTAAGTATTCATGTCTTGTTACATACATTAGTTATGTAGGGAATTTAAAAGGTAGATAAGGTGAAGGTAGGTTGTAGGTAGGTAAGTGAATAACATACCTACCTACCTTCCTAGGTAAAATAATAAATAAGTAGGTATCAGATATCTATCTTGATGTACCTTGCTTAGCTTAGTTTAGCCTATTAAATAATAATAGCATGTCTTAGTCTACATGCATTAATCAATAAATGTATGTACATTTTTATAAGTAATTACAATAATATAAAATGTCATGTGTCATCTAGTCATCTATGCATAATTGATAGACAAAACATTAACTACAAATACAATTGCAAAAACATTTAATAATTGTCAACCATCAATGGATGCTCCAATACTAAATGACATATGGTCACTTTTCATTGAATTTTGTTCATCTAAACTTGTGATAGGCATAAATTGTAGTCACGTGCATGACTAAAATCTAAATTTGTCATGTAATACATAGTCACATATGTGATTATTAGCATTTGCAACTAAATGGTGACATGTAAGACCATTATAAGTGTAGTTGCAAAATTGGACATGGGTCACAATTGATTGCTTTGGATGTTAGTCACACTTGAATCACAAACACAAGGTTAGAATGGGAAAAAAATTCTACTATATGGTAAACACTCCCATTGTAACACCCTTGGCTTCAACTATAGTAAACATTCCCATTAGAACATACCTAGCCCATAATGTTCATGTTAGAACCATGGCTATGGTAAACACTTTTGTTGGAATGCACCTAGCCCCAACTATTGTAGATGTCCTTATCAAAAAACACCCAACCCATAATAGTACCTTCATTAATTCCTTTGAAACACAAATCAAAATCAATTATGCATTTCACAGAACAAAAAATATGTCTCACTACAATTTAATGAAGTTGCCCAAGATTAACCATAAATCAAGATACAATGAACCACACCCACCTCCTTACTACTTTGTTTTAAAGTAGCAAGTTGAACAAATCAAGATGACAAAACAAATTGGATTTGCTAATCAAAAATTTCATATTTTTAAAATAATGATTGTTGCATTATACTATTTATATAAAGGCATATTTTAATTTCCCATATATACGTCATTTCTAAATCATTTCAATTCAATTTAGGATTCCAACTTAAGCAACAAAAGCACTAGTTACACCAATTTTAAATGATTCTTTTACATTCCTTAGATCTGAAAATTATTTAGATGTTTTCATAATATATTGATTTTATTTTTTTATAAGTATGGATCAAACATTTTCAACATTAACTTGACTTATCATTTTAAAACATGTAAACAATGGTTACACCTACCATATTGTGATAACATTTGGGACATGACCCATCAATTAGCTCACAACCCCCATTGTTTTGAACATATCAAGTCTTATAAGACCATTGCATACATGACATTTTCCAATAACATTTTAAAACATGATAGCTTTCATTGCTTCCAATTCTAAATCACTTTAACAACCCATACATAGCCTATGAAAATTTACAAGTGGTAATAAAAGGGTCAATACTAGCTTATTTTCAAACATACCAAAATGCTTCATTATACATTTGAAGAATTTGTTTTGGCTTAAATATGTGAATCATTCTTGTCAAAAAAAACTTACTTATATCCCCATGCAATATTGGATCTCACCTATATCCATTATTTTGAACTTATTCAAAAGATTTTTTTTTGTTTCTTTCAACAAGATTAGTTCAATAGATGTCTAATAAAATCATGAACATAAAAATTTACAGTCACAAAGAAGTTACCCTTAGCTTTTTTTAAAATAGATGATATGGTCAACATAATTCTTTTCCAACTCTTTAAACAAGAAGTATGCATTAGTCTTGTGGTCCATGCATGAGGAAATTGTTTCAAACCCTATAAAGATTTCATATGCTTACATCATATGATATCATGGTTTCATTCCCCTTAACGACAAAGCCTTGTGGTTGTAACATATATTTCAAGTTTGAAAAATCTTCATTAAAAAAGGTAGTTTTAATATCCATTTGTGCAACAAGGGAGAAGATTTGATTGAGTCAATATCTCCAACTTGTGAAAACCATTTGTCACACCAAACAAACTTTATATTTTGTCACAAAACTTTCGGTCAACATTATACTTGCTCTTGAATATCCGTTTGCAACTCAATGGTTTGTAACTTGGTGGAAAATAAGTAAGCACCCAAGTTTTGTTGTCTTGTAAGGCTTGAAATTTGAGATCCATGACCTTTTTAGTATATTGAATTTTCACCATCTAATGCCTCCATAAAAAAATGGGGCCCATCAATGTTAATAGAAAAGGCACATGAATGATTTTGATTTTATGTAGCCAATATCTTGATGTCTTTTCCATTTTTTGAGAAAATTTTTCATCTTCCATCCCTAACTTTTCATTTAGAACCATTTGTTTTGATCTAAAATCCAAACTTGAAACAATAATTTACTTAATAAAAAAAATTTAATTCATCAAATATGAAATTCTGATTGAAAATAACATATTGGCTTACAAGATTGTACAATTTATATCCTTTAATCTTTTCATTAGAGCCAATGAATATGCATGTAACACCTTTGAAATCCCCTTTTTTTTTTGGAGACATGAGCAATCGCATCATAGTTCCAACAACACAAATGATTTATGGAAGGTTCATTGCCACATTAAGCCTCTTCTAATGTCATGCTTGAAATTGCCTTTACAAAAATTCAATTATAAATATATCTTGATGTTGCCACAACTATTGCCCAAAATTTGTGGTCCAACTTCGTGTGTTGCAGCATGCATAATTAAATAATGTTAACAAAACAAAATGGAAATGAATAAAAACATTGGTTTACCATGAACTCACCTACCACCCAACTTTAGGATCATACAAATTGATATTATTTTGATCCATTCCCAAGCTCTAAAATTAAGAGGTGAACATCTTATGTGTAAAGATGTTACCTTCCTTAATATCCTATGCACAAGTGCATGCACACAATCATCATCCATGGAGATCTTACCTTCACAACAAGCGTGGTGAACATCACTTGCTATGAAATAACTAATTAATTTTAACAAAATTATCCCATGTGTGGATGAGCTCAAACAAGCCAAAATTGATGTCAAAACGTTAATTTTTCTACAATTCTTGTTACATTTGTCTATGTGGTGCAACTTTAATGACATGTGAATCATGAAAAGTTATGCTTATTGAATAATATGGATATTGAAAAATCTAAAATGAATCAAAAAAAATTTCAATATCAAAGTTTGGTTTGAATAAAGGAGTTTAACAACTTCATTCAATGACATTATTTTCATAAAGGGCCCCTTAATTTTCATAATACAAATTATTTCATCTTTAATTTATTTTTTATAGTAATAAGGTACTATTAGACAAATCTAAAAAATAGGCAATTTTTTGTATTTTTTCGATTTTGTGTTTATAAAAAATTAAGGTTTAAAAAAAGTTCATGAACCCTTTTTGACACGTAAATGTGATGCAATGTATATGTTGTTTAAAGAAAACTTGTAGCTTATACCATCAAAAATTAAACTTGAAATTGTTAACATGTTTTGGTATGATTTGAAATTATGACAAATTTTCAAGATGAAACACAAAATTTGGCAAAATTTATGCACTTTCAAAAATTTGTATTTTTTCAGATTTGATTGTAAAAAAAATGACATATTGGGGAAACTATAAATACAATATATAAAAAGTTTCAAAACATTTAATTTGAAAACTCTTCTTAACGAAAACATGTTTTTTGGGCAAAAGGACCCCAAAAAGAACAATAGTCCTAAATGCAAAGTAAACACATTGGCTTGTTATATGTCGTTTGGACCCTCCCATAGTTCCAAAAGTTACTTGTCCATGTAACACATAATTCTAAAATAATAGTAACTTGATAAAATTGTTATAATCATATAGTTTCAACAAATGTTTAGTTCTTCTTTTCAGCTACTTCATTCTATTTTGACATGTGTATACTGGTTGTTTATTTTATGATATTATTTTCCTTGTAAAGAATATTGAAATTCTTAGAGTTATATTCCCCCATCATCATCACATTTTATTGTTTTGATTTTCTTTTCAATTTGATTTTCCATGAAAGCTTTGAAAACCTTGAACTTATCAAGCACATCCAACTTAGTCTTCATGATTAAAAATAATACATTTAAAAAAACCAACAATGAAAGTCAAATGACATTTTGGCAAACTCCATGAAATGTTATTATTGGTCCAACTACATCTATGTGTACAAGTTCAAGAATTGTCTTTGCACAAAAACCCCTTGCTAGTAAAGGGAAATGTAATATGATAGTGTTTACCATACACACATCGATGCCATAAAAACTTAGGTCATGATCTCCATTGAAATCCATGTCTTCAACAAGGCTATTTCTTGCCATAGTTATTAAGCCTTACACATAAACATTTTCAAGTCTCTAATGCAACAAATTATTATTTTTAAGTTTGTGTTACAATCTATAATCAAGAATTAAACGATTTCAACCAACTTGTATGACCTCCCTTTTTTAACAATTTCAAAAATCACCTTGTTTGAGTCATAAGACTTCAACCAACATTTAATGGTTTCACGTTTCAACTTTAAGTCTTGTTTTGTTAACTAACTTATTAATTACAAATCCCTTGCAAATTTCGGGATGTAGTATAATACATTTTCAATTCACCTACAAATCCCATTTGGTAGTTTGAAAATAATAAAGTTTTTCCCACACAAATCAAGGTTATTATTATCATCAACATATATTTTGTGACCCAAAACAAATTTCTTGAAAGTTGAAAATACTGCAATGTTGTAAAGTTGTAAAATGAATAAACTAAGTATCTTTGTAAAGACAATTACAAAAACAAAAATAATAATTACAAGAGGTTTGAAGTCTTGCATGTTGTAGCTACATGTGAAAAAGGCCTGAAAAAGGGCAAGAATTTCCTTGGATAGTACCGTTAAGAAACACCTTGCCAAAAATAAAAGAAAGTTGAACCCAATGATTTAAAATTTATTTTTTAAATAATTATCAATGCATTTATTGGTTTGCACCATGTGAGTTATGTTTGAACCCCACCTATGTAGACACTCGTGAAAAATCATAAACACTTTGACACCTCCACCAATGTATTGGCATTTTAAGAAACTTCATTTTGGACCCCATCCATAATTATTATTTAAAAGTGTCCTTACACTTATACACTAAATGTTTTTCTTCTTAATATTTAATGCATGCAAAAGGGAATGGCCCCATTGTTTAATGAGATAATAAAAGTTGGGAATATCTATTGTTTATTTTATTGACATAAATGATCCTTCATAATTCCATGTTTCTTTCTAGTTAAAGATTAGCAACTAAATAATAATTATCTCAATCCTTTCTTTTTTAGCTTTTCGTTTTTGAATTTCCTTCAATCTACACCCCTTTTTGAACTTCCTAAAATCACCCTTAATAGTTAGTATTTCTAATTTTCAACTAGCATTTTTAAGCATTGCTCATTTAGACCACAAGTCTTTTTGCAATAATTGTCCACATATTAATTCCATAGACAAGTCATTAGTATAGGTACCAAAAATGAAACCATCACTTGAAAAGGTGGCAAACTTTGTAGAAATGTAAAAGTCAAATTTTCATCATAAATGTGATGATCAATGTTTGCCAACTAATCAACAATCATGTGAAGATTATCGATGCGAGATTGCACTAAGTTTTTTCCTCCATCTTAAGATTACATAACTCTTAATGTAGTTGAAATGTATTGCCAACATTTCAATTTTCAAATGTTGCACAAAAATGATCTAAAACATCTTTTACATTCTTTGCACAAGCTACATGATGTAATTTTAAAAAAAAACATTAATAGATATTGTGTCACAAGCTAACTTGTTCTTCTTCACGAGCAAATGATGTTTATGAGTGCCTCTTTCAAGAATAATTTTTCCAAATTTAGTCTATGGTGCCAATAGCTTTCTTAAAGTGATCTCCCACAAATCTTTCTCATGCACCAAAAAAATCATATTTGCTTTCCAAGTATGAAATTATTTCCATGTTAAGCTTATCAATGCTTCAAATATTAAAATGAAATGCCATGATTGTGACTAAATTAACACCAAAAACACACACTCAAAACTCAAGAGTTTGTGAATGAACAAAAATATAACATGCAACTCTAATTCTCTAATAGCACATTGCAAATTGATAGCGAAACAATGAAAATATATATATGAGAAATAACACCTAGTTTTACTATGAACTTTCCATTTAACTTAAAGATCACACAAGTTGTTACAAACTTAAACTTTTGATCCACCTTGAAGATTTTGTCCTACTCCTACATAGGAGGCAAACATTCCATATGTGAGTGTTGTTTTTAAAAATATTGCTTGCATAAGCAAATGACAAGGTCATCATGATTTCATATAGATGTTAATACACCCACATTTATTATTCATTAGAGAACATGACATGCAATGCAATACTTTAAATTAACCTTAACTAAAGTAATTTCATAATTCCAAAACTTAAGTGAATAAAGCACAAATATTTAAAGTAAAAGTAACTTGGTAAAAATAATTTGATAGGATGTTGATTTCTAGCATGATTATCCAATCATTAAAAAAAATTCCACTTTGAACACTCTCAAAATAATTTTTAATCTTTCCTTTTGGGTAAAGAATAATATGGCATAAAGTGTGGTGCTATTGGGAACAACTTGAAGAACGCATTAGGAACTTGAGGAACATCATAAAATTTATAAGGAATTTGATGGGAATATGTAAATCATATGTCATGAATCATTTTGAACACCTTAGAAACATTGAAATCCAAAAAATTCTGAAACATTTTGGTTGAAATTTCCATAAACAAGTTTGAATGTGTGTACATTTGAATCAAACAAATGGTTTTGTAGTTTCATTTGTAAACATGAATAGATTGGCCCATATTTTTAGTTAAAACTTTTTGTAATAGGGTATAATGGATTTGAAAAAGGTTGAATTTTCAAAAATTAATTGTTTTATGATGATTTTGTATTTTTAAAAAAATCTAGATATAAGATCTTAAATTGACATTGTGTCAGGTTGATGGTCCAATGGGAAAACACTTAAGCATAAAAAACTAAGACTTGTTAATGCTTCATGTTTAGTTTATGGGGTTGAAATCCGCTTGGCGGAACTTTTTTTTGCACATTTATAATCATTTGCAAACAAACATTTTGGTAAGAAATGAGCAAGATAGGTTATCCCATTAAAGTAAAAGGATTCCTAAACTTGTAAAATGCCTTTTTGGAATGTGCATGGCCTTTCATGTGTAATGAAAATGCCACCTTATAATTAGACAATCTAGATTTGACACACATAGATGACATCCCGCCCATTACCAACCTAGGTTAAATTTTACACCATGTACATTTATATACTACAATGTTCACATTTGTCAATGGTCACAATTTGGTTTTCAAAAAAAAATGTTCAACCAATCATAAAATCACTAATGTTTTAAAACTTTTTAGTTTTGCACCTTGGCCAATGATTCGAACCCTAACCTAAATCTAACAATGCACATTGTGCCAGGCAAGGGTAAGCTCCACTTTTTGCCCCCATCGTTTTGTTTCTCTACACTATAACTCTTATCACCAAAACTTTTCATTATGATGTTCATTTCTCATTGTGGTGTGTTGAAGGCCCTCATTGTGATGTTCATCGTGTTCTAAACTCACCTTCCCTTCTATTACTTGGTTTTCATTACAATGTTCATCATGTTATATTCACCTTCCTTGTTGCAACCTTAGGTTTGTTTCGTGACCAAGGTTGGGACAAGACAAATGGGAAATATGCCAAGAACAAACTAAAGCAAGCTCCAAAAGATATGTGCCGAAAAATGTGTCAAAATATTTCAATGCCATCCAAAGTGCATGGAACTAAAGAATGTACCCTTTGGTCTATTTTTTTGGTATTGTAATTTTAGAAAATGATCACTAATATCTTGGGATGAACTTGGGGGCATGTCATTCTTACTCTTCTACTTCATGTATTCATTATGGTGTTCATCCTATTCACATTTTCCTACTATGCATTGATTTTCATTTCATCATGTTTTGTTTGCCTTCTTACTCTCCTACTTTAGTTATTCATTGTGGTGTTCAATATTGGGTGCAAACATGATAAAATAGACCAAAAAATAATGGATGTCCATTTATATAATGTATCATGCATATGAAAAGTTTAAGTAACATCAAAATGGGTGAAAATATGATAGAAAAACCTTTTTCTTTTTGTTACATTTACATGAATCTACTTTCAATAAAACTAGGAACAAATATGTTTTGAAGGTAACATTTTAAAATCCCCATTTACTAGATGGTAAATTTGTGGTTGGGGAGCTTTTGACACAAAATATGTGATGATTTGTACTTATATTAAATTAGGATATAAATACTTATCTATGAATCTTGATCTCATCATCAAAAATATTTTTTATTTTATTTTTTAGAAAATAAAAGGAACATACTTAACATATACTTTATCAAAATTTACACTACAAAATATAAACTTCACAATTTAGTTGTGTTTTAAAAACTTATTATCAAAAAACTTACTTTTATAATGTGAAAATTGAAAATTAATGCACAACAATGAATGAATTAAAAAAATAATTCAAGTTAAAAATTCAAATTAATAATGGGTTTTGTTATTTTTGGTCTATTTTCAAGTAGATTAACAAAGTAATACAAATGTTCATTTTATTTTGCTTTCACCTTGTTAGGTTATTCTTACTTCCTATTATGTTTGACTACTTCCTTGGTCTTCATTACAATGTCCATAGTGTTTTTTTCACCTTCCAACTTTGTTGTTCTAAATAATCATCTTGGTGTTCATTGTGTCCTTTTTGCCTTCCTACTTTATTGCCATGGTCTTCATTGTGGTGCTCATCATGTTCATTTTGCCTTTCTATTTTGTTGCCTCAAGATTTTTCCTTGTTTACCTCTCCTCCCATCCCCTAAACAATATTTGCCAAATCTAAACAAATAGTTACAAAACACATAACTTGGGTGTGCAATATAACCTACATTGTCCTTCTTGTTTTCTATTGTGCCTCATTTTGTGTTTCAAAGGTCAAAGCAAGGAAATTGACACCCCAATATCCCAATGAAAGAGCTTATAGACCTACTTGAAATTTAAAATGAAACCTCTCACCCATATCCCCAACTACAATAGGAGACCAAGATGAAATGAATTTTATCCACTATTGTTTGTTAATGCATCAAGTTGTTCACCCAACTAGATTAAAAGAATCTTACAATCGTTTAGCACCTTTTTTCTCCTTTTCTTTTTGTTTTTTCTTTCTCAAATTTCATCAACTACTTCGTCTAGTGCCATTTTTTTTAGAATTTTCAAATATTCATCTAATGTAACCACAAGTGACTAACTACATAATCCATTAATAGCTTCTTGCCCTCGGTTTTCCTTATTGGCAATTGTGATAATTTGACAACCAGTTGGCAAACGATAAGACATCACATATCAAATTTGTGGCTTAGTTAAATGTCTTGTAAAAAATTAAGGTTGTACAAGTTAACTATTTAATTTGAATTCTTTTATGGTGGGCAAATATTTGTGACAACGTGGTTGGTAAACAATAGTAGAAACATCTTTAGATGTTGGAAGGCATGTGATGTATGTGAAAATAGAGTGGTCATGTTAGTCCAAAGTCTTGTGCTCATTCTATTGTTTCTAATGTCACATATGAGTCATGTCCAACACACAAATCGATTTGAAGTTGACAAATTGGTTTGAAGATGTCATCAATGTTTTCTTTTGCATTGCAATGAAAGTTCCCTGCTTACACAATCTAATGTAGTCCTTGCACATGTGCATTCAGCTTTGAAAATGTAGATCTATTATTGTTCTAATGTTTTTAGTTTCAAAATGGACATGATACATTTGGATTAACACAATAGGTCATGTATGACCTCAAATTTCACCTTCATGGCCACACAACAAGGTAATCAATCACAACATCATCTTGTGATGCATAACATCAATACTTGAATTTAAACTATGTCTTTATTAAATCCTCTTGTAAATCCAAACTTTGAAATGTATTTTCTTCTTCATATTTCTTTCAAATAAATCAAGACAACATTCTTGTGTGAATTAACTTTCAAAAAACTATGCATTGAGTTGCAAATCATTTACAAAACTCAAGGTCATTTTGTGGAAAGATTTGAAGATCAACCGCATTCCACAAAATAAACTTATTGTTAATTCTTTGCATCATATTCATTTGAACTAAAATAAGAGTTGATTTTGTACAAATTTAAAAGTTAACTTTTTACATTACTAAAGAAAGTTCTTAAAGATTTATGTAACAAAAAGTTCAAATATTAATTCTTAAGAGAAAACTACGTGTTGAACATTTGAAAGTTGAACCCTAAGGGTTTAAGGGTTAAGGTGTACTTTAAGGGGTTTAGGGTACAACTTTGAACCTAAAGCTGAACTTAAATGCCCACCAATGTAATCAATTGAGGGTTTTCATTTCTTCTGCAGCTAATGTCATCAAGAAAATGAGAAAATAAATCGAGAATTATGAGTTGAGACTTTACAAATTGTCACAAGAATTTCTGAGATTTCTGCAAAGTTTCCAAACTTTAAGTCCATCTGAATCAAACTCAGAGATGAAGAGCCCTATAGCAAGTTCATCAACATTCTAGATCTGACAAAATAACTGCATGCAAAAAAAAGAAGAGAGCCAAACTTGAAGAAAAGAGAAAAAACCCAAATCGCAAAACAAAACCAGAACTGACAAACCATCTGCCACATTCTGGTTGTCACACAATGATAAATCTGGGCGGATGTTTGCTTTTGTCATTGTGTGACATTCTTACTGTGACCTTCGTCAACTTCTGCTGCAGTGGTATTTGACCTGGGAAAGCCAAAACTGAAGAGTGGAGAGGCCTTTGCTAAGTCATGAGCATGTTGTGAGGTTGCAGAAATGCTAGTATCTCGCCACCAAAACCCATCAACGGCAGTGGAAGCATTAACCTTCTCAGGATCTAAGATGATGCGACAATTCACGTGGTCAGAGCCAACATCTATAGGGCCTTTGGAATCTCCACTGCTGTACAGATTGAGTCGTGCAATACCTGTGTCAAGGTTAACACCGCCCCAAGATGGTTCCATTGTGTAATGTATTGTTCCAGCATACACTTTGCGGGGATTGGCAGCCCATTTGCGGGCACCTTCTGGGCCAACACAGGTAGAGGATCTTGACTTATCAGAGCAGGTTGGGTGCTCGAGATGCAAAAACATGCGATCTACAGCCCAATCTTCATCAATGGCCCCAAACATTGAGTTTTTTGGGGGTGAGCAATAAATACTACTCCAAACTAGACTACCAAAAGTGATGTATGGGCTCTCCTTGTTGCTCTCCAAAATACCCAAAAGCGTTTGAGGGGGCATGATTTCGAGGTACTCATCAAAACCCCAAAAGAAGGCCCAATCAGCGAAAAACCGTGATCGTTGTAAGCAATCATTGAGTGCCAAGTGATTGTTAGGGTATTGTTCTTGGCCAACTACAAAGCCCTCATCAAGGCTCATATCTATTAATGTCAACAAACCATCATCAAGAAGAGGCTGCAAAATGCTCATTGTTGCTGAGTCCAACTCTATCCCATGGTATATGAAATAGTGCAGCTTCCCTTCCCTGAAAACATAATGGTTGAACATGAGCCATTGCTTCAAGTACCGCGCATTCAGTGGTTCCAAAATTGGGGGTGGACAAAAGGCATATGAGTGCTTTAGTGGGCCTTCAAACTGAATATGGTTGATGGCTTCTGGAGGCTCATCAAAAACTGGAACAAATTCCCCACTGCCAAGCTTAAGGTAGAGATGGCCACCCAAACCATTTGAGCCTGCTGGACCTTCGAAAGAACATTTTATCACTGCAACATCATAAGGCAGTCCTCCTTTGGTTGGATCACTCATAAATGTGTAGCTTTTTTTCCCATGTTGGACAGGCACTTGATTATCAACTGCTGGTGGTGGTGGAAACAGTGGTGGTGTGTGGTTGGAGCTCAATGCTGGATCCCACTGCATCCAGATGCATGTACCAGAGGTGGCATCCTGCACCAGCATCTTTTCACCAAAGGAATTAGCCACCAGAGTGACCAATGTGAACTCTTCATGTGACATTCGGTAAGAACTGAAGAGGATTAGTGGTGGAAGTGATGACCGAAATGGGCGGAACTTGTGAACACCCTGGAAAATTGGTCCTGCTGCTGCTGCAGAAGGCACATGCTGCTGTCCTGTTTTACTTTCATCAAGCATCTTCAACCTCATAGCGCATGCTTCGTCTGCTGCTTCATCCAGTCAACAAATCCCACCCAATCCGACCCTGTCTGTAAAACTTCAATGAAAGGTGAAGGAAGTGTAGCAGCAGCAGACAGACTCCAACAGCGAAAAAAAATTCTTTCAAAGAGAAGAAGATATTGAAGAATGTTTGTTGCAACCCAAATGAAGAGTTTGAAAGAATGCTTGTTGCAACCCAATTGAAAAGTTTTAGAGATAGACTTTTTTTTTAAAAAATTGGTTTTGGTTTTTGGTACCTTGACTTTGGGTTTGATTTGCACAATGGGTTTGCATCGCCCTCAACACGGCTACTTCTTTCTGAAGCTCCTCCACGTTGTGAAGCTCCTGGATGACTTCAGTGAGAATCTCACCGGTGGGACCATCCAGTGCAGCATTAACATCCCACTGAGGCAAAGCACGGCGTGGGTGATCCACAGAGAGCTGATCTGCATCAGCTTTGGTGGCATTCACAATGATCACCAGTCCTTTATCCATGGCTTCCTTCACAAGCTCTTTCAGAGACCGCAGAGAATTGTCAGCTGGAAGAAGATGGGGCAAAGAAGAAGAGCTTCTTCTGCTTCTGATCATGGTGAATTCTGCCAGTCCTTCTTCTTCTTCTTCTTGGACTTGCAATCTCCTCACATGTTGCCGAAAACCTCCGAGATCACCAGTGCTGTTGAATATCACCAGCATCAGGACCAAGAGTCCTAGCAAGAAAATCAATGCTGGGGTCTTTGTGATCAACCTGGAAATCCCTGCTAGGCTTCCTAAAGGCACCTGCTTCCCATTCATCTTTCCAAATGAACTTCTTGCACTGATTTTGTTCATGGTCATGACGATGGGTGGTTCTTCTTCTTCTTCCAACAGACAGTTGCAGATGTTTTTCCTCAGCTCTGATCTTTCTCTACTGCAACATTGTTGTTGTTCTTCTTTAACTACTTCTTCTCTTGCTCCAAAACCAAAACTCTGAGACAACAATGCTGCTGCTGCTGCATGTGGGAGTGCCAAACAGAAAGCTTTTTCTCTGGAATTTAGGCGGCTGCAAAAAGGCTTCTTCTCTGATGCCTATCTTCTTCTACAACAGGCAGTAGAGCTTCTAGCCAAGAAAGATAAAACCTTTGACTTCGTGACGACGACGACGACGCTCATCCCTGGCAGAATTGGAGAAGGAAACCAGCGGCTGCTTCTTCAATCGATGCGATTGTTCTTTCTCAAGAAGAGTTGTTGAAGAAGCAGCTTACACTATACACATTGTATCAAAGAAAAAACCTTGAGGCGCGCACACAGACACACACACAGACATACAAACAAACGGAACCCGGGGCTCTTTATGTCGAGTCTCAAGAAGCTCCCGACTTTCTTCTCACATAACAAGCTCCTCATCAGGAAACCAAAACCTCACCAAAGATAAAAACAGCACACAGTCAGTCACTCAGTCACAAACAGATTTCACAAACAAGCAGCAGCAGCAACAGAAGCACCTAATCTATATGGGTTTCTGCACCACCTCCTCCTCCCAGGCTCTTTCTCTCTCTCTCTGTTTTCCTCTCTTTCCAACTGTGTCTTGTATAAACAAACTCTCAATGCGTCCTTCTCTCAACAATAATGCCACCCAAAGCAACCACCTTTCTTGCACACAAATACATGTGCATGTGCATCTCTCTCTCTCTCTCTCTCTCTCTCTCTCTCTCTCTGTTGGTTTTTTTCTTTCTTTCTTTCTTTCTTCTGCGTGTGTCTATGTTCGTCTGCAACTAGAGAAGAAATGTGTTTTTTCTGTGAGTTGTGTGTGTGTGTGTACCTCGAGGAGCTGGAGTTTGGCTTGCATGCATGAGAGACAGTTCGAGACGCGCAGTGCAAAAGGAGAAAGCCGCAGCAGCAGCAGCAGCAGCAGAGCAAAGCGGGAGAGAGAAGAACACGCCAGAACACGCCAGAACACGCCAACATTGCCCAACACTCTGGCGTTTGATAGCGTAGAAGGGCGTGGGCCTGGCTATGGGGCCTCTTTTTTTTGGCCTGTTTTGCCTTTTTTGGCATTCGGGCAATATTGTGGCGTAATCCAAGCGCAACCGCAATCCTAGTTATTACTATATTTATACATGTGTGTTAATCAGTGATTTTTTTTGTGAGCAATTTTCGCCACAAATTTTGTGATTCAAAAGAAAATTAAAGAAAAAATTGGTGACACATTCCCTTGTTTTTTGCTTTTTGTTTTGTTATAAAACATTTCGCAAGAAAAGAAATTTTAAAAATTTAAAAATCGCCAAAATCATCACAAATTGCTACAATTTGCTTGCTTGCAACATGAAAAGGTTCTTATAATAATTTTTTTTACTTTCATATTTTGTATATTGCCAAATTTGCCTAATTGTGCTTATGGATGATCACCACTTGGGCAATATCATAAAATTGGAAAAAAAAAAAGAAAAAAAAAAGAAAAAGAAAAAACTACCTAATGTCAATATAATGTGATTTATGTTAATTACTTCCGAGGATTCATAAAGGTTTTTTTTTCTCTGGTGATGATGCATCCGTTTGATTGGCTCAACACCAAAAAAAATAAAAAATAAAAAATATGATCAAACTTTGGGTAGTCCCAAAATCGATATATACCATCATACTACCTTGGCAGCTTCAACACTAATTTAAATTATTTATAGAAATGTTGAAATTTTAATTTTTTTTCAAAGGACAAAGTTTTGAAAGGAAAATAAAAAATCTATAGGACTCTTTTGATTTTCAACATGGAATCTTCAATTTTAATTAATTATTAGATAAACATTTGTTAAAGTTGTCTTTGTCCTCTCATTTCTTGTAGTCTTTAATTTCCAACTTTAAATAAATAAATTAATTAATTAATTAAAAAAAAAAAAAAAAAAACAAAAAAAAAAAAAAAAAAAAAAAAAAAAAAAAAAAAAAAAAA
>Ga0116231_10008484_pt1 | contig 18013 bp, 13 predicted proteins | sample S1TSphgellanicum_2_FD_89695 | JGI IMG/M metagenome (GOLD analysis project Ga0116231, IMG submission 89695) | Host-associated microbial communities from peat moss isolated from Minnesota, USA - S1T2_Fd - Sphagnum magellanicum MG | ecosystem: Host-associated > Plants > Peat moss > Unclassified...
CGTGGGTGGAAGATAAGTTTCAAGAACTGTTAGACATGCTGCCGCCTGAGTGTGTAAATGCCCGTGATAGTGCTGGAAGGACAGTATTACATTGGGCTGTGGCCTACAATTCTTGTTGGGCAGTGAAAATTCTTGTTGAAAGTGGAAAAGCAGATCTTTGCACAACATGTAAGACGGCACATTTCAAGGATGTTACTGCCCTTCATTTAGCAGTGATACATGATTGTGACGATTGCGCACGTCGTTTATTGGAGAGCAATTGTAACTTAAATCAAATGAGCCTTTCGATGGGAATAGACATCTCATTCGGCTCTCATTCTCAAAAGAAATGGCGTCCGCTAGATTTGGCGATCATTATGGATCGAGTGAAACTTGCACGGAGAATGAGACAAGTGGTGGTATGTTTCACCTATGTTATCCCCCATTCTTAAGTTGAAAATATAGCAATCTTGCTGAACGAAAGCACTGCAACTTGAGTAAGTGGAAAAGGGGGAAGAATTAAAAACATTCTAGAAGACAGTTAATAGTTGGGAGTTTAATAATATTTATTCAATATAGCTTTGAAAAATACTCTTGATCTTGTTTATGAGTGGTGTAAATTTCAATATATTGCATGCATTTTCCTTGTAGGAATATGAGGTGCTCTACCCCTCCAAGAAGAATTATTGTTTGCACCTTGCTCCTGCATCTGGAGATCTTGAAATTCTGCAACTCTTTTTAAGTAAGGAGTTTGTTGACCAATTGAACTCTTCATACAAAAGTGATTAGGAGTCGGACCTTGAGGAATACCCTCCACCACTACATTTTGCAGTACATGAGAAATCTCCAGTTGTGAATTTCCCTGAAGAACTTGCAGTTTTTGATCGCTTACGTACTATTCGCGATTTTCTAAGTCCAGAGTCCTTGTTGAGCAGCAAAAAAGATGTTGAAGCTAAAGGTAAGTATGCAAAATGGGAAGACCCAAGATATGATGGTGCCAACGTCTTGGTGCCAACGATATTGAAAGACAAGGACGTATCAACCTGCTGTTGCAAGCCGGTGCTGACATAGTAAATATTTGTTGTAAAATCTAGTAAATATTTGTTATAAAATCAAGAATGTTGAAAATAATTTAATCCAAGTCAAATCCATTGTTACTAAGTAGTCAACCACAACTCAGTTATTTTCTTCAAATAATTTCTTTCGAAGGGCAAACATTGAAATCTTCAAGAATATTCTATTTGTAAAAATGATAATTTCAGAATTAACTAATTATTAGACAAACATGTGGCCAAGTTACCAAGGCACTTGCGGTACTAAGACACAATCTCAGGAGAGAGGGGACAAGTATTCTAGTGTTGGCCGGTTCTTCAAAGCACATATAGTTCATAGGTAGGTTTTTGTATAGTTATATATACACTTAATTGGCGACTCTCAAAATAGAAAACCACCATTTGTTATATTGCTGGTACACAAACTTTTAAATTTAAAGGTTCTTTCATGAAAACTGGCAGAATCACCTAGTTTTTTTAGTATGACAAAAGAATTGAGACTAGCTGGTCCTTTGATCCTGTTTTATTTTTAAAACCAAAAATTCAGTTTTGGTTTTTTAAATAAAATAGAAACATGAACAACTATGTAAAAGGTGATATCCTTATTTTCATTCAAGTTAGGAGTGCAAGATCTGACCTTACATTTGCCAAGTTTAATGCATAAGATTGTGAACAAGACACCCTATTACATTGGGCCAAAATACTTTGAAGCTAGTATATTGTATAATGGTTGGTGTCACAATATCCCTGCCATATTTACATCTTGTGATTGACTATGATAATTGAGCTAAAAGAGGAGATTTGGAATGCAAACAGGACATGAGGACATGTCCTCACGTCCTAGGCCATCATGTCTAAAAACATGTCCCCATGTCTTTAAATTTTTTTGTTTTACCACATGTCTTCATGTCCCTATGTTCTCACGTCCTAGGCCCTTGGAAGAAGGAAAATTTTACGAGGCTTTATGTAATTGTCCCTCAATCCATCATGTCCTACTTAATGTCTTTGGTTTGTGGAAGAATCAAATCCCACACCTTGATGTCAAGCCTTGGGGTATTCAAGCTAGTGTCTTCCCAAGCCCAAGTCTACATGATTACATAATAGGTATATCTTGGAGTTCAGTCTTAAGACATATGCATTAGTCTAGGACGAATAACCAATAAGGCTACTTTTTGTATTCCTTAGGTGACAAATCAACATGGTGTTTAGAACATGGTGACATGGGGTTCCAACAAAATGACCTTCGGCTACTTGGAGGTGGCTTGGACATGGTGGCTTAACACCCCTTGTAGGACATGCCCCATTTATTGAACATGTCTTCGATTCCAGGCCAAGAAAATATTCCAAGCCTAAGCCAAAATTCATAATGTCACCATGCCTTCATGGATGGCCCTTTTGGATGTAGCATAGGCTTATGTGAAAATTACAGATTAAAATTATATATTGGTTCCCCATGACCCTAGATAGTTCAATGCCTAAGACAAAACATGATATGGGCCCCCATAGTCAACTTTGAGAAGGCACTAAACATGTCTTGGGAACACATCAAGGAAATCTCGCATTGTTTGCCCCCCAGCTCAAGCCAAAAATTTTATTTTGAACTTCCTCACATGAATGGCCCTTTTTGGAATTTTTTGCCAACAGCCACAATGACAACATGTAAGCTCAGAGCTACCTTTGTGGGTCATCCCAGGCGCTAGGACTAGGGTCTAAGGTATATATGCCAAGCCTTTGTACTTGGTGGTGGTTTTTTTTTCGCAAAATGGGGCAAAATTGCACCCATGTGTAGTATTAAGGGGCTAGTTCAGGCAAGTTTGCTTGCCAAATTTTTTTGTAGTTTTGACAGTTTTCCCAATCCTTGTTGCTAGCAATGCTAAATCGTTTTTGGGATGATCACCACTAATGCACCAACACCAAATATTTTTTTAAAGCCATTGCTTGGTGGATGGTAGAATTACCACTTGTCCTGACTTCACAACTACTTATCATCCTCTCCCAAGGCCACTTACAAGTCAAGTAACTCAAAGTCTCAATGCCATTCACCTCTGACTAAGCCAAAGGTGATTGAAACATCACCTTCATTGCTATTAATACATTGGCAAATTTGTTTGGTCTTTATGAATACTATGGACATGGGTGTCTTTCTGTTTGCTCAAAATATGCTTGGCACTAGAGATGTGTCAATCAAAATTTGTAACTTCAAAGTTCCATCTTATTACCTTAGACTTAGTTTCTATTTACAAGCTAGATGTAGTGGCTCTCACCATTATTGGAAAAAGTCAGGAATATTGGTGGGTTGCTTATTATCACCAGGAAGTAATTTTATTTATTGCCATTTTGTGTGCACATGTATGTGGAACCTCCCAAAATGCCTTCTAACTATACTAAAAGAATTCTCACCAGGTGGTTCCATGATAGACCAAAGTGTGGCATTCAAACCCATGGTTTAAATCTAGATGGCATTTGGTTATGTAGTTCAATTTTGGACTTTCCATGCACTACTAGAGCATGAGGAATTAGAAATTATGTAAGAATTTTTGTGGGTAGCAATGTTTCACAGACGGACAAAATTTTTATTTAAAAACCCAACAAATTTTGCCCATTTTTCATCACATTTGGCCATTGAGAACCTCCCAAGGATGGCAAATTACCAATTAGAACATTTCCTAAGTTGACATAACCTTTAACTCCTAATCTTATGGTCATTCAAAAATAAGTCACTATGGTATACCAACCATCAACACAAGTGTTAGTTCATTCAAGGTACTCTTCACATGACCATGACAAGGTGTTTTTCAACTCCATCCTCCTTGAGGGTTTATTTGCTTTGTTGTTATTCCATGTGGCAAACATTTTTTTCCTACCGTAAGTTCAACTAAAAACAATAATATCTTGCTCCCGTGTGGGTGAACCAAAAAATTAATTAAAAAAAGATCACATGAATTTAGGGAAGGGTTCCTTGGCTATTGAGGGAAGGACAACACCTACCATGGCTATTGTGACCTATGGAATTAATAATGATCACCCAAACTATGATTGCCTTCCTCCCCCCACCCAAGTAGGTACCTCCTACCTATTTACTGCCTATTTTTTTTTAACCCCCCCTTTAGTGCCTAAGTAGGTACCTTATTTTATTTGTTCAATACACTCTGCTAGAACCATTTTCAATTGTTTCTGGGTGGGGAGAAGTTTTTTCACCCAAACATAACCTTGCATGCTAGCCTTTTCTTTGTTTTCGCTTCATGATTTTTGGATGTGCTCATAATTGTGGGTGTTGTCATGGAAAATACAAGATTAAAATATTTTTGGTGATTAAAATCTAAAAGCATGTAATAGTGTTATCATCACACACAACAAGGTCCCCCCAACCCCCTTCCCTTTTTTAAAAAAAATTTGTGATATAAAATAGAAAATTATTTGAATTTACAATTCAGTAAATTCCAAAATTTTCCCAATCTTTGTTGGAAAAAAGTGTCCAAAAGATCTCTTGGAAATTTTTACTAACAACTTGGATCTCCAATTGTGATTCGTCAATGCACAATGCTATACCAACTTGGATCTCCAAATGTTTTTCAATGAGCAAAACATGTGGTTCTTCCACATATTCTATTTGTGGAATGTTCATTCATCCATTGGAGTATATGGAAATTGTGGAGTATCTAGTATTTTCCAAAAGCATAAGAACATCTAGAAACCCAATGGTAACGGGTTGGAGGAACAACAAGAAAAGACGGAAAAAAATTGCAACTATTTATTTCCCATTTAGTTAATGCTAGCAACAAATTGGAGACACAACATGACTCCAATTACATTAGTGTTTGAAACACTTACAATGTGATGTCTTGTGCACAATTTTCTTTTTGGAACATCAACAAATTTATAAGATGTTTTTTGTGCATGTTGACATGTGGGGTTTTTTTTAGTTAAACAAAATCAATGGGAGTTTTAGCCCTTGACCTTTGGGTATTTCAATTTTTTCAAGTTCCTTTTTTTTAAAAAAACAAATAAAAAATTCAGAGATGAAAGACGTTTCAAGATGATGTTAGAATGTCTGCATCAACCAACTATATTTTAATTGAATGAATTCAAGTTGGATATTGTATTGAATCCATTAATAATTGACATGTCTTTAATTCACAAAATTAAATTTGTCTTGGTATATGCCTTATGCCTAGGTATAATGACCTTAGTATCTTGGTAGCTTCGACACATGTTTGTTGAGTACATAATTAATGTAGAATTTCTCAATTTGGAAATAAACTACTCTTGAGGAGGAAATGTTTTCTTCACAAAAAAAATTTATTTGAAGGGTTTAAAGAAAGAATTCTTGGATTGATATTAAAACACGTTAGGTTAATCCATAGCTTCTTTCCTTGACCACATGGATCTAGTCTAGAAACTCTGGCTTCTTCCTTTTTGGTGCTCTTATCTTTAAGAATTCACATAGACAAACCAAGGATTTCCAATCTTTTCATATCTATCTTCATTTATTTCCAATTTATAACTGACGATAGGCAAATTCACCCTCTAAAAAATATTGTTATGTTTTGAAACTTAATAGTGTTTCTTTTTTCCATATCTATGATGTTCAAATTTCCTCAAAATTTGCCTCAAAAATAGCAAACTTGGTTGAAATTACATTAGAAAATGACATCGTCTAAAGTTTCCTGGATTTTTTTGACAAAAAAGGGATAATTTACTCCTAAAAAAAATAGTGTTTATGAGGTATATGGCCAAAAAACTAGTGCTTATGAAGTATATGGGGTTTGAAGGGTTAAAGGTTTAAGGGCCAAGTGGTTAGGGTCTAGAGTAAGTGTGTAGTTTGTACCAAATGTACATGCACCTCTGTTGTCACCTCAACCTGACAAAATTCTACCCACAGAAAACACCCAAGAATGTACTAGCGAGTCTTTTAAATGACCCTCTACAAAAATGTCGACTACCTATTATGACGAAATCTGTTTGCGGATGCGACAAAGAAAAAAATGTTGCTTACATCAAGCGTGCTTTCAAGGAATGTCACATTAAACGAGGGCAGTTCAGAGGTACCACCAGGATTCAGGGTTGAGCATTTCAGAAGTAATCTAAACGTTTGTTATCGACCTTCTTGTGAGCATCTAATTTATCTTAGAAGGCACAAAATATGTCTAGATTGGTATGGTGTTCATGGTTAATTAAAATGCAAGTATATCCCAAGATTTGTGAATGATCGAGCATCACAAAGGTTGTTGTTTGTTTAGAAGCTCAACTTCATAAAGGTGAATTTCCAGGTGTGATATAGAGTTGAAAAGTGATAACTAATATCCACTCCCTTGTTCCCTTTTTTTTAGATCCTTTTCGACTACCTCTAACTTTTATGTTACAAACTAGTGATATTTCTTTTAGAATGCACAATTGCTCAGAATTCACACAGTGGGTTAGTGGATTTTAACAACCTAGTTGGTGATGGAACAACTATGGGGGACTTTGCAAGTATTGAGCACTGCTGATGCGAGTTTTGGTCTTGGTCACAATTTGCAAGGTCCTTACCACAAGTTGAATTCATTATTGATGTTCAACCTCGAAGAAAAAACATAACATGCTAGGAAGAAACCTTAAGAGTTATTAATCCTTGCTAAAGTGAGATGGACACACGAATGGGTGTTGAGATGGAGTTGAAGGTTGTCAAGAAGGGATTGCAATTTGCATTTGCCAATCCAAACACCAAGTTGGTTGAAATAGTGTCCCCTGCACCACCACATGCTCCACTGGCCAAATTCAAATAAGCATCTATAGCAAGGGCTCTTATAGAATCCAAATGTTGTATAGAACAAAACTCGTTGCTTGATGATTTTTATATGACGAACTTGCATATGGTTGTTGTGGGCTCAATTTTGTTGCATTATGTTACAATGGTTGTTGTTGGGTTTTCTTAACAAAAGTTCATGGTCCATCAAACATGGAATAACTTGTAGGGGACTGTGCAAAAATAGAAAGTTCCTTTTAGGAGTATTTTTGCTTAAGTGGTTAGGCATCTATCTAGATGTGGCAAACATGAATGGTACCAAACAACAAGTTTGGTTATGGTTTGTACTTTGGCAAAGGCAGTTGAAGAAGAAGATCTAAAAGTTCATTTTAATGAACACATTGTATGTTCCAAGTTTTATCTACCCCTTAGACCTTGATTTTGTTTTTTCAACAATTTAGTTGTATGTTAGTTGGACTTCTAATGATTTGTATGTGTATTCAGGTGTGATATCTAAATTAGAAGTTCCTAAAAGGATGGATAGATTAAATGCTAAGGTAGAGAGTTTCATGCAACAATTGTTAACATGTCGAGAAGATGGTGTGAATGTGAAAAACCCAAAAATTGTTGTAGCCATTATCAACATTAAAGAGGTAGATGCTACTGCAAGGATTGGATCCCTCGAGATTCTTGGTGTTGCAAAGAGCCTGCATGAGGTTGTCCATTCAGATCTTGATGGACTAAGGTCAGGCATAACAGTGGTTGAAAGTTCCATTTTATCCACACAATTAGCTCTTAAAGCCCATCATATGTCTACAGGAAAAGGGGTGGGCCAACAAGTGGATGGTGTTGTCCCTTCACATGTCCCCAACTATGTGCTAATAGGAGAGGATATGGGGCAGAATCCTAATAAGTTAAGGAAGGACATTCAAGTTGGGGTAGCTTGCATAGGCAATGACTATGTAGATGGGAGCAATCGCCAATGCCCACCCTCGTAGGTATAATCTAAATGCCCAACATGACCAACACATTAAAGTCAGAATCTACACAATGTTATGGGTTGTTCAATTGTGGGAGTAATCTTGCACTTTTCATCAAATGTGGCATATGTGTGGGATGTTGGGAATTGCACCAACTACATGGTAAAAATAGGACACAAGTTAGATTATGGAAGCTAGATTTGTTATTCTTATAGTTATAATCTAGAAATTAAGAAGATACCCACATTATTTGGGGTCTAGGTACATACAAGCATGAAGGAAATCATTGACATGGTTTCACATTTGTATTCATTGATGGATTTGGTGTGGTAGAGAATGCAAAAAAAGGCGGTAATTATTCTAGCACTTGAAAGAGGTGTGAGCAATCGACTACACTCTAATATTGGTGCAAAGGTGGGGGAATGTAAAAAAGAAGGCATGGCAACAAGTAAGTTAATACCAACATGCTTTGGAGTTTCTATAGTTCATAATTAGGGAACACAAATGCCCTATTTGACACAATGTTGAAACAAAAACTTATTCCATTTTCTTAAATTGGTTGCTCATGGTAAATTGAATGAGGGTTTTTTCTTGGCATTGATGTGAAGTTTAAAGTAGGGGAAGCAATTGTCTTATGTAACCTTGATGCTAAGGTTGTAGCAATGGGGCTGATAATGGGTGTTGGAGGACAAGGATGTGTCCACCATGGGGTGGCGATCAAGGAATCACGGTTCTGAGTCCAGCCAGGTGAAGTTGTGGCAGGTAAAGGCAACACCCCGTTGTTGGTGCCAAATGAGAATGACGATCCCCTTCAATGTTTATTAAAGGATGTAATAGGTTCAAGCATTGTATGGGAAGGTCGTTTAATGCGAAAACATGCTTAAGTTAAGGGCACTATAAGTTGGGAGCTAGCTGATTTTTAGATCCTAAAACCCTAATGAGTAGTTGTGGCCTTTTTTGGGTTTGAATGATATTTTGGACATTGCATGGTTTAATAGACCTAATAATGTGATGGACTCCTATGGGTTGTTGTAATTGGAATAATGGCCATTAAACCCCATTGGATGGAATTTCAATGTTATTACAAAGGGTAATTTGTTGGTTAAGTAATTACAAATTTTTGACATGCAAAATTGCAAATCCCATATTGATGTGTGTAATATTTATTGGTTGATTTTTCAACACTAATGGAGTATAATAGAAAAGTGATATGTATAATGTACATTAATTAAAGTAGGTATAGGTGTGTAAGGAACTCAAATATGGGCAAGGCAATGGTTGATGCTACCAATCTAGTTGCACATGTAACTATAGTGGCACACCTTACCCTTAGAACTATTAATGACAAAAGTTGCATGCCATGGGCCAATAGTTGCATTTGTAATTATATCTAACAGTTGTTGTGCTACCATGTGGCACATTATAAATGGTATGACAAAAACCTTAAACCCTAACCCTAACCCTAACTTGAACACCTAAAAAGTGGGACCATGTGACACATGGTGATTCAAACTTTCACAATACTAGTTGCATTTACAACTACACTATGCAGTCACTAGGTTGCCATATGGCATGATCCTGATAATTCAATGGGTGTTAAACCCTATAACCCTAATTGTAATCTTCCCCATGTGTATAGTGACATAACGTGGTTAATCAAGCCTTAAACCCAACACGTGTCCCCACCTCAATGGCTACGACTTGGACAATCTAAATTAGTTAAAAGAATTTTTAAAAATAAATATTTAATTACAAAATTAAAGTACACATGTTTGCATATAATTGGGTTAACTAATTAACACATGTTGTAATGGGAACACAACCCCTATAATTGCATGTAATCACACTTGCAATTGTTAGTCTGGAATATGGGTGGATGAAATCGTATAACCCAACTGTATATACTTGTCATATACTGAGTGTCCGATGCAACTATAATTTTTTCGCAACTTGTCTTAGGCAACTAGGCTAATTTTTAGTTACAAGTGTTAATTGCAATTAAAACCCAATTGCATAAGATAGTTGCAAAATGTTATTTTTCTAATAGTGAGTATTGCTACATGTTTTTTTCCCATGTCTACCAAATTGTTCAATGAAGAAGCATATGATGAAGCCCAAAAATTGGTGCTACCTAAACACATTTTAACTCATGTTTATGCATGTTTTTGTACATACAATGGACACATGGAAACATATTGTCTTCATATCATGCCTAAATGTGTTTGAGCATTACCCATAATTCTTGAAAAGAATATCAATCTGGCTTTGGGAAAAAAATTTAAGGTGTCTAATTGAGGAAAAAAATTAGTATATTCCTTTGTGAACTCCTTAATTCTTTATTCACATACATAGTAATGAACATAAATGAACAAAAACATGTTGTATTTTAAGGGTATGGTAATTTAGACCGCTATAAACTTAAAACAATCATGACATTGTGATCTCCTTTTTGGTACACCTTAAAAGGATTTTGACATATGAAACAATATTTATTATATTTTGGTGATCCCACTTATGTTTTTAACAACGTTTTTTTCTGAAGCAAGCTTGAGCGGCAACAAGGTTGCATTTAACTTCAAATCAAAACACAATAATCTTGCTATGCAATTGGTGTGCTTAGGTGGTTCACTGACCTTCATTTCCCCTATTACACCCAACTTGTCTGAGATCTAGGTTTTGGTATATGAAGAAGACAAACCATTGTCAAAGAAAATTCAAGAAAAACTATGATGTCTCTCGCAAGTTCAAAGACATCTAAGCTACATAATTTCCGTGGGCAGAAATGTTCAAGAGTGATTTTGGAGAAATCAACTATGTGAAGTGCATTGTGTGTTCGGCTATGAGGGGAAAGGAGGTTATTTTGGGTCCTAAATTGGACACACTTGAAAAGCATGTGAGAAAGACAAAAACAGTTCGAGATATGCCACATTTGGGTAAGAAGGAAAAGGTGTTTTACTTGAACAAGAAAAACACCCATGCCAAGAATGAAGTAATTTATTCTCAACAAAGTGGTATTTCCATTGTTGAACAAGTGATTTAAGGAGGTTTGAAGGGGGAAAGAGGAAGAAAAAGGCAACAATTTGCCACCATTTTGCATTTGTAGAACAAGGTTGTCCTATGTTGGAGTTTGAAGCCATGAAACCATTGTATTATTTTCTCAATGTTCTTATAAATCCTACACATCATTGGAGTGATTCTTCTGGTTGGATAATGGTTGAATGCTTACACAAGTAAGTCTTTAACAAAATTCGAAAGATTGTTGCAAGTTCAAGGTATCTTGCTATTTCTTGTGATGAAGTCACCACTATTGATAACCAATTATGGATTTCAATTCATTTTTACATTGTTCAAGATTGACGTCATTTACCTATATTGATTTCTCTAGAACAAGTCACTAAAGGAGGAGGTTTTGATAATCTAACTAAAGTGATTATGGATGTTCTAAAAAAACATGTAGGTGTTTCTGATATATAAGTTGTTGCAAAATTATTGTCATTTGGCATTGACGGTGTAAATGTGTTCTAATGGGTGAGAAATGGTGTTACACGTTAATTATAAGATAAATATGTTCCCCATGCGAAAAACATTCATTGCATGGCACATCGCATTAATTTAGTGGTGTAAATTTTATTTCATATCCCTATTGTGAAGTGCATAGAAGATTTGTTTTAGTCACTATATTCATATTTTTCTCATAGCCAAAACAAGCATCTTGAGCTCTTGAAGCTTGCAAATTTGGTGAAGGCGAAGGGAAACAAGATCTTGCGAAATCTAAGAACACGCTAAATTAACATGCTCAGTCGAACAAAATGGGCTCTCTCAATGTACATGCCATTAATTACAAAGATGGTTGAAAACAATCCATTTTTTATGGTTGCTCGGGTGAATTTCGAACTTTTTTGTGATGTGAATTTACTCATTTCCCTTTTTTGTTTGATGCCCATGTTGGAGGTTGTCCATGCGTTGATCAAATTGCACATAAAAGGGATGTTTTTGTTTGTGATTATGTTGCAACAATCAAGATTTGCCAAGGACAGTTGTATACTCATTATTCAAATCCTACCACGAAGTATACATCTAATGTTTTCAAGGAGTTCGATGATTTGATTGATTACATTCACAACAAACTGCATCTGAAGTTGAAAGGAAGTTCCTTGGACCTCAACACCTCGGGTGTTGAGTACTTATGATTTGATTTTGTGAGTTTTACTTTTTGGGCTACAAGTTTAGATGCCCATGGGCAAAAGATGTAGGTGTTTCAAGAGTTCTTCAATGGTCTTGTGTATGCTACAAAGGCATCTTGTTCAAGTTTCCTATTTCAACCCATTTTGAGTTTTTCTTCATTTGAGTTTGTTTGAATTTGTGTCTATATAAGTAATGAGTATATTTTAAATACATATGAGTATTTTTTTTGTTTTTGTTTATCTCAATCCTTCTTTGTTTGAATTTATTTTGGTTTGTGATTTTGTGTTTATTTAAGTTTGTTTAAATTTGTCAATCTCCTTAAGGCCTTTTAACTTTTTGTAAGTTGAGTATGTCTGAATTAAAATATTTGTTTTAGTCATGTTTTAGGGTTAAGGTTTGAATTGCTACATGTTTGAATTAGTTTGAATTTTCATCTAAGTTAGTTGAATCAATTTGATTTAATTTGAGTTTTTGGGTTTAGGGTTTAAAATTTAAGTCTGTGTTTGTTTGAACACTGAACATGTCTAATTTTGTGTCTTTTTATTATGTTAAGGTTAGAGAGTCTATGTCTATTTCAGACTTGAGTCTTCATGAGTTTGTTTATAAGTTTGTGTTTAAATCTGTCTGCACTTATTTGAGGGTCTAGATGCTATATGTTTAAGTTTAGTTGAAGCATCATATTTCTAAGTTTTTTTGCATCTTGGTTTGAAGTTTTGAATTTTAATTTGAGTCTTGATGTTTAAATAAAGTTTAAGAAACAAATTTGAATGTCTTTATCTATTTGTTTTGAGTGCCTCGTATTTGAAGTGAATGTCTATTATATGTCCACTATGTAATAATATGTTCTATCATATATTGTCCAATTTTGAATTTGAACTTATGTGTCATATGTACATTGTAAGGCCAAACTCTATTGTGTTTGAGCTTTTGTGTCTAATCATCCAATGTTGAATGTCCATTGTAATTTGTGTCTATTTGCAATGTGCATAATGTGTCCTAAGTTCTAATTCTAACTCTTGTTGTGAAAAATCACCCAACAATGAAAAAGGACTTTATTCAAATCTAAGAAAGTTCTACACACAAATAATTTTATACTACATAGATGATAGTGCAATGTGCATCGCCATAAAGCTATGTAGTATATAGGTTATGTTGCCATATTTTAGATTATGTGATGTACATTTCACTAGTTTCTGTTGGTGTAAATTTCCATATTTCGCCATTGTAATGAATTTTTTTTGTTGCACATAGCCATATTTATATTTATTGAAATTTTGTGTAGCCAAAAGTTCCACAGTACAACATTTGCAATATTGCTAGATATTCACTCCAATTATATGTCTAAGAGCCACCCGTTCGAAATTACAAAATCCTTAAAGAAATGGCTATATTGGAATCATTCTTGTGCATCCTTTACAATTTTCTTAGTGCACATGGGTCCAACAAGTTGAACACTCAATACATGGAGTCTCCTCAAGACCATTATTTTCATAACTACGAATGTTGGGCGGTTTTCATTTTTTTGGTGAGAATGATTGATTCCAGTTTTTGGGGAAATTTTTAAAAATCATTTCAATTCTTTAAAAAAAAATTCCCATTCTGAGAATCGCCCTAGTTTTCAGAATTAAAAAAAAATCTGGATTAGGTGAATTTCAGAATTAGTGATTCTCATAGAATTTTGAACTGTTGGTTTTCAAGGACGATTCTCACAAGTCGATTCTCATATATCATGATTTTTTGTCATATATTTATTTTACATTTTTTGTTTTTTGTTTTTTGTGTTTTTTTAATCTTACAATCAACATTTTTTTTGTGGCATGAAACTTAGTTTAACAGCAAAATTTAGTGCTAAACTGAGTTTGCTCTATCTTTTCTTCACTTGAACAGTTTCAACTAATCATTCTTGCTGGTATGTGTACTGTAGCTATAAATGTTCTCGAGCCTGGTGCATTTACTGCTGAGTCTCAGTATTTCATATCCTAATTTTTAAAAAATTCATGACTTTCCAAACAATAGCCAAGAGGGGATGAAGATCAAATGGGGGGTTCAACTCAGGCTCAACAAGGCACGACTTTCTGGATAACTATAATATTTACTTTTTATTTTTCACCATGAGAACTGGACCCTTTCCAAAGTGTGAAAATCAATCAAATTTTATGCCAAGTGAGAGCTTAAGTGAAGCTCACCTCCGGTGAGAACCTTCTATCCAGTTCTCATGGTGATTCTCGTCTTCAATTCTCATTGGCTGGTTCTCATTGAGAACCAGATTGAAAACTGGTGTTGGTTTTAGCTAAGGAGTGAGAACCACCCAACACCAGTAACTACCTATGTAAGTGGGTAAGTAGCATATATTAGTACGTAGGGCGCTGGCTGGCTACAAAGGTAGGTACATAATACATACATTCCAATGGTGAGTATAAACCAAAGTGGTAATTACGGGACAAGAATATAATGAAATTTGTTTTCCTGTCCACAGACCATCAATATAAACACTTCTGAAACTTTTTTCTAATGTATTTAAAAATATATTTACACAACATAAAAGCTAGCAGGGCATTTCAGATAATCAAATGCTCATAAGTATAGACATTCCATTTTCCAAAATACTCCACATTGTTTTCTTTCCATAAACCTAGTGGATACCCTCCAGATACTTGCCTGATACCACAAGAAAAAAAATAAAAATGTTTATTTGGGGGCAATAATTACACCTTGTATAGCCCTTGGGCCCAAGCTTTAAAGGATAGATTCAGGCCCACACACACTTCTTCTTCATGGGGCCCCATATTTAGGAAAGGCCCAAGAGGTCAAGCTTTATCCTAAGGGTAACCTTTTTTCAAGAGAGATAAATGGACATGTCAACACATTAGTTGTTACCCACCACCGAATTATAACTCATAATTCCTATCCTCTTTTGCACATGCAAGAAAAACGACCTCCTCACATAGGATCCAATCTTGACTGTTACTTTGTCCCATTAGGGGGCTTATTTTGTCTCTTGAAAATTGGTTATTCCTGGTAACTGGCTCCCTCTTGTCAGTTACTTAATACATAATGGGATGGTACCTATTGGCTCACTCTTCGTTTTAGATTTCACAATATAATTTCAATAACAGTAGGCTAGTGGCAGTGCTTGAGGAGAAGGAGCCTTCCTCTAGTGACTTCCAAATAAAATGAAGAAAATTTTGGGACTTCTTCATCATGAAGCCTCATGCAGATTTTTATGCAGATTTTTATGCTACGTAGGAGCCAGTGTTGGTTAGTCACCCACATTTGACGGTTTGGAACTAGAAGTTGTAATTCTGATTCTAACAAACTGGTCCAAATTCCACAATTGTAATTGGACTCAACCAAGTTTTTAAAATTTTAAGAACCATAATTGGATTTGGATTACATTTTTTTCCATAAATAATTGGCTAGAACCATTGCTAACAATTGGTAAACTGTTGACTTTGGTATAGGTTGCACAAAATTCGACCGAAATTGGGTTTGATTTTCATAAATGGAATCCATATTTTTTGAAAAACCTAATGTAGAGTTGGGTTCCTAGTTCCATTCAAATATGGATCTAGGGCAGGATGAATTTGAGTTTTTTTCTTAGGAATTAGAACTAAAGGTTCTTCGTGAAAATGAAAAATTGCCCACCACTCATATGGCCATGGAGTAGACCTTCATTTCAGAATGCCCTAGATGTGGGGCCTTGTCCTACACTAATGTACAGTGTCCTACACAATGTGTGAACCAGTGTTGACCGGTTCTCACTTTTCAAGACAACTTTCAATCACATTTCCATTGTTTTTTAACTTGAAAGAATCTTTAGTTCCATTTCAGGGATTTTAAAAACATTTTGACAAAACCTCTAGTCTGGTTTTAGACCTAATTCTTCAATTTAAAAAAACCCTAGTTTTGGGTTTAGCTTTTAAAAAAAATTAAGCAACTTCGATTGTAAACCGGGTCTGGTTCTACCTATTATGCATAGGCCAAAACTGATTTTTTTTTAGTTACTACCATCACACCACCAATAGGATGTAACCAACCATATCAACCGTGTGCCTAAACTCAATTTTTTTTTAAAAAAGAAAAAAAAAGATTGGATCCTTGGTTGAAAGATGTCTCAAAAGTAAGAACTACATGCCTAATGCCAACCCAAATGATTTACAAGACAACAAAGCATTTAGTGAGCATTGGGACAAAAGATTTGGAGTTTGATTAAGCAAAAAATTGCATTTGCTCATAAAATAATAGATTAAAATGCCTGCCAAGGGATTATGCATTATTTACTAAATAGGTTGGAACTTTTCTTCCTCCCTTATAGCTGCTCAGGAAAGCAAATTGTTCACTTCCTTCTTCACCTAAGGTTTTCCAAGATAATACATCATCTTCCATTTTCCTTCTGAGTTAAACTCTTTGAAAAACAAAAGTTATTGGAGATACAAAAACTTGGGCTTCTTTGTTTGGACCACTATTCAAACGAGTGATAGTGATAGTTAATCTAAGTTAGGTCCTCATCAAAAGGATTAGGACTATTGAAAGTGAAACTCCTTCATATGCAAAGAATAGAACTTAGGGATCCTTCCCACCTTTCTTTGACAATTTGACTTACATGTAAAGATTGCTTAATTGCCACACATTGGATTTCAAATGTATAGTTACAAAAAACAATTGTAGAACAACAAATAGAGTTTGCTTAGTTAAAAAATTTCTTTTGCATAGTTGTTTTGACGTCATATAAACTTTAAAGAAAAGAACATTGAAAGTGCAATCAAAGTTTGTTATCACAACATATATAAAGGGTTACATAAATTTCTTCCCAAGAACTTGAGGTCTCTATATTCAGAGGTCTCCATCAAGCATAATAGCTAGCATGCTTATAGATGGCCACTAGCCCAACCATGAAAGTCATCAAATTTCAATGCACAAGCTATGGGGACCGTATTAAAATTCTCAAAATAAGTTAAGACCTTCCATGTAAGTGAAACTATTACATCCCACAATTTGGCTATAGACTGAGCCAGTTGCTACAACATATTACTAAAAGAAGAATAAAATTGTCCAACACTAGAACATTGTATATTCCCCATGTTTGTTGGAAACCTTGAACTTATTTTGAAAATGTCATGTATGTCAAAACCTAAGTCAGCAAGTAACCTGGAAGCCACTTGAGGATAAAATTATTTAAAAAATTTATTAAAAAACCCCTTAAGGGTGTATGTGCAAAATCAAAAAATTGATTATTCATGCTATGCACTGTGCATGAGGTTTTGAACCCCTATACACATAACCACAGAATCAAATCACCAAACTAGTTCCCACTTCTTTGAGTCTGGCTTATTTTAGTTTTCACTAACAAATGTTAGGATCAATAATGAAAAATATTAAGTTCTTTTGGTGTATTGTTTGGTCTCAAGTTAGCAATACAATAATGATTTTCTTTGAAAGGTCAAGTAGTTCTCATGTAAAGTCATTAAAGCCAAGAGGTTGCAATTAAGTTTCAATATTTTGTAAGCTTTCATTATTTCCTCTAGTGTTATCATAAAATATAAAAATAGAGAGAGTATCCAAAACAAGCCACCAATTGTGTAATGATTCTACATTTTGTGGCAGGTTCAAACTAAAAAGTTCTTTTACTAGATTTAGAACTTCTCATTTAGATGCATCCACTTTTATGAAATATGGCCATCCACCATATGCACACATGGTATTTTACATGTCACTCACGCATTGGGTCAAATGAATGCGCCAAAGTTTTATGCACAAATCCTACACCAATGTATAGTGTCTTCCATATAGGCAAATAAAAGATAGAATGGAGGGGGGAAATGGAGAAGAAACAACAATGCAGAGTGTCAACATAAGGATTGCACACAATCTCCTTTCATCATACTGTGTAGATTTCATGGAATAAATGTTATTTTATTGTTACAACATTAGTCTCAAGGTTGCAAATTGGCTTCCCCAGTTGATAGGTATCTTTCTTTCTTTCTTTCTTTTAATTTAACGTCAATACCCGGACCAGAGAGATCCATTTGACGACAATTACAAAGTTGACTTGAGCAAAACACTCCTGTTGTCTAGGCAAGAAACTAAGTACA